>MTKY01003990.1_pt1 | contig 15473 bp, 12 predicted proteins | sample 1042731 | NCBI WGS metagenome assembly MTKY01 (sample SAMN06212206, study PRJNA360538) | anaerobic digester metagenome | biome: Wastewater treatment plant; material: sludge; isolation source: anaerobic digester fed with sludge from wastewater treatment plant | place: Denmark: WWTP Soeholt ... | reverse complement strand
CGATAAATAGAAAAGCCCCCTCCCAACGGGAGGGGGTTGGGGGTGGGAGCCACACCTGCTTTTACACTCAGCGTGCGCGCAACCGCCAGTATTGACTTGTAGGGCGGGCACACACTTGCCTGCACCCGGATCATTGGGTGTGCCCACCGTTGAATTATCAGGCGTGTTCACCGTCGTAAGATCGGAGGGCATCCACTGATGCCCTCCCTACCAGAGGTGAGACTGGCTCAAAAATTCGCTTTTTCATAGAGGAGAGGGTTTTGGCGGCGAAGCCGCCAAAACCCGATAAATAGAAAAGCCCCCTCCCAACGGGAGGGGGATGAGGGTGGGGACCACACCCACTTTTACACGCAGCGTGCGCTACCACCAGCCCCTCCGCGGCTGGAAAGGCCTGTTTTATCTTTTCCTGCGGGATGAGCCCACTGCCTGTTCCATAGGAGGGCATCGGTGGATGCCCTCCCTACAAGAAAAGAGGCGAGATTATACAGAGGGCATCAGTGGATGCCCTCCCTACCAGGGAAGAGGCGTGACTACAGCGGAGGACATCGGTGGATGCTCTCCCTACAAAAGAAGAGGCGTGATTACAAATGATTACATCATGCGGCTGTTGCAGCTCCATCTCGATTGCGTTGGCAGTCGAATGGGGATCGCAATGCCGGGTGAGGGCTTTAAAGATCGGATGACTTTCGGGGTTGGCGATGCGCAGGACGGCAATTACCAGCATCACCGAGCTGATCAGCCCGGCAATGACACCTGCTACCACCAGGAACATCCCCTCTGAGCGGAAGGCAGTCCCATTGAGCTTATAGGGCAGAAAAACGCCGGCCAGTTCCGCGGACTGGGCTTCTGTCTCATCGATCACCTCGCTCTGTTCTTCTGAAGATATCTTGTCGAGATAGCCTTCTCCTAAAACCTCGCTTTCGATATTGCCGTCTTTATCGCCGGGAACAGTGTAAAGCAGCAGCCTTTCGCCCAGCTCAAGCGCATGGTAGGAGTGCTTGACCGATTCTACGCCGTCACTGGTTTCGAAATACTGGATCCCGGTGTCATAGCTGCGCAGCGCGGTCACCTTCACCCAGTACTGCAGGGGGTCTTCGGCGCTGGCGTAGGATTGCAGCTGGGCGGGGGTGACATCGAAGGGGCCCAGAAGGAAATTGTACATATACCGGTAACTGATCAGAAAACCGGCGGCGACCAGCGCGATCAAAACGACACCTGTCACCAGCATTGACAGGTTGGAGCGCCTGATAGCCCGTGTGACTGAACTTTCATGCATTTCTTTTCTCCGGATGACCAACAGGGTGAAAACGCGGCATAGCTTGTTTTTTCTGGTTAGCTATGGCATCGTACCATTCTCAGTCAGGCATTTCTATAGCATCCGCCATTGCTGTGTAAAGATTCGATTAACAACCGAAGTTTGTAATGCTGAAAGGCAGCCGATCAGAGACCCGCCTGCTCGGCGCTGAGCTGACCTGCCAGCCCGCCGATGCGCGAAGCCACCCCGCGTCCGCAGGCCATGGCGACCTGCAGGGCGCGTTCAAGGGGCAGGCCCCGCAGCCAGGCGGCCAGGAACCCGCCATCGAAACTGTCCCCGGCCCCGATGCTGTCCCCGCCGCTGACCGGCGTGGAGGTCTGTGAGAGTGTTATTCCCTCGCGGGTATAGACGCGGGCGCCTTTTTTGCCCAGCTTGAGCGCCACGATACGGACACCCATGGCGATAAAATCGGCCGCCGCCTGATCGACAGTGCTCCTCCCGCTGATGCGCAGGGCTTCTTCCTCATTGGGGAAGAAAACATCGGTGAGTGGAAGCAGGTCATCCAAACCTGTCCAGCGATCATCCGGATCCCAGTTGGTATCCAGCGAAGTGGTCAGGCCCAGGGCGTGCGCGCGGCGAAATATCCCGCCCATGCCGGGTCGCAGCCCGGTATGCAAAAAATAGGAACCGTGGTGCAGGTGGCGGGCGGAGGCGAGCAGCTCATCGCTGACATCGCGGGGCTGCAGGATGTTGATGGTACCCATATAGGTGAGGATCGCCCGGTCACCGGGAGGGCAGAGCGCCAAGCTCAAACCGGTTTTCAAGCCCGGGTCCGTGCTGACATGACGCAGATCCACCCCGCATTCATCCATGCGGCTCAGGATCAGCCGGCCAAAGTCATCGTCTCCGACCTTGCCGAGCAGTGCGGTGCGCACCCCCAGGCGGGCTGCCTGGCAGGCGAAGATCGAACAGGAGCCGCCCATTTCGAGGGCATAGTCATCGACAAGTTTTTCCACCTGTCCAAATTGAGGGGTGACGTCGCGGCCGCTGATGACCAGATCCACGCACAGGTCGCCGAATGTCAGCAGGTCAAAAATGGGCATGATTTGCTCCGGGAAAAGTTTGCGGCATTGTAGCACAGCGGGGATACAATCCCCTGTGTTACCAGGAGGGGCGGCCATGCAAAAAATCGTGCTGATCGGCGCCGGGAGCGCCATGTTCACCGCGGGCATCGCGGGCGATCTGATCCGCAGCGGCGAGGAATGGGAGTTGGTGCTGGTGGATATCGACCCGGACGCGCTGCGGGTGTCTGAAGGGTTGGTCAATAAAATGCGCCAGTCGTCTCCCTCCCCGCTGCGGGTGCGGGCGACCCTCGACCGGCGCGAGGCGCTGCCCGGGGCGGACGCGGTGATCACCACGATAGGGGTGGGCGGGCGGCGTGCCTGGGAGCAGGATGTGTTTATCGCGCGCAGGCATGGCATTTTCATGCCGGTGGGCGATACGGCCGGGCCCTGCGGGACGGCGCGCGCGCTGCGCATGGTGCCGGCCATGCTGGCGATTGCGCGGGACGTGATGGAACTGTGCCCGCAGGCGGCTTTCTTCAACTATTCCAACCCCATGGCGGTCATCTGCCGCGCGCTGCGGCAGGAAGGCATTCCGGTGACCGGGTTGTGCATCGGCACGCTGCACACCAGTCAGCGCCTGGCGCGGGTGCTGGGGGTGCCGCCGGCGGAGGTGGACTTCGCCGCGGCCGGCATCAACCACCTGACCTGGTTTTACCGCGTACGCGCGCGAGGGAAGGATCAGATGCCGACGCTGGCGGAGTATGCCCGCGGGGTGACCGGCAGGGCAGACGCCGCCCTGCGGGCCCACAGGAGCAGCGGGCAGCCCATGCCTCACAACGGAAGCCCCTTCGATTCCTCGCTGGAACATCCCTTCGCCTGGCAATGTCTGCTGTGGTTCGGAGCCTTCCCCTCTCCGGAGGACCGCCATGTGACCGAGTTCTTTCCGCAGTTTTTCCGTACCGGCGCCTATTACGGCAAGACGCTGGGGGTGGATGAGTTCAGCTTTGAAGGGACTATCGAGGTAGGCGACAGCACATTCGCCGCTATGCGTGAAGAGGCGCTTTCCGCGGGGCCGCTGGGGGCGATGTTTGCCGAATCAATCGGGGGCGAGCAGGAGCAGGCGGTGGACATCATCCGCGCCATGCGCGACAACCGCTCGCTGCATGTGTTTGCCAACCTGCCCAATCGCGGCCAGGCGCCCAACCTGCCCTGGGACGCGATCGTGGAGGCGCCGGCGCTGGTTTCCGCCGGCGGGGTCAGGCCGGTGATGCAGCCTGCGCTGCCTGCCGGCGCGGCGGGTGTGCTGGCCAGCCGCATGGCATGGGTGGACCTGTGCGTGGAAGCGGCACGCTCACAGCGCCGTGAGGCGCTGATCCAGGCGCTTATTCTGGACGGGGCGGTTTCCTCGCCAGATCAGGCGGCCGCGCTGGCGGATGACATCCGCGCCGCACAGCTGCCCTGGAACGCGTAAAGCGGTTCAGCCTGCCAGCGCGCGCATGACGCGCCGGGCCTGGGCGGCCTGGGGCACAAAGTCGGTGTAACCAGCCTCCAAACTGACCCTGCCGCTGTATCCGATCGCCTTCAGGGGGTCAAAAAACGCTTTGAAAGCAGGTTTTTCCTGTTCGGGGTAGCAGCGGCCCTGGGGGTCGGCAAAATGAGCGTGCGCGATCAGGTCACCGGCGGTGCGGATGATGCCGCAATCCTCCCCGTCCTTGTGCATGTGGTAGTAATCCACCAGCAGTTTAACGTTGGGATGCCCGACGAGTTTGGTCAGCGTGAAGCCCTCGGAGGCGGTCTGGATGATGTTGCTCTCGGCCTTGTTGAGCGGTTCGATGGCGATGGTCAGATCGTGGCGCGCGGCGATCTCACCCGCCATGCGCAGCATCTCGACCAGCTGCAGCCAGGCTTGTTCAAGCGGGAAGCCATCCGGCACATTGCGCGCGCCGCCCGAGCCAAAGACCATGGCGCGGATACCCAGCTGAGCCGCCCGCGCGTAGGCTTTTTCCAGGTAGCCGCGCGTGATTCGCGGGTCGGCGGCTGGCCCGGTGAGGCGGATCGTTCCGGGAAACATCACATTGCAGGCTTCCACCGGGATGCCGCCGGCTTGCACCCGCTTGAGCATATCGGCGAATTCCGTCTCGTCAAGAGCAGCCACCGCGGACAAATTGAGCTCCACGTAGTCAAAGCCGGCTTCTCTGGCTGCAGGAAGAAAGTCAAACGCTCTGCCGTCCGCGTTGTGACCGCTGAGACCGCCGCAAATGCCGATTTTCATGACGCCTCCTCAGAAAGCGGGGATGTATTGTCCCATTATAGAGGTTTCTCGAGACGCATGGCGATGAAGAGCGCCACGGATGCCAGGACGATCAGGCCAAGGCTGAGGGCGTAGGTGCCGGAAGGCCAGATATCGTAAATGGCGCCGAAGGCGAAGGAGGACAGGAAGGGGGCGAAGCCGAAGATGCCCACGCTGACCATCGATTGCATGGAGGCATTCCAGTTGTCGGGGGCATGCTGGTCAAAAGTGACTACCACGGCGATGATCGCCACGCCAAATCCCAGACCGTGGATGCCCCCCGCGATCAGCAGCATCCAGGGGGCGGTGGCGAAGGTGCCGATGGTGTAAGCGATCAAAAAGATGGCGTAGCACAGCAGCATGGCGCGCATCGCGCCCAGGCGGCGCATGAACCAGCTGGCGTAGTACATCATGGGCACTTCCGCCAGGGCGGTGACGCCCAGCAGGATGCCGATCAGGCGTTCGTCCCCGCCGAGGTGAGCCATCAGCAGCGTGGAGAAGTTGAAGAGGTTGAAGGTTGCCCCCATCAGCACCACGGAGATGAACAGCGCCAGCAGGAAGGGGTTGCGCAGGATCAGGCCCCAGGGGGCGCGGGCGGTCTCCGGCACGGGGGGTGATTCGGGGAGGCCGCGCGCGACCAGTCCCACCAGGACGAAACCAATCGCGGCGGCGGGGAAGAGCAGGCTGATATCCAGCCATTCCCAGACCAGCCCGGCGGCGACGGCGACCAGGGCATAGACCAGCGAACCCCACTGGCGCATTTGTCCATAATCCAGGTCATGGCGTATTGCCATCTGCAGGATGAGAGAGTCGCCGATCGGCTGGATTGGACCGCGGGCCAGGGCAATCAGCACGGTCACGATGGCGATGGGCAGGAACGTTTTGGGGAATTGATAGATGAAGTAAAGCACGCCCCCGGTGAATAGCAGACCGGTGAGCAGGCGCACGCGCCAGGCTTTGCGATCGGCGAGCGCGGCTACGGCTGGGGAGATGAAAAGAAAAACCAGCGGAGGGATTGAGAGCAGCAAGCCGATCTGGCGGCCGTTCAGCCCGATTTTTTGAAAATACGGGTTGATGAAAGGCTCGAAGAGGCCAAAAACGCCGAAATAGAGGGCGTAGTAGAGCGAACCCAAACGGTAAGGACGGGCGGGTTGTTGTGTGTAAGGCACGGGGCTCCTGTCGCGCTATGCAGGGAACGCTCCCCGTTGGTCGCGGCGTGATGGCAGAAAGAAACGGATGAAGTATATCAGCAGGGTAGGGCGCGTTGGGGGAGGACAGTTCGTTTTTTTATATAATTGGGAGGGATTGCATTTCCGGGAGACTGTTGATGACCAAGCGCCCCAATATTTTGTTTGTGCTGACTGATGACCAGGGTGCCTGGGCGCTGGGCAGCGCGGGCAACCGTGAAATCCACACGCCAGTGCTGGATGGGCTGGCGCGGCGGGGAATGCGCTTTGATAATTTTTTCTGCGCCTCACCGGTATGTTCCCCGGCGCGCGCTTCGATCCTCACCGGACGCATCCCTTCGCAGCACGGCGTACACGACTGGCTGGCTGGCGGCAACCTGGCGGGCGAAGAGGGGCTGGCGCGTTTGGCTGACCCGGCACAGCGGGGCAGGCTGGAGAGGGTGCTGCGTCAGGACCGCAGCGCGATCCGTTATCTTGATGGTTTGAGCGGCTGGAGCGAGGATCTGGCCGCGGCGGGATATGCCTGCGGCTTCAACGGCAAATGGCACATGGGCGACAGCCTGCACCCGCAGAAGGGCTACACCTGGTGGCGGGTGATCCCGTATGGCGGATCGGACTATAACCAGTCGGTGTGGATCAGCGGAGGAAAGCTGCGCCTGGTGGAGGGCTATCTGACCGATGTGATCACCGAACAGGGTCTGGAGTTTCTCGAAAGCCGGCGCGGGCGGGAGCAGCCCTTCCTGCTCAGCGTGCATTACACCGCCCCGCATAGCCCATGGGAGGCCGGGCAGCATCCTGAGGAGCTCACGGGACTGTACAGGGATTGCCGTTTTGAGAGCTGTCCGGATCTGCCCGAGGCGCATCCCTGGCAGATCGATTCGGCGCCGCGCGGAACAGGGGAGAAACGTCTCGAGCTCCTGACCGGGTATTTCGCCGCTGTCAGCGGGGTAGACCGCGGGGTGGGGCGACTGCTGACCAGACTGGAGGAGATTGGCGAGCTCGATAACACGCTGGTGATCTTCAGCGGCGACAACGGCATGAATATGGGGCATCACGGCATCTGGGGCAAAGGCAACGGCACCTTTCCGCTGAACATGTACGATTCCTCGGTCAAGGTGCCGTTTATTGTCAGCTGGCCGGGGGTGGTGCCTGCGGGGAGCACTGACCAGCACCTGCTGTCCCATTACGATATCTATCCAACGCTGCTCGAGCTTCTGGGCCTGCCGCCGCGGGCGGAAAACCTGCCCGGAAAGTCGTTTGCCGGTGTGCTGCGCGGGGAAGCACAGACGGAATCAGAGGATGAGCGCGTGATGGTGATGGATGAGTATGGGCCCGTGCGTATGATCCGCGGGAGGCGATGGAAGTATGTGCACCGTTACCCCTACGGGCCGCATGAGCTCTATGACCTGCAGGAAGATCCCGGCGAGAGGCGGAATCGCTATGGCGAGAAGGAGCTGCGCCCGCTCAGCCAGGCATTGCGCAGGGAGCTGGAGGCCTGGTTCCTGCGCTACGCAGATCCACGCGTGGATGGTTCGCGCGAGGGGGTGACGGGGAAAGGGCAGCTGGATTGGGCGGGGGTGCGCGGTGAGGGCCGCCGCGCGTATGTGGACGAGTGGCATTATATGGATGCCGATGGGCGCAGGCGGTTGCCCTGAGGCGCGGGGTAAGCCCTCCCCATCTTTCTCACCAGGCGAACGATACCAGCCCTTCAATCCCGACGATGCATGCGGCGCAAGAGGAGCGCGATTGCCTCGCGCGTGCCGTACCTTCCGTCGCGCGGGGTGCGCGAATAGGCCAGCAGCCCGGCGAACAGCAGCACGAACGAAACCAGAAACAAAACATGGTACGCCCCGCAGTGGATTCCGCCGATGTTGAATTGCAGGTCCTTTAACCCGCCGAGGATCTGACCGGCCAGAAAGGGCGCCACCCCGCCGCTCAGCCCCATCCAGGCGTAATAGAGTGCGGTGTAGGGGGTGGCGTTCTGCGCCGGAACCACGCGGTTGAAGAGCAGGCGCATCGAAGCCAGATTGGCCAGGTTGGTACAGGTGCCGTATGCCAGGAAGAGCGCCGCGATCCAGAAGATCAGGCGCGGGACTGCGGGCGAGAGAAGGAACCAGGCCAGCGGCAGCAGGAGCATGACGGCCAGGCTCAGCAACAGTACCGGCTGACCGCCCACCCGGTCGGCGGCCCAGCCGCCCGCCAGGCTGAACACCGCTCCGCCGAGCGTCACCAGGATATCCAGGGTGACGATCAGATCGCCGGGAAGACCGAGTTCCTCTTTAATATACAGGGGCAGAAAACTGACCAGAAAGATCGAACCGATCGTCACCAGTCCCATGCCTGCCAGATATGCCAGCAACGCCGGGTCGCGCAGCGCCGCCAGCATACTGCCCCAGTGGCTTACAGACCCGACCGGCGGGTGTTTCCGCTCCGCGGGTACCGGCAGCATGCACAGGATGCCGGTGAAACCAATCAGCGTCCCGATGCCGATCAGCCAGAGGAAGCGCCCCAGACCATCCCCCGAAGCGAGAATACAACCGGCGATAAACAGAGCCAGCCCGCAGGCAAGCGCTGTGATCATGGTGTAAATGGCATTGGTGCGTCCCCGCACGGCGTTGGGGATGAACACCTGTGACCAGGGATAGAACGCGGTTTCCCCCAACGCGCGCAGCAGCGCAACGACCAGCATCACTATTGTGACCAACGCCAATCCCGCCGTCTGTCCCCAGCGGCCCATCACCCAGGGAAGCGCGAGCAGCGTGCTGATGACAAAGTAACGCGCAGCAAAGCCGCTGATATACACGCGCTTCCACCCGATGCGCGCGGCGGCGGGGGCGAAAAACAGGGCTACCAGTCCGCTGAACGGAAAGAAGGAGAGCAGGATGCCGATATGTTGTTTGGGCAGGCCGAGCTGGCTGAGAAACAACAGAAAAACAGTCCCGCCGAAGGTCCATAAAAAGAATACATTGGTCAGCGCCCCGTGGGCATAATACCAGGGCAGAAAGCGCAGTTTGCGCTGATCTTCATCATTCAGCTGGCCGGGGAGCATCACTTTATTCTAGCGTGATATGATCGTTCCATCACCGAAGGATTCATCGAGGAGGGGGCAAATGCAAATCGATTTAAGCGGAAAATTGGCCGTAGTCACCGGCGGTGCCGGGCAGTTGGGGCGCGCGATGTGCCGGAGCCTGGCGGACTGCGGCGCTGATGTGGTTATCGCCTACCATCACAGCCATGAAAAAGCTCTCGAACTGGAGCAGGTGATCCGCGCCAAAGGCGCGCGCGCCGCTGCGCTGCGGGCAGACGTGACCGACAAGGTTTCGCTGGAAGGCCTGCGCCAACAGATCCTTGAGCGCATGGGCAGGTCGCCGGACATCATCGTCAATAACGCGGTGGCGCAATATGAGTGGGTGCACGTGCTTGAGCAGGACGCCGCCGATTATGAGAGCCAGTTCCGCACTTGCGTGCTGCACAATGTGCTGATGGCGCAGGTTTTTGTCCCTGATATGGTGTCCCGCCGCTGGGGGCGTGTGATCGCGATCAACACCGAGTGCGCCATGCAGACCTTTCCGACCCAGTCGGCATATGTGGCTGGCAAGCGCGGAATGGATGGCGTGCTGCGCGTGCTTGCGAGGGAGATCGGCCCCAGCCAGGTGACCGTCAACCAGGTCGCGCCGGGCTGGATGATCAGCGATGATTCGCCGGCCGCGGATGACCAGCATAGCTACACAGACAAGGTGCCGTTGCGCCGGCGCGGGACCGACCAGGACATCGCCAATCTGGTGGTCTTCCTGGCATCCGATCTGGCTAATTTCATCTCGGGACAGTACATTTCCGTCTCGGGCGGTAATGTCATGCCGGCGATCTGAGCGCGCGTGTTACAATCACGCGTATGTTGAGCCTGACCGCCATGTTGATGCGCCGCGCCATGATCAGCCCGTGTGATCATGGCGGCTGGTGTTGACCTTGCGGAGGCTGTGATCTGAATGTTTGACCTGCCTGGCGGCCTCCCTGCGGAGGCCGCCTTATTTGCGCCATGTCCGAGCTGCTCTATCTGACGACCCCGATCTACTACATCAACGGCGACCCGCACCTGGGGCACGCTTATACAACCGTGCTTGCCGATACGGTTGCGCGCGCCGCGCGGCTGGAAGGGCGCAAGGTGATCTTCAGTACCGGCACGGATGAACATGGCCTGAAAACCGTGCAGAATGCCCGCGCGGCCGGAATGACGGAAACAGAATACGCCAACCTGTTCAGCCACCGTTTTCAGGAAGCCTGGCGTGTTTTGGGGGTGCAGGCGGATGTGTTCCTGCGTACCACCCAGGAAAATCATTTACGCACCGTACAAAAGGCGCTCAGCCAGCTCTGGGAAGACGGCCAGATTTACCGCGGCACATACGAGGGCTGGTATTGCCAGCCGGATGAACGGTTCTTCAGCCCTGCGGATGCGCGAGGGGGAACCTGTCCTCTGTGCAGCCGGACGCTGGAATGGGTCAGCGAGCCGGATTACTTCTTCAGGATGAGCAGCCACCAGGCCTGGCTGATCGAGTGGATCGAACGGCATCCTGATTTCATCCAGCCGGAAACCAGACGCAACGAGGTGCTGAGCTTTTTGCGCGAACCATTGGCTGATCTGTGCATCTCACGCCCGCGGTCGCGCCTGGAATGGGGCATCAGGCTGCCTTTCGACGGTGAATTCACCACCTATATCTGGGTCGAGGCGCTGCTGCATTATCTGACCGTGCTGGGCTGGGGAGGGGAACCCAGCCGGATGGCCTGGTGGCCGCAAACCAGCCACCTGCTGGGCAAGGACATCCTCACCACGCACGCGGTCTACTGGCCGACCATCCTGCATGCCTTGGGGCTGGAACCTCCGCATAGCCTGTTCGCGCATGGCTGGTGGGTGACGAGCGGGCGCAAGATGGGCAAGTCGCTGGGCAACGCGGTGCAGCCGCTCGAGCTGGCGCAGCGCTACACTCCGGATGGGCTGCGCTATTTCCTGCTGCGGGAGATGGCGGCGGGGATGGACGCTGAATTCAGCGAAGAGCGCGTTCTGGCGCGCAGTCAGGCGGAGCTGGCCAACATTTACGGCAATCTGCTTCAGCGCCTGACCGCCATGCTGGAACGGTATTGCGCCCGGCGCGTTCCTGAGCCGGCTGGCGGGGGAATGGAAGAAGCGCTGCTGCGGGAACGCTTTGAATATCTCAGCGGAGATTTCCTGCGCAATTGCTCGGAAATGCGCGTGCATGCCGCGTTGGCGGGGGTGATGGACGCGTTGGGTGAGGTGAACCAGTATCTGGAGCGCTGCGCGCCCTGGAAGGAAGCCGCGGCCGGCAACCGGGCGGCTGTGGCCACCGCTCTGTATACCGCGTCCGAAGCGCTGCGCATCGCTTCGGGACTGCTGCAGTCCGCGCTGCCCTTCACGGCGCCGGAGGCGCTGCGGCGCATCGGGGCTAAAGCGGTGACGCAGCGCTGGGAGCTGGAATGGGGCGGGCTGCAGCCCGGATCGGCGGTGGAATCCGGTGAGCCGCTCTACCCGCGGCCGGTTGCGCGGGAATGACGCCGGGCAAACAACAAAGGCGGATTGTCCCCAAGGGCTGAAAAGGCAGCCCAGGCTGTTGTAAGAGGCGTTCCCGTCCTTTGGCTGGCGCACGCCTTTATAAGTCTGCTGAATCCCTCGCGCGGGAATGGGGAGGAAAGCCGCGCAAAAATCCCCTCATCCAATTCCAACTCGCGTCCAATAGCTTCTCTGGTATGCTTAATCCGGGGATGGATGAGTCCCGGTGGGCTCCCCGGTCTTCAAAATCGGTGACGGGTCGCGTTGCGGGCCGTGGTGGGTTCGACTCCCATTCATTCCCGCCTATTTCCCTGCCAGAAGGGACCAGCCATGCTGCTTCATGCTTTGATCTTTGACCTCGACGGCACCCTGACGGATACCAACCGCGTCTGCGCGCTGGTGTATCAGGCCGCCCTGGCGCGCTTCATGGACGTGCCGCCCACCATCGAGGAGATCTACGAACAGTACGGCCCCAGCGAGGAGGGCGTGCTGGAAGCCTTTCTTCCCGGGGGCAGGGCGCGCACGTATCCGGCGTTTCTCGAAATTTATCAGCGCGTCCTTCCTGACCAGGTGCGACTGTTCCCGGGCATGCGCATGGTGTTGCGCACCCTGGCAGGCAAAGGCGTACGCTTAGGGCTTGTCACCGGTAAAGGGGCGCACACCACCGCGCTGACCCTCCGGCATCTGGGCTTGGAGGATCTGTTTTCCGCCTCCCGCTCCGGCGGTCTGGAGGGCGGAAACAAGGCCGCCAACATCGCTTCCATCCTGCAGTCGTGGGGGATTGAACCAGCCGGGGCGGCTTACGTCGGGGATACGCGGGGAGATATGCGGGCCGCGCGCGAGGCGGGGGTACTGGCGCTGGGCGCTGGCTGGGGGGTGGCCAACCCGGCAGATCCGTTCGTCGAAGAAGATGAGATGATTCATTTCGCCAGTGTGACCGCGTTTTCTGATTGGACTGCAGCGCTGGATGACGTACAATCCTAGCCTATGGATCAACAACCAACTGGCTCTGACCTTGACGACCTGATCTCCCGCGAATTTATCATCGAAGATTCAAGCGTTTCTACCAACCCGCGCGATCCGCTGATCCGGCGCTATCGCGGGCGGCTGCGCGCCCAGGACAGCGAGGCTGCTTATGACCGCCTGGACGTGGCGCTGAGTGGGCGGGGGGTGCTGCCGCTCTTCCGCGTGGAGGAGGGCAGGCAAGCCATCCTGCTGGTAAAGCGTCCGGCCAAGCCGCGCGAAACTGACCCGAGGGTCAATTTCGCGCTGTTTCTCGCCACGCTGGCGAGCGTCTTCTATATTGGCGTGCTGAGCAATTACACGCCCACCCTTGACGGCACAACAGCTGAACGGGCGTGGGCGGTGCTGGTGGCGGGCGGGCCGTTCGCGCTGGCGGTGATGGCGATCCTTTCGGCGCATGAATTCGGGCACTACTTCATGGCGAAAAAGCAAGGCGTGCGTGCTACACTGCCCTATTTCATTCCCATGCCGCTGCCCATCACGCCCTTTGGCACATTGGGCGCGGCTATCCTGATGCAGGAACAGCCTAAGAACCGTAAACAGCTCCTGCAGATCGGTCTCGCCGGTCCCATCGCCGGCCTGCTGGTGACGATTCCGGTCCTGATCCTTGGGCTGGCGCTCTCCAAAGTCGAACCGCTGCCGCCTGCGCCGGAATATCGTGACCCGCTGGTCATGTTCCAGGGCAACCCGATCACCTACATGCTGGCGGAGATGGTCACCCCCGGGCGGCAGGCGCCTACCGGCGAGACGCCCTCCGCCAACCTGATTCTTGAGGGCAACTCACTGCTCTATCTGGGGGCAAAATATATAGTCCACGGGCAATTGCTCCCCGCCCCGGCCGGGTATCAGGGCGTCTCGCCCATCCTCTACTGGCTGCGCTATTTCATCCTCGGGCAGCCGCTGCCTTACGGCGGCCAGGATGTGCTGCTGCACCCGCTGGCCTGGGCGGGCTGGTTCGGACTGCTGGTCACCGGGCTGAACCTGATGCCGGCCGGGCAGCTGGATGGCGGACATGCCATCTACGTGCTTGCCGGGCGTGAACGCGCCCGGCTGATCGCGCGCGTTATGGTCTGGCTGACCTTTGCCCTGGGCGTCTTTTCAATAAACTGGTGGTTGTGGTCGGCGCTGCTGCACTTCTTCAGCCGCGTCCAGGCGGAGCCGCGCGATGAAATCACCCCTCTGGATACCCCGACGATGCGTCTGGCCTGGCTGGCACCGCTGCTGTTCCTGCTGGTTTTTCCTCCAGTGCTGCTGACCGGCTTCTGATCAGGAGGTTCGCATGAGCATGACCCCGCGAGAGCGCGTGCTGACTACGCTGGAACACCGCCAGCCTGACCGGGTGCCGATCATCCTGGGCACCAGCAACACCACGGGGATGAAACGAAAGCCCTATGAGGGGTTGCAGCGTATGCTGGGGATCGATAAGCCGCTGCGCTGGATCTACGACTGGCCTGAGCTGGGCACCGTGCTGCCTGACGAAAGCATCCTGCAACGGTTGCACAGCGACGCGCGCGGGGTGCTGGACCGTTTTCCGCAGGCGGTTTATCAGCGCAACCAAACACGGCCTGCCCACGCCCCTTTCATCGATGATTGGGGCGGCGGGCAGGTGGAGATTGAGCCGGAAGTTTGGTTTCCCGGTTTTCATCCATTGCGCGAAGCTACCACCACGGAAGAGCTTGACCGCCACGCCTGGCCGGATCCGCATGACCCCACGCGCTACGCGCATATCGCGGCTGAAGCCGCCCGGCTGCGCGCGGAGGACCAGTATGCCGTGATCGGTACGCCCTGGCTGCTTTTTCCGCTGGAAAGAGCGTTCTCTCTGCAGGGCATGGATCGATTTCTGTTCAACCTGGCGGCTGAACCTGATTTCGCCGGGGAGCTGCTGCGCCGGAACGCCGAGTTGTGCAAACAAATCATGGGACATTTTCTCGAGGCGGCGGGGGAGAACCTTGACATCATCAAAATCGGCGATGATATCGGCACCCAGGACAGCCTGCTCATGTCGCCGCGCACCTATCGGCGCGTCCTCAAGCCCATTCACGCTGATTTCATTGCTTTTATCCGTGAACGCACGCGCGCGAAAATCTTCTTCCATACCGATGGAGACGTCTTCGACCTGATTCCTGACTTTATCGAGATGGGTGTCGATATCCTCAACCCGATCCAGACCTCGGCGGGAAAAATGTCCGACCTGTCCGGGTTGAAGAAGCGTTATGGCTCAAACCTGGTATTCTGCGGGGCGGTGGATACGCACCATATCCTGCCGCATGGCAGCCCTGCCGGGGTACGCGCGGAGGTGGAGCGCGTCTGCCGCATCCTGGCTCCCGGCGGAGGGTATATGCTCTCCTCGGTGCACACGATCATGGACGAGATGCCGCCGGAAAATATCCTCGCCATGGTCGACGCGGCGCCGGCTTCTCATCCGCCTCAACATCAGGTAAGCCGTTCGCTTAAACGGGGCTTAGCGATGGTTCCCTGACCAAATCCGGCGCCCCCTCGTTCAAGCGGGCGATCTCATCCAGATCGGTGAGGTTCAGGGTTTGCCGGGTCCGATGCCGCTGATCAGGGCCTGCCTCTCCCTGTAACCAGCCTGTTCAGCCAGAGCTATCGCCTGGCAAAGCACATTGAGCGCCGCATAAATTATTCCGCGCAGGCTATTTCAATGCGCGGCAAAAGCGCATCCGCTTTCGCCGCTGGATCCGCAGTAAATTCCAATGCTTGCCGAAAAAGACGTTCGCTTTGGATAATTTTCTGCTGGTAATCTGACCGCCGGGGCTTTCAGCGAAAACTATTTTCATCACCGCAATAGCCGAATTCAGGAGCGGACCAGCAGCAGGTTTCTGCCGCCGGGCGGCAAGATCCAAACCTTTAATCCTATTCATCTCTCCACTGCGCCCTCATCTGTCCGCCTGTCCATATCGCCCGCCGGATCAGCACCCCGCCCGCCGGCCCTGCTCCTCCTCCCGCTTCTATCCCGCTCACCCCAGCCCACTTCCCGCATACTCGGTCCCCCGTCAGCACCGGCGTCCCGTTCATCCGCTTCGAAGACGCAAAACTGCCCGACCAATGGACGCAGGAAAATCGCCCCGAACTC
>MTKY01046905.1_pt1 | contig 15491 bp, 12 predicted proteins | sample 1042731 | NCBI WGS metagenome assembly MTKY01 (sample SAMN06212206, study PRJNA360538) | anaerobic digester metagenome | biome: Wastewater treatment plant; material: sludge; isolation source: anaerobic digester fed with sludge from wastewater treatment plant | place: Denmark: WWTP Soeholt ... | reverse complement strand
CAGCCGTATCGAAGCGCCCGAGGTCGGCCCAGAGGTGCGCAGATAGTCGGAAGGGGACGGGCCGCAGGAGGTGCGCTTCAGCCGTATCGAAGCGCCCGAGGCCGGCCCAGAGGTGCGCAGCTAGTCGGAAGGGGACGGGCCGCAGGAGGTGCGCTTCACCCGTATCGAAGCGCCCGAGGCCGGCCCAGAGGTGCGCAGCTAGTCGGAAGGGGACGGGCCGCACGAGAGAGCGACGAGCCGTACCCGGTCTCGCGGCCGCGGGAAGGGTGCCCCGCAGACTGTGGCCATTGCAGTGCCACGGCGCTGTGTGCGTGGGCCGACCTCGTGACGCCGCCCATACGTCCAGGCGGCGTCCACTCGTGCGGCCCCTCCCCATCACAAGCGCCCTCTGAATCGGGTCATCTGCACGCGGCACCATTCTCGCCTACCCCCTCCTCCCTCCCATACTGAAGCTCTGTGTGGCCATCAGCCAGAACAGCACGCCGGCCAGCAGATAGGTCATCTGCACCAGCGCCCACATGTAGAGCTGCACCAACTCCGGCCCGCTGATCGCGCCAAGCCCGGCCGCCGAGGTGGGGAAGCGGTCCGCATACAGCGGCAACAGCAGGCCGACGTACGGCACCAGCATCCCGCTCGATGCGAAATGCGCCATGAGCATCAGCTTGTATGCCGGCATCAGCAATACCCCGAATACCAGCCCCATCACAAGCAGACTGGCCGCGACGCCGGCGAGTGTACTCAGCCGCCGGTGCCGCTCCCGGCGTGACGGCCCGATCAGCCACGCGACGATCCTGTACGGAATCAGTGCGCTCAGCGCCGCTGCCGCAATCAGGCTGATGACCAGTGGCGAGACCTGTGTCACCATCAGCACAACCGGCAGGTAGGTTGACCATATCATCAGCACCACGTAGGTGATGACAACGGCAGTGATGGCCCGGTGGCACAGTCCCGCAATCATCAGCGCGACGGCGCACACCCACGCACTCAGCGTCACCAGCAGCAGGTATGAGTAGACGATGTCATCGAGCGCCAACCCGCCCATCAGCATACAGAGAATGGCAACCGGCAGCGAGGTGAGCATCGCCAGGCCCATAAAGGCCATCGTTCCGAGCAGCCTGCCGGTCACGATGTCGAAGCGCGAGAGTCTGCTCATGGCCAGCAGGTCCATGGCGCCGGTCTCCCGCTCCAACCCGATGCTCACGGCCACCCGGACAGGCATGACAAAGAGCGCGACGGTCAACTGCGCGGCCATCATGACTGCAAAGAGCAGCCTGCCGAGCCCGCCCGGCGCCCACCGCTCGATGTCGGGCCCCGAGGCCCAGCAACAGATGCAGACCAGGGCGGCGATGACCGGCGCCCCTGCGGCTGCCCCGTAAGAGGCGAGGGCATTGAAGGCCTTCGGCCCGCGCATGGCGACACGCACATCGCGCACCGCGATGCACGGGTTCAGCCGCGGCAGCCACTGCCTGTTAGCCTTCGTGCCGCCCCCCGCATGTGCCACGCATAGTCACTCCAGTGGACCAACAGTGTCGCCGGCTCAGTCGCGTTCACGGAACAGCACGATCGCGCGAACCCACAGGAAAAGCGCCACGAGGAGCAGAAAGCCGCCTGCGACCGCCCAGATGTACAACTGTACCTGGGCGGCGGTGACCGGCGTCCCGGTGGTGGTCGTGTTGATGAACTCCTCCGCGAAGTCGGCGTACAGGACCATCGCCAGCGCGCCGTAAGGCACCAGAATGAACACGGCCTCCGGACCCTCGAAGTCGAGCGCGTCGAAGACCGGCGTCACGATGGCTCCCAGGCCCAGGCCCGCGACGAGTAGAGCGGCCAGGGCCCCGGCAAGCACGGCGATCCACTGCCTGCGCCGCCGCAACAGCCTCTCGACGAGCGTCTCGACGAGCAGGTAGACAAGCCATGCGAGTATCGTCCCGATGATGACGATCAGGACGGCGAACGTGTAGAAGCCGATCACGGCGTCATCGCCCGGCCAGTAGAGCATCGACTGGACTATCGCCAGCGCGAGCGGGATGCCCGCGCACCAGAGCAGCACGCAGACGTAGGTGGCCACGATGGCCCCCAGCGACTTCTGGAATAGAGTCGACAGGAAGATGCCGAGAGCCGATGTCCAGATCGATACGACCAACAGCAGGCTGTAGGTGAGCAGCACCTCGGTGGGCGCAAGCCCCCCCAGCATGACGCACCAGGCCGCCACCGGAAGTGAGGTCAGCAGCAGCATCACCGCGAATGCCAGCGTGACGAGGAACTTGCCCGTCACCACGTCGGAGGGCGAGAGCAGAGTCGCCCGCAGCATCTCAAGCGTTCCCTTCTCCCGCTCCATCGTGATGGCGCCGGCCGAGTACGCCGGCATCACGATCAGGATAAGCGTAAGCTGGGAGAAGGCCAGTACGCTGAAAGCCATGCGACCAAGCTCCTGCGTGCTGTCGGGGGCGTTGTACATCGCTGACTGGGACGCGACGACCAGTCCCAGTGCGATCAACACGGGGACGATCGCCAGCAGCGTGTAGAAGAACAGCACCGCGAAGGGCTTGCCCCCCCGCATGCGCATCCGCAGCTCGTGCACGATCACGCACGGGTTGAGCCTGGCAACCCGAAATGACAGCCGTTCGATAACCCCCGCGTTCACGAGACCACCCCCCGCGTCAGGCGCATGTACAGCGATTCGAGGTCCGTCTCCTGTTCACTGAATGAGCTGACCTCGAAGCCCTCCCGCACAAGCGCCGCGAGCAACTGGTGCTCCTGGTCCGGCTCGCCCCGGTAGAGCGCATCCAGGGCGCCGTCGTCGATGTCGACCTCCGCGATGTCAGGCCGCCTCAGGAGGAACTCGCGGGCCTCCTCGAGGCGGTTGCGGAGCCTAATGCGGAACTGCCTGCCGCCCTCGAGTTGCGCTGAGATCTCATCGACTGAGCCGACCATGATCAGCTTCCCCTGCTCGATGATCCCGATCTTGTTGCATAGCGGGGCAAGCTCCGGCAAGATGTGGGAGCTGATGAGGATGGTCTTGCCCATGTTGCACAGCTCTTTGAGCAGCTCCCGGATCTCGATACGCGCCCTGGGGTCCAGGCCGGAGGCGGGCTCATCCAGCAGTAGCACCTCCGGATCATGGACGATCGTCTTGGCCAGGCACAGCCGCTGCTTCATCCCGCGCGAGAGCCCCTCGACGTAGGCGTCGCGCTTCTGCGTCAGGTCGGTCAGCTCGAGCACATCGCGGATGAGACCGGGACGCTTCGCGGCCGGCACGCGGTACGCGGAGGCGAAGAAGTCCAGGTACTCCCAGGCCTTCATCCCCTCGTAGACGCCAAAGAAGTCGGGCATGTAACCGACGGCGGCGCGCACCTGGTCGTGATCGTAGCGGATGTCATAGCCGTTGATGGTCGCGGTGCCGGCATCGGGCCGCAGAAGCGTCGCGAGCATGCGGATGGTGGTCGTCTTGCCCGCTCCGTTGGGGCCGATGAAGCCGAACGCATCACCTTTCTCGATGCTGAAGGAGATGCTATCGACCGCCATCAACTGCCCGTAGCGTTTGGTCAGGCCGGAGACTTCGATCATCCCTGCGGCTCCTCCTAATGGGCCTCGACCTCGGCCTTGAGTTCGGGAATGGTGAAGGCGCACTTGTCCTTGCCGACCTTGACGGCGACATAGACCCGGCCATCGGGTGACATCAGGTCGCGCGCCGGCTCGAGCTCGATGGCCGACCGGTTGGTGGCGGTAGTGATCCACTTCGTCTCGGCAAAGCTGTAGGCGTAGAAGGCGGCCTTGGATTCAGTCAGGGGGGCGAGCACCACGGCGCCGGGCATGCCCATGCCGGGGAAGGGCGCGCCCGGGGGGCCGCCCATGGTCGGGCCGCCTGCATGACTTGACGAACCCGGGCCCCTGGTGACGGAGCTGAGCACGAGCCTGCGGGCCACGCCCGATTGCGGCCCGACGGGCACATCGTACCCGAAGACCATCGAGCCGTTCTCCAGGGTGAGGAAGGTCGTGCCGGAGGTATCGGCGGACCATTGCCCCTCGACCTGCACCATGCGGCGCCCGATCAGCCACGGCGGCACATCGACGGACTTGCCCGCCGGGAGCTGGACCGGCAGCCGCACCACGATGATATTGCGGTCGACATAGCTCGGGCTCGCCTTGTCAATTCTCAGCGGCACAAGCGGCTCCTGGCTGATGGCGGCGAGATAGATGTGCTCGCGGGCCGGGTCGAGCCCGGCGGCCTGACTGGGGCCGTAAGGGGTCCACCCGGAGTCGGAGAAGAGCGCCGCCAGCGCCATCTCGGCCATCTCTGGTTGCTCGGGGGGAGAGCCACCGGGGCCGGAGCCAAACTGGGAGTACGGGTCCACCGCCTTGATGCTGCTCGCCCCGTGAGGCGCGTAGGTGAACTCGCGCTGCTGCCCGGCGGCCAAGTCAGCCGGGGGTCCCCCGTGGGCGCGTGAGACGACGCGAACACTCTTGAGGTTGCACCCCATGTTGTTGGTGATATGGGCCTTCAGGGCATTGCCGTCATAGACCGCGTAGCCTGAGATTCCCTTTGCCAGATCTGTCGTGAACTCGGTGCAGAAGGTGCGCATGGTCCACATGTTCATCTGAACGGACGCCGTCTGCGCCCCCGAGATGTGCTCGATGGTCATCGGGGAGACCCTCGCATCGTAGCTTGTGGCAACGTCCCGTAGCCCGACGGCCCCCTCGCCAAGGCGGAGGGCGTAACGCGCCTTGTGTGGGGAGAAGACGCCCACATAGCCGCGCCCCCTGGCAAGCGACTGATCCGGGAGCGTCTCGATGACGCCGATGCGGTTGACGATGATGGTGCTGCCCCGAATGAGGTGACCCGTGCCGTAGGCCGCACCGGCAAACACGAACACGATCAGCGGCGTCACGACCCAGGCCAGTTCACGGCGGTCGAGCCGCTTGAGCACTGCGTATTGGACCGGCGACAGCACAATCAGGTATACCAGCAGAAAGCCGATGATAAGCCACACGGAGGGCAGGCGTCCTCTGGCGGTCTGCGCGGCGGCGCGCCCGAGGCCATAGCTGGACCCGTACTCGCTGGCATCAGCCTCGCGCCCCGTCGTCAGCGAGGCCCTCGCCCCGCTGGAGGCGAGCAGGCGCGAGAACACGCCGTCTAACCCGTCCCAGCTACGAACCGGCGCGGCAGCGGGGTCGAAGGCGAACATCACCACGCGCCCGGCGCCCAGCGGCATCTCACAGATGAGCGGCTCGCGCTCGGAGCCACAGAGCACTCGGGCCCCCTCGCGCAGCGCGCCCCCGGCAACAACAGTGGGCTGCCGCGCGATGGGCTTGTCACTCCAGGCTCTGAGACCATCCAGCTGAGTCGCCGTGGCCGTGCCGGAGACACTCAGCGGCAGCACCGGTGCGAGCGCGCTTGTGCCCAGCGCCGGCGAGTGCGTGCCACCCGGCACAATCAGCATCCCTCCGAGCTTCACCCACTCCAGGAGCGCTTCAAGGGATGCATCCGAGGCGGTGTCGACCGCGGCGTCGCCGAGCATCACTGCATCGACGCTGTCCCAGGCCAGCCAGGTATCAGGGAGTCGCTCCCAGGGGATGTGGGCTACCTCGAGGGTGGGCACATCTCCGACCCCCGCGGCCTGTGCCACTCCCGGTGCGAGCGTGCCGTCGAGGTGGCTCAGGTACGAGGGGCCCCCGCCTACAATCACCAACAGGCTGTCCTGGCCGTCGACGGTCTGGTTGATCTCCTTCTTCGTCGGCTTCTGCCCGGTGGGCGTGGGCAGGAGCATATACGGGGCACTGCCCGTGTCCGCGTAGACGCAGAGCCCGTAGGCCTTGGCCGACGCGGTGGGCAGGTCGAAGCCGAGGGTGTGGCTGAGCAGCAGCCGGTCGTCGTGCGATGAACGCAGCGGGATGGCAAGCTTGCCCTCGCGCGCGGCGCCGGCATTGGTTGCCTCAAGCCACAGCGGGACCCAGCAGTCGCCGCGGGCGTCGCCGACAAAGCCGACGGAGGCAGACCATGCGGGCTCCTGGGCGTGCGCGCAGACACACAGCAGTCCTGCGGCGATGAAGAGGAGAACGACACGAGCCGTGCGCAATGCGGTGCCCTCATTCCTGTCACGAGATGCATTGATGACAGCCGTGTGCCTGCGGGCAAGTCCATTGTACTACATCAACGCCCTGTACGCTATTGCTGTTCCAGATGTCGCGTCGTGCATGTAGTGTGTTGGGGGTCGGTGAGTTTGTCTACGGGCCCGGCCCAACGTCCGGGGTCAGGTCTTGAAAATTCATTTTTCGCGATAGTGGACAATGAAGACAGAAGCCCCTGGAGCAAAAAATGAATTTTCAAGACCTGACCCCAGTAGTCCTCTTCAGCATAATACCTGTTTCTGCGACCGCCTTTCGAGCACGCAGCCGGACTAGGGTGCTTTGAACAGGCTCATTAGGCAGGAGACCGTACCGCGGAGCCCCACAGCACATTACTCCGCCTGGACTTCCCGTACGCTGTCCCTTCATTGCCGATGGTGGCACCGGTGATTCATCATTGTGCTGCTAAACGCGCATTAGCAGGGCATAGAACGATCTGGGGTCAGGTCTTGAAAATTCATTTTTTGCGCTGGGTAAGAGTGCAGCCGGGGTCCCCGATACGGAAAAATGAATTTTCAAGACCTGACCCCGGATGTTGACTTCCACATGGCACCTGTGTACACTACCGATGCTCTCACATTTATTCGGATGGAGGTGCCTGAAGTGGCCAGACCATGGAGAGTGGAATACCCCGGAGCCATGCATCATGTCACCGCCCATGCGGTCGCCGGACAGGACCTCTTCCTCGTCGATGGCGACCGCCACAAATTCATCTCTCTACTGGCCGAAGTTCACCGGCGCTGGGGCACTGTGTTCCATGGGTATTGCCTGATGAGTAACCACTATCATCTGGAGGTCGAGACGCCGGATGGGGCTCTGAGCCGGCCGATCAAGTGGCTCAACCAGACGTACGCCTCATACCTCAACTGGCGCATGGAGCGCCGAGGCCACCTCTTCGACGGCCGGTTCAAGAGCCTCGTCGTGGATGCCGACACCTATCTCCACGAACTGAGTCGCTACATCCATCTGAACCCGGTGCGCGCAGGCATCGTCCCGCACCCGGCCGACTACCGCTGGTCGAGCTACCGCGCCTTCATCGGCCTGATGGGCGAGCCATCCTGGCTCGCGACCGGGCTGATACTCGACCGCTTCGGCCGTACAGAGCCCCATCGGCGGACCGCCTATCGGCAGTTCGTCGAGGTGCCCGCCGAGGCCATCATCGATCCGCTGCAGGAGGCGCTCTACGGAGCCGTCCTCGGCACACAGCAGTTCGCCGACGCGATCCGGGCCGCGTTCGCCCCCGCCACCGCGACCCGAGACGTCTCCCGCCACGCGCAGCTCCGGCCCAGGATCGACCTCGAGACGATCTGCGCCGCCGTCACCGCTGACTACGGAGTCCCTGAGCAAGGCCTCCGCGAGAAGGGGCGTCATCGTCGCGAGGCCAGGGACGTCGCGATCTACCTCGCCGCACGCTCCTGCGCGCACGGACTGACCGACGTCGGGGCCTACTTCGGACATGTCGGGGGAAGCGCCGTGTGTCAGACCTGCCGAAGGGTCGAGAAAAAACTGGCGGACGATGCGCAGTTCCGCCAACGTGTGGAACAACTGGGGTCAGGTCTGGAAGACTCGTCTCTCGCGCCCGATACGCCCGTCGGCAGCATCGCCGGCGGCGAGAAGCGAGTTCCCAGAACCTGACCACCCTTACTGAATGGTGTCCAGAAACTTCCTGGCGATGGCAGGGACATCCTGATCCGAGGGGATGCCCTGCCAGGGCTTGTCCGGGGGAACAACGTTCGCCACAACGATGTTCGCGCCGTTGAAGATCGCCGTCCGCGCACCGCCGAGGTCAACTCCGCCCGCGGCCGAGATCGCCACATCGTACTTGCTGCGGATGCGCGTGACATGCCGGTACTGGATCTGCTTGCCGCGCGTGCTCTCCTCATCGCGCCCCAGATGCAGCACCACACCCGTCGGCGGAATGCGCAACTCACGCATCACGTGGAGCGGGTCGGCAACGCCCAGCATGTCGATCAGGGAATCCATCTCCCACTCAGAGCAGGCCGCGATGAAGCGAGCCAGCGTCTCCGCCGGGCAACTCCCCATGACGGTCGCGGCGGTCGCGCCGGCGGCCGCGACCATCTCGACCTCCTCCGCCCCGCCGTCGGTGGTCTTCAGGTCCGCAACCAGGTGCCCGGCGTGGGCGATCCGTAATGCCTGGATGCCCTTCATCCCCTCGCGCTTGATGAAAGGCGTGCCCGCCTCGACGATGATGCGCTCATCGCGAGGCAGCGCGGCAACGATGCGAAGCGCCGTCGCTGCGTCGTCATTGAAGGCAAGCTGCAGGTAGCGTACGCGGAAGTCAAGCATGCTGCTTCACTCCCCCGAGACCACTCGCTTGGCAATCGCGCCGATGTCCGAGGGCAGGAAGAGCACGATCTTCTCCGACGGGTCGGCGGCGATGTCGCGGATGGTTTGCAGCGTCCGCAGGTGCAGGGCGCCCTCTGACTTGGCCAGGTTCTCCGCGGCCTTGAGCAGGTTGACGGAGGCGGTCATCTCGCCCTCGGCAGCGATGATCACCGCGCGGCGCTCGCGCTCGGCCTCCGCCTGCTTGGCCATCGCGCGCTTCATCTCCGCAGGCAGCTCGATCTCCTGGATCTTGATCGACTCGATATCCACGCCCCAGTCGCCGGTCTCAGCCTCGACCATCTGGCCGATCGCGGTGCCGATCTGCTCGCGCTCGCTGAGGACGAAGTCAAGCTCGCTGTTGCCGACAACATCCCGCAGCGCGGCCTGCGTGTACTGGCGCACGGCGTAGACGTAGTCCTCTATCTTGATGATGGCATCCTCGGGACGCACCACCTTGAAGTAGACCACCGTCGCGGCCAGCACCGGGATGTTGTCCTTGGTGATGACCTCCTGCCGCGGGATGTCCGCCGTCTTGATGCGCATATCCACTCTGCGCATCGACTGGAAGATAGGCCAGATGAACTTGAGCCCGGGCTCCATGGTTTTCGAGTAGCGACCGAGGGTGAAGACGACCCCGCGCTCGTACTGGTAGAGCATTCGGAGCCCCGACAGCAGGTAGACGGCGACGATCGGAATGACGGTGTATAGCATGGACGGATGACGCTCCTTTCGGTCGTGACGTCAGGTGCGGGATCAGATCGTGTCAACCGGGTGCGGGCGAGATGAGGCCGTATCCGTTCGTGGGCCGACCTCGGGCGCTCCCGCAAACGTCGCGTGAGCGCACCTCGTGCGGCCCCTCCCCGTGCCCTGGGTCAGGTCCACCGCCCAACCTCACGCCAGCTCGTGATACTGGAACTTGCGCGGGCCCGCGTGCGAGAGCTTGTACGGGTACCGGTCCCGCAGGCCCTCCATGATGGCGAATGCGCTATGTTCATCCAGATGGGCAAGCCCCCGCGCGTCCAGCGCCGCAATGACCTCGGAGGGCTCCATCTGGCCCCCCTCCTCGACCACCGACAGCACCGCCTTCTCGATGTCGGAGTACTCCAGCGGCTCGACGGTGCCGCTCTCGGCCAGCTCGATCGCCTTCCGCAGGAGCTTGGCCTTCCGCTTGCACTCGGAGGGCTTCACCATGTTGTTGGTACAGACGATCCGCGGGATGACATCCTCGGCAACCGGGCAGAGGCCCTCATGGGTCTGCATCTCGCCCTCGTAGCCGAACGGCCAGCCCTTCAACCCGTATGAGGCGGGGTCGCGGAACAGTGAGTAGATGTACGCGGGTCGCTGGGTGAAGCCCGTGTTGAAGCGCCCGCCGGCGGCCTGCATCAACGCGGCCTTGAAGACCCCCTGCTCGATGCCGGCGCGTTCACCGTGGAACAGGCACGACCAGTGGTACGGAGCGATGGCGCAGTCCTCGGCTTCCGCGCGGACGTCGAGCCACTCGCAGTCGCCGACAACCTCATCGAGATGCTCCTTGCCCTTGCGGTACTTGCGCATGTAGCCGGGGATGCGCTTCAGTTGGGCGACGGCCACGGCAGCCTGGAACTCCGTCATGCGATAGTTCGACGACAGGACCTCCGGGCTTTCGCCGAAGATAATGCGCTTGTTGATCTCCGTCGCCAGCGCGGCGTCGTTGGTGATCGCCATGCCGCCCTCGCCGGTTGGAAGTTGCTTGCCCATGTTGAACGAGAATGTGCCGACATGGCCCCAGGTACCCACGTACCTGCCCTTGTACTCGGTGGTCAACGCGTGTGCGCAGTCTTCGAGCAGGTAGATGCCGTGCTTGTCGGCAATCTCCCGCAGCTTGTCGACCTCCGCCGGGAAGCCCCAGAGATGCGTCACCCAGATGGCCTTCGTGCGCTCGGTGATCTTCTCCTCGACCTTGTCGGCATCAAGGAGGAAGTTGTCGGGGCGCACGTCGGCCCACACCGGCACCACGTTGTTGTGCAGGCAGGCGATCCCGTGGAACTGAACGACGGAATCGCAGATGATCTCATCCCCCGCGCCCGCGCCGATGGCCGGTGGAATCGCGTGCATGAGCAACATGGCAGTCGCGCCGCAGATGGCGTGCTGGGCATCCAGCGCGTCCGCGAAGTCGCCGCGGAGTTCATCCATGAAGCCGCCCGCGTGGTCGGCGAAGTTCCCGCTGCGGATGACCTTCTTGAGCTTCCTGATCTCGCGCTTCCCAAACTTCGGCATTGCTATGGTCCTCCTGTGCCCGGCCCACGGCAGGGCAGTGATACACCTTCACCGACTCAAGCGTCGTGATAGAGTTCGGCGTCCCCTGGTCCTGGCCCTGCCTGAGGAGGGCGAATCGCTGATGGTGACGATGGCCCCGGCGAAGCCCGCGGCAAGGTGTCCGGGTTAGGAGCATGGAATAGGCCCGTCGGACAGGGCCTCCAACATACCACCAGTACGGAGGGCGTCCGGCACAAAAGTTCCGTCGTTCAGGGAGTGATTGTAGTGGGCATCAAGGTCGGCGTCTGTGGGACCGGGGCGTTCGCGCGCAACTTCATCCCGCTGTTCAAGGCCCATCCGCTGGTCGACGGCGTTGTGCTGTGTGACCTGGATGCGGCCAAACTGGCGGAGAGAGCCGAGCAGTTCGACATCCACGATACCTGTCCGTCGCTCGACGAGCTATGCCAGACTGACGTGGACGCCATCGCCATCTTCACCCAGAACTGGCTGCACGGCCCGCAGGCGGTCCAGGCACTCCGGTCCGGCAAGCACTGCTACTCCGCGGTGCCCTCGGCGATCACGATCGAGGAAATCACCGAACTCGTCAAAGCAGTTGAGGAAACCGGGCACATCTACATGATCGGCGAGACGAGCTACTACTACCCGTGCGCCATCTACTGCAGAGAGCGCTACGCCAGGGGCGATTTCGGGCAGATTGTCTATGGCGAAGGCGAGTACTACCACGACTGGGACCACGGGCTCTATGATGTGGCGAAATGGCGCGGGGGGGACAAGTGGCGCGAGACCGGGGGCAGCCCGCCGATGTACTATCCGACACACTCGGTGAGCATGATCGTCTCAGTCACCGGCGCGCACGCGGAGCGTGTCAGTTGCTTCGGCTTTGTCGACCACCACGAAGACGGAGTCTACGACCCGGCGGTGAATATGTGGAGTAACCCGTTCAGCAACCAATCGGCGCTGTTTCAGATGTCGGATGGCAGCATGATGCGCATCAATGAGTTCCGCCGCATCGGCCACCCGGGTACCGTTGGCATGAGCCTGTACGGGACGCAGGGCAGTTATGAGGAACAGGCCAACGCGAAGGCCTGGGTCACGAAGAACCGGGACGAGATCGAGGACCTGAGCGAGTTACTGGCCCCCGTCGGCGTTGCCGCCAAGCCGGAGGGCGAGATGGCGGCGGTGACATCGGCGGATGGTACGCATCTGGGCTGCTCGAGGGTCCATGACGTCGGCCGTCTGCCGAAGGAGTATGTGGGGCTGCCTAACGGCCATCTGGGCTCGCACCAGTTCCTCATCGATGACTTCGTGACCGCCTGCTTAGCGGGCGCCCAGCCGGCCAATAACGTCTGGCAGGCCGCACGCTACCTGGTGCCGGGCCTGATCGCCCACGAATCGGCGGTGCGCGGCGGGGAGCTGCTCGAGATGCCCGATTTCGGCGACGGGCCGAAGACCGAAAAAGGTGAGTGATTCATGGGCAAGACCAGGGCCAACAGGATTGGCATACTGACCGCGGGCGGCGATTGCCCGGGGCTCAATGCGGCCATCAGGGGCGTCGGTAAGGCGGCGATGGGGACCTACGGCATCAAGGTCGTCGGCATCTACGACGGCTTCCTGGGGCTCATAGAGCACAACTTCAGGCAGTTTGAGTGGGAGGACCTCTCCGGGATACTCAGCCGCGGCGGCACGATTCTGCGCACCAGCCGCGTCAAGCCGCACAAGTTCGAGACTGATGACGGCAAGGTCGTCGACATGACAGACGTCGCGGCCGAGCACTATCATGAGATGGGCCTCGACTGCCTGGTCTGCCTCGGCGGCGGGGGCACGCAGAAGAATGCCCTCCAGTTGATGGAGAAGACCGGTATCAATGTCATTACGCTGCCAAAGACCATCGATAACGATATTGCGGGCACGGATGTCTGCTTTGGCTTCGACACTGCCACCAGCATCGCGACAGAGGCGATCGACCGGCTCCACAGCACCGCCGACAGCCACCGGCGCATCATGGTTGTCGAGATCATGGGCAACCGCGTTGGCTGGCTTGCCCTGGCCGCAGGCGTGGCCGGTGGAGCGGATGCCATCCTGATACCCGAGATACCCTATGATATCGAAGCGGTAGCGGAGGCGGTGCGGGCACGAGACCGGCGCGGCAGTCGCTTCAGCATCGTCGCGGTGGCGGAGGGGGCGCGACCGCAGGGCGAGGAACTGACCAATGACCAACTGGGCAAGGCGCCGCCGGATGTCCTCGGCATCCAGCATCACGTCGGCACCACCGTCGCCAGACAGCTCCGGGAGTTGACGGGGATCGAGTCACGCGTGACGGTGCTCGGCCATGTGCAGCGGGGCGGTCCGCCAACCCCCAACGATCGGCTTCTGGCAACCAAACTCGGCACGGCAGCCGCCGAGTTGCTCGCGAAGGGCAAGTGGGGCACCATGGTCGCCAGCAGGGGGCAGGGCTGGAAGGCGGTGCCACTCGAGGACGTAGCTGGAGAGCGCAGATATGTCGAACTGGATCACCCGCTCGTGAGCAGCGCGCGACGCATCGGCGCCTGCCTCGGGGACGAGTAGGCGACGTCGGAATCGACACGACGCGGCCGGAGCGCGTACAATAGAGGCAGGCGGCCGGGGGGAGCAAGGCCCTGAGGCAGTTCGGGAGGCGACGGTATGACTGCATGGCATGAGGATGAGAGATTCTGGAAGATGTTCGGCTCCGCGATGTTCACACAGGAGCGGATGGCGGCCGCCGAGTGGGATGTTGACGGCATTCTCGAGATTGCCCCGACACCCCCGCAGGGACGCGTTCTGGACATGTTCTGCGGCCCGGGCCGGCATGTGCTCGAGTTCGCCCGTCGCGGCTTCGAGGTCACGGGCGTGGACCGCACGCAGGCCTACCTCGACCAGGCCGCCGCCTCCGCCACGGAGGAGAACCTGCAGGTCGAGTTGATCCAGGCCGACGGGCGCCGCTTCATCCGCCGCAACACCTACGATCTCGCGGTCAACCTCTACACCTCCTTCGGCTACTTCGAGAACCCGCAGGAAGACGTGCAGATGGCGCGGGCGCTCTACGAATCACTCAAGCCCGGCGGCAAGCTCGTCATCGAGATGATCGGCAAGGAGGTCATCGCCCGCGACTTCCGCGCCCGCAGCTGGCGGCAGTTCTCCGACTTCATGATGCTCGAGGAGCGCCGCCTGCGTGACGACTTCGGGTGGCTCGAGAGCCGCTGGATCATCATCAAAGACGGCGCCCAGCGAGAGATCACCATCGGGCACCGCATCTACTCGGCCACCGAAATCAAGTCGCTCCTGCTCAGTTGCGGCTTCGCGCGCACAAGCGCCTACGACGGCCTGAGCGGCGAGCCCTACGACCACCGCGCAATCAGGCTGGCCGTTGTGGCCGAGAAGGAATACTGAGCAGCGACGCCTGCGGGCAACCGAGAATCACACGCAGCCCACGGGGAAGCCCGTGGGCTGCTTCGCGATTCACCTTGCCGGGTATCCACAGCCGGTCTACAGTGACACCAGAAAGCACCCAACTCCCCCGATGGAGCACTGCCATGCCTACATGGTTTGAGAATGACGCGTTCTGGCATGTCTTCGCGCCCACGATGTTCCGCCAGAAGCAGATCGACGCCGCAGGCGTTGAGATTGACTGCGTGCTGGCACTTGCGCCTGTCGAGCCCGGCGCCGCGGTGCTCGACATCTGCTGCGGCCCCGGCAGGCACAGCCTCGAGCTTGCGCGTCGCGGTTACCGCGTGACCGGGGTAGACCGCACGCGGGAGTTTCTCGACACTGCTCGTGTGAGAGCGCAGCAGGAGGGGCTCAGCGTGGAGCTGCTCGAGTGCGACGCCCGCGAGTTCAGCCGGCCTCATGCCTTTGATCTGGCGATCAACCTCTACACATCGTTCGGCTACTTCGCGGACCAGGACGATGACCGCCGCATGGCGCGAAGCATCTTCGAGGCTTTGAAGTCCGGCGGACGACTCGTCATCGAGATGATCGGCAAGGAGATCATCGCCCGCATCTTCACCCCCCGCGACTGGGAAGAGATCGATGACCTCATCCTGCTCCAGGAGCGAACGCTCTCTGACTCGTGGCGGTGGATAGACAACCGCTGGGTACTCCTGCGCGGCGAGGAGCGTCATGAGTTCCACTTCGGGCATCGGCTCTACTCCGCCGATGAGCTGTGCCGGCTACTTGCCGAGGTGGGCTTTGCGGCAACGACGGCCTACGGCAGCCTCGCAGGGGTGCCGTATGACCAGGAGGCCAAGCGGCTGGTGGTAGTGGCCAGAAAGGGCTGAAAGGGTCCGGGAGGGCTCGCCGTCCCTGCCTCACCTGTGATCCTGCGGGCCGGCGTCAGAACTCCCGGTGTGGGTCCCGGCGAGCGATGTCCATCTCCCGCGCCCCGGAAGCCCTTGCCGGGCTGCCGGGGTCAGGCATTCAGAATTCAGTATTGCTCGGCCTGGGACGGATTCCAGCCTGTTACGCGCAAAAGTGAATTGTGGGTGCCTGACCCCAGCCGTTGTTCTGAAGGCCGCGCGTAACGTGGAATCTGGACATCTACCTCCCCGCAAACCCCACACGCGAAGCCCACTCCCACAGGGGCCCATCGCATCAGACCCCGGCAATGCCAGGCGTTCTGCAGTCAGCGCGTATGCCCTCTACCCCCCTACGCGCTAACATCAGAACTCCCGGTATGGGTCCTGGCCGCGATGTCCATCTCCTGCGCCGCGGAAGCCCTTGCCGGGCGGCCGGGGTCAGGCATTCAG
>MTKY01053687.1_pt1 | contig 15497 bp, 12 predicted proteins | sample 1042731 | NCBI WGS metagenome assembly MTKY01 (sample SAMN06212206, study PRJNA360538) | anaerobic digester metagenome | biome: Wastewater treatment plant; material: sludge; isolation source: anaerobic digester fed with sludge from wastewater treatment plant | place: Denmark: WWTP Soeholt ... | reverse complement strand
TCCTTCGGGAAGCAGGACCCGCCATAACCGCAGCCGGCATATATGAACGAATAACCGATTCGCTGATCGGAACCGATCCCCTTGCGCACATTTTCCACGTCCACGCCCAGGCGGTCGCAGAGATTCGCTATTTCATTGATGAACGAAATCCTCGTCGCCAGCATCGCGTTGGCCGCGTACTTGGTCATCTCGGCATCGCGAACCCCCATGACGAACAGGCGGTCATGGTTCATCATGAACGGCTCGTAGAGCTTGGTCATCAGGCGCTCGGCTTTCTCCGATTCGACCCCGATGATGATGCGATCCGGGCGGCGAAAATCCGCCAGCGCGGCGCCCTCCTTGAGAAATTCGGGATTGCTGACGACATCGAAAGGAATGTCCACGCCCCGGGCGGCGAGCTGCGCGGCAATCGCGGCACGCACCTTGTCGCCGGTTCCGACCGGCACCGTCGACTTGTCGATGATCACGGCATATTTCTGCAGGTGACGACCGATTTCATTGGCCACCGCGAGCACATGACTGAGATCGGCGGAGCCGTCTTCACCCGGCGGGGTTCCCACGGCGATGAAGATGAACTCGGTCTTGTCGATGCTCGCGGGCAGATCATTGGTAAACGAGAGCTGGCCGCCCTGCATACCCTGCGCAACGAGCGCCGCGAGGCCGGGCTCGAAAATCGGTATGTCGCCGGCATGCAGCCGCGCGAGCTTGCGCTCGTCGTTATCGACGCAAATGACATTGTTGCCCATTTCCGCGAAACAGGCCCCCGTTACAAGACCAACGTAGCCCGTTCCGATCACTGATATCCGCAAGAGTATTTACCTGTACGCGCAGAAGATCATGATTATAGTAGAATGATCGGCACTATCTGGACTGCATCGGACATTATTCGTATCAGTTCGTCTGACGACGGGTCGATACCCTGCTCATGGCACGCCGTTGGCTGCCCGACACCACAAGGAAGGCACCGCTTTTGACAGACATTCCCGCGTCGAGCCCGGTCACTACCCGCCATTCATTCACCAAGGAAGACCTGATCGAGTGCGGTCATGGCCGCTTGTTTGGCCCGGGCAATGCGCAACTGCCGGTCGAGCAAATGCTGATGGTCGACCGGATCACCCATATTTCGACGGACGGGGGTGCCTTCGATCGCGGCCTGATCCTTGCCGAACTGGACATCAAACCGGATCTCTGGTTTTTTGGCTGCCATTTCATCGATGACCCGGTCATGCCGGGCTGCCTCGGGCTGGATGCCATGTGGCAACTCGTGGGATTTTTTCTCGGGTGGAAAGGAAACCCGGGGCGTGGACGGGCACTCGGGGCCGGCGAAATCAAGTTCACGGGGCAGGTTTTGCCCGAATCCTCGACCGTTGTTTACCGGCTCGATCTGAAGCGCGTCATCGAGCGCAAACTCGTGATGGGCATCGCCGACGGAAGCCTGTCCGTCGATGGGCGCGAGATTTACTCGGCCAAGGACCTGCGGGTCGGCTTGTTCAGCAAGCAGCCGGATCAACTGGGTTAGGCCCGGATATGGCCTGGCTGAAACAGTTGTTGCAGAATGTTCCGGGATACGCACAGCGCAACGGGTGCTGCGTCGTCGAATCAGTAACCGCCATTGAGCTGGAGATCGCATGCGACGGGTAGTAGTGACGGGTATCGGCATCGTATCGAGCCTGGGACTGTCCCAGGAGGCGGTCAAACAGGCATTGCTGGATGGCCGCAGCGGCATCAGTGAAAGCAGCGAGTACCGGGAGCGCGGCCTGCGCAGCCATGTCCGCGGCCGCCCGGACATCGACTTCAAGGAGCATATCGACCGCAAGCATCTGCGTTTCATGGGCGATGCGGCTGCCTATGCCTATATCTCGCTGCAACAGGCCATCGCGGATGCCAGGCTCGAGGAGAACGACATCAGCAATGAGCGTACCGGCGTTATCGCCGGCTCCGGCGGCGCATCATCGTCCAACCAGGTCGAGGCCGCGGATATTCTGCGCGAGAAAGGCATCAAACGCATTGGGCCGTATCGCGTTACCCAGACGATGGGCAGTACCGTCTCCGCCTGCCTGGCAACGCCGTTCAAGATCAAGGGCGTCAATTATTCGATCTCTTCGGCCTGCTCCACCAGCGCGCATTGTATTGGCAATGCCATGGAGCAGATCCAGCTCGGCCGCCAGGATATCGTGTTCGCCGGTGGCGCCGAGGAAGAGCACTGGTCGATGACCTGCCTGTTCGATGCGATGGGTGCGCTGTCGACCCGGTACAACGATGCGCCAACCCGGGCCTCACGTGCATACGATGCCAACCGGGACGGTTTCGTGATCGCCGGTGGCGGTGGCATGCTGGTCCTCGAGGAACTCGAGCACGCCCGCCGCCGGGGGGCGCCAATCCACGCGGAACTGGTCGGTTACGGGGCCACTTCGGATGGGTACGACATGGTCTCGCCCTCGGGCGAGGGTGCCGTGCGTTGCATGCGCCAGGCGATGTCCACGGTGAACGGAACGATAGACTACATCAATGCCCATGGCACCAGCACTCCGGCCGGCGATATCCAGGAGTTGCGCGCCATGAAAACGGTGTTCGGAAGCGATATGCCCAGGGTCAGTTCCACCAAATCCCTCAGCGGGCATTCACTCGGGGCTGCCGGGGTCCAGGAAGCGATCTACGCGCTGCTGATGATGCGCGATGACTTCATATGCGCATCGGCCAATATCGAGAGCCTGGACCCGGAGGCCGACGGAATGCCCATCGTTCGCGAGCGGGTCGACGGCGCCGGGCTGGTCCGCGTCATGTCCAACAGCTTCGGCTTCGGCGGCACCAATGCGTCGCTGGTGTTCCAGCGTTTCACTGCCTGAGGCGCACGTCGCCGGCAAAACCGCGCAATTGATGCTTTAATCAGGCTCTGGCGTCTGATGGCAAACATCGGACAGAAATAATCGTTCCGGAGCCCCGAGATGTTGATACCGGTTTTGCTTTCAGGTGGCGTAGGCTCACGGCTGTGGCCGGTATCGCGCCGCCTCTTTCCCAAGCAGTTTCTCAAGCTCGTGGATAATCAGCGCTCGCTGCTCGAACAAACACTTGCGCGGACCGCAGGCCTTCCCGATCTTGGCCCCAGCATCACGATCTGCAACGAGGAGCACCGCTTCATCGTCGCGGAGCAACTGCGCCACATGGAACAGCGCAAGGCCTCGATCATTCTCGAGCCGCAAGGCAGGAATACCGCGCCGGCCATCGCGCTCGCGGCACTCGATGGCCTGGTCCAGACCAAGGACGCGATGCTGCTCGTGCTACCGGCCGACCACGTGATTCGCGATGTGAAGGCTTTCCAGACCGCGGTCCAGGCGGGGATCAGGCTCGCTGCCGAGCGCCACCTGGTCACGTTCGGCGTGACGCCCACGCGCCCCGAAACCGGCTACGGTTATATACAGCGGGGGAATCCGGTCGGCGATTCGGGCGGATTTGCGGTGCGTCATTTCGCCGAGAAACCCGATCCGAAAACCGCCCGCGACTATGTCGACAGCGGTGAATACTTCTGGAACAGCGGCATTTTCCTGTTTCGCGCCGACGCCTACCTGGAAGAACTGGAAGCCCACGCCCCGGCCATTCTCGAGGCATGCCGGGATGCCTACGAAAAAGCCAGCGACGACCTGGACTTCATCAGGGTGGACAGTGAAGCCTTCGGTCGCTGCCCCTCGGATTCGGTGGATTATGCGGTGATGGAACACACTGCGCGCGCCGCCATGATTCCGCTCGACAGTGACTGGAACGATATCGGTTCGTGGTCGGCCTTGCGCGACGTCGGCGAGCAGGATGATGCCGGCAACGTTGCCCAGGGCGACGTGATCACGCACGATGTCAGGAACAGCTACCTGCGCGCGGAATCGCGCCTGCTGACCGCCGTGGGCGTGGAAAACCTGGTGATCGTCGAAACCGCGGATGCCGTGCTGGTGGCGGACGCGGACCAGGTACAGGATGTCAAACGGCTGGTCGAACGCCTGAGCGCGGATCACCGACCGGAAGTGAGCCTGCACAAGACGGTGTATCGACCCTGGGGGTCTTACGAGACGCTGGTCAGCGCGGAGCGGTTCCAGGTCAAGCGGATCGTGGTCAACCCGGGGCAGCAACTCTCGCTGCAGATGCACCACCATCGCGCCGAGCACTGGATAGTCGTCAAGGGTACCGCCCGCGTCACCTGCGGCGAGCGGGAATTCACGCTCGGCGAAGACCAGTCAACCTATATTCCGCTCGGCAACCAGCATCGGCTCGCGAACCCGGGCGTAATCCCGCTGGAACTGATCGAGGTGCAATCGGGCAGCTACCTCGGCGAAGACGACATCGTGCGCTTCGAAGACAAGTACGGCAGGGCAAAATCCTGAGCGGGTGTCACCCCCGTGTGAACAGATGCTCAAGCGGAGGGAATTAACAGCTTGCTGCCCGGCAGGCTGAGCGCAAGCTGCCGGCCCAGAGCTTCCTTGGCCTCGTTATCACCGTGCACGATCCGGATCGTGGAAGGCGGTTTGCGCATCGTGGTCGCGAAGCGCAACAGGTCTGCCTGGTCGGCGTGTGCCGAATAACCGCTCAGGGTATGAACCGAGGCACGGATATCGAAGCGCTGCCCGTCAAGCTCCACATGACCGCCACCCGGACCGTAGCGCTGGATGAGGTGCCCCGGCGTGCCGGCCGCCTGGTAGCCAACGAACAGGATATCGGTGGCCGGATCCTCGATGAGCGCCCGCAGATAGTTGAGGATACGTCCGCCCGCGCACATCCCGCTGGCCGCGATCACGATCGCCGGGTAACGCGTCCGGCGCAGGTGCTCGACGATGCGCAGGTGATCGGCATGGCTGTTCACCGTGCGCAGTTGATCGAAGGACAGCGGATGACGCCCGGCCCTGACGCGCGCCGTGGCTTCCTGGTCCCAGAACGGCTTCAGCTTTTGATAGACGCGGGTGAACCGGGCGGCCAGCGGCGAATCCACCACGATTTCGAGCTCGTTCCACGGCAGGCCGCGCGCGGCCTCGGTGCCACGCATGCGGTGGATGATATCCTCGATCTCGTACAGCAATTCCTGGGTGCGCCCGATGCTGAAGGCCGGAATCAACACCGCGCCACGATTCTGAAGTGAGCGCTCGATAACCTGCTGCAGCTTGCGGATGCGCTCGGCACGACCTTCGTGCAACTGATCGCCGTAGGTACTCTCGATCACCAGCGTGTCGCAACCGGTTGGTGCACGAGGCGCGGGCAGCAACGGCGTATGAGGGGCACCGAGATCGCCCGAAAAGACCACGCGGCGGCGTGCCGATCGCGCAGCATTGGCAGCGTCGCCGCTCCCATCGCGGGTAGCGGAGTATTCCACCGGGGCACTGATACGGCACTCCAGGTAGGCCGAGCCGAGAATATGTCCGGCACGCTGCAAGCGGATCTCGAGCTGTGTGCCAGTTCCAGTCTCGATGCGTTGCCAGCGTCCATAGGGAAGGGGCCTGATGCGGGATTGCAACGCCTCGACGGTATCCGCGACAATTTTGCGCTCGCGCGTCGCACCCACCGCCAGCGCGTCCTCGATCACCAATGGCAGCAGGACAGCCGAAGGCTCGGAGCAAAAGATCGGGCCCCTGAAACCGGCTGCCAACAGGTAGGGTATGCGCCCGGCATGATCGATATGGACATGGGTCACGACCAGCGCGCGGATGTGTTCGATCGGAAAGTCGATCGCGAGCTGGTCGCGTCCGGCGCCGGTGCCGGAAGTTTCCGCGCCCTGAAACAGGCCGCAGTCGACAAGAATGGCAAACTGGCGGTTCGCGGACGAGGGCAGCAGGCGCAACTCGTGACAGGAGCCGGTCACGCCCCGCACCGCTCCATGGTGGATGATCTCGCAAAAATCGCCACTCATACCGGCCTCCCCGGGGCAACGTGACGCTCAGGACAACTGTACCACCCGCACCAGGTCGCCCGCCCGCACACTATTCCCCGGCGCGATTACCACCAGGGCGTTGGCCCATGCTACTGAAGACAACACTCCCGAACTCTGATTCGGGTAAAGCCTGACGCGCAACCCATCGCCGTCATTCTCGAGACGGGCGCGAAGATACTCCTGGCGACTGCCGGGCGCCGGCCAGTCGAAATCCGCGCTTGCCCGGAGTTCCAGCGGGCGCACCTCGCCGAGAATCCCCTGCATGCGCAGCAGGCAAGGCCGTGCGAGGATCTGCCAGGTCACAAACACCGAGGACGGATTGCCGGGCAAACCAAAGAAGACCTTGCCCTGAACACGGCCGTATGCAAGTGGCTTTCCGGGCTTGATGGCGAGTTTCCACAGCCTGAGGCTGCCGAGTTCTTCCACCGCATTCTTGACATGATCTTCCTCGCCAACGGACACGCCGCCGGTGCTGATCACCACGTCGGCCAGCTCCGCCGCCTGGCGCAGGCTGTCACGGGTGCCCGATGCGTTGTCCGGCACGAGTCCGGCATCGATCACTTCGATACCCAGGGTTTCGAGCAACCCCGCCAGGAGATGGCGGTTGGAGTTGTAGATCTGTCCAGGCGCGATCGGTTGACCCGGCTCGACGAGTTCGTCTCCGGTTGACAGGATCGCCACCCGCAGGCGCCGCAGCACCTGCAACTGCGCGATGCCTACCGCCGCCAGCAGCCCGGTGTGCGCCGGTCCCAGCCGGGTGCCCGCCTCGACCACCACGTTACCCGAGGCGATGTCCTGGGCGCGCCGGCGAATATTTTGTCCGCTGACGGGCGCTGCATCGATGCGTACCCGCTCCCCGAGGGCGCGGCAATTCTCCTGCATCACCACGGTATCCGCGCCGGGCGGCAACTCGGCACCGGTAAAAATACGCGCCGCCGTACCGGGCTGTAATTGGTGGCCGACGCTGCCCGCCGCAATTCGCTGGCTGAGCGGAAACTCGCGCAGTCCCGCGGCGTAGTCCGCAATCCGGATGGCATAACCATCCATCGAGCTGTTGTCGGCTGGCGGTACGTCGATCGGAGAACGGATTTCCCGCGCCAGGATTCGCCCCAGCGCCCTGTCGAGCGCCACCTGCTCGCACTCCGCAATGCCTTGCACATCAGCCAGCAACTGCGCGAGCGCCTCATCGACCGGCAGCAACGCCGCTTTTTCAGTGTGGGTCACCATCATCAATGTTGCTGCACACCGCGCAGCACGATGCTCGCGAAATTGCAGGGCCCGAAGCTGCTGTCGAGCTGATCACGGATGATGCCTTCCCACCCCGTGCGGCACGCCCCGGTCGAACCGGGCATGCAGAAGACGACGGTACGGTTCGCCAGGCCGCCAATGGCGCGCGACTGCAGCGTGGAACTACCGATCTCCTGCAGCGAAAGTGCACGGAAGGTCTCGCCAAAGCCCTCGATCACCTTGTCAAACAGCGGCAACAGGGCCTCCGGCGTGCTGTCGCGCCCACTGAATCCGGTGCCCCCGGTGACCAGCACCACATGGATCTCGGGGGCCGCAATCCAGCGCGAAACAACGGCCCTCAGGCGATAGATATCGTCAGGTTCGATGACTTTCTCGACAAGTGCATGGCCCGCCGCCCGCAGGCTTTCGACCAGGTATTGCCCGGACGTGTCACTGGTTTCGTTACGGGTGTCGGATACCGTCAGCACGGCGATGTTGAGCGGAGTCTTGGGGGCGGATGCGGGCATGATGGCTTCACCTGAAACATGATGGGCAAGGGATCCCATGGTCGCCCCTGCCCGGTAGCACGGTCAATATCGAACCCGGAAAGCCGGGCCCGGTCACTACCTGCAGTATTCCGCCACCACCGACGGCAACGCCGCGCGCCATGGACGCTGCTTGATCCCAAAAGTGCCAAGCAGCTTGTGACAATTGAGAATGATGTTGCGGTCCTGCGCCGCAAGCGCCACGAGCGACACCGTATCGCGACGAATGCGCCCATACTGCGAGGCGAGCGCAACGATCGCCTCGGCCAGGTTATACAGGCTCGCGGCATCCGAACTGCAGTAGTGATACACGCCCCAGGGAGTTGCCCCGCAGTCGAGTTGCACGATGATCGCCACGACCACCCGTGCCACATCGTTGGCCGGGGTCGGGCAGATCTTGTCTTCACTGCACTCGAGCTGTTCACCGCGCTCGAGCCTTTGCATCACCATCGAAAACAGGTTGTCGCCGGCGGGTGCGAGCAAGGGACCGGAACGCAGCACGATATGACGCGTCACCCGCTTCAGGACATGGCGCTCGGCTTTCAAAACACGGGCAGCACGCGGATCGCCGCTGTCGGATTTGTCTTTCTCGCGGTAGGCGCCGTTCTTGCGCCCCGCGAACATGCTGTCGTCGGATAGCTGGATCAACGTGGCTTCCTGCAACTGGCTCGCCTTGCAGAGGTTTTTCACCAGCAGCAGGGCGCGCTTGTGCGCGACGGGATCATCTTTCCCGAACCATTCACGCGACAGCGCGTTCACGATATGGGTTGCCCCATGGATCGCGAACGCGTGCTGCAACAGCTTGACACTTTCCAGCACCGGATCACGGCTGGAAATCGACACGAACGGAATGTCGCGCCCCTGCAGGTTCGCCACGAGTTCCAGCCCCAGACGACAGTCAGCGCCGATGATGACGGTTTTCACACCTGCTGTGCTGGGTCGCTTGGGTATCGGTCAGGACGATCAGAACGGAATATCGTCGTTCCAGTCGCCGGCCGGCTCCGCAAAGGGAGCCGGCTGTCCGCCGCTGGCTGCGCCACGCTGCTGGCGTGGCTCGGACGAATAGCCCTGGTCGGCTTCCGCGCCACCACCGCCCGCACCCCGACTATCGAGCATCTGCATCTCGTTGCCGATGATCTCGGTGCTGTACTGGTCCTTGCCATCCTTGTCCTGCCACTTGCGGGTGCGCAACGCGCCTTCGATATAGACCTTGCTGCCCTTGCGCAGGTACTGGGCCGCGATCTCCGCCAGGCGGTTGAAAAATACCACCCGGTGCCACTCCGTGCGCTCCTGCATCTGGCCGGTATTCTTGTCCTTCCACGAATCCGAAGTCGCGATTCGCAGGTTGGTGACCGCCCCGCCGGCGGGCAGATGACGCTGTTCCGGATCGGCTCCGAGGTTACCGATCAGAATGACCTTGTTGATGCCGCGTGCCATGATTTCCTCCATGTTTGTCGTACTGTCCAGGGTCCGCGACTACAACACGCACCGCCCGCCGATGTCAATCAGACAACGCTGACAGGAAGCCCCGAGAGATGATCATCGTCGAAATGACTGTCGACCTGCAGGTAGGCAACACTCTCGCCGGCGATGATCAGGACCTCGCGCACTCCGGGGAGGCCGTGCAATTGGTCTGACAGCGCGGCAATCGCCGTGGGGCCAGCCTCGACGGCGAGCGTTATCGAGCGCAGGTATTGGGGGCCACGCATGCCGACTGCCCACAGCAGCCACAGCACGCCAAGCGAGGCGCACAGCCAGAATACCCCCTGAAGCCCGAAATGCTGCATGGCCATGCCCCCGCCGGCACCACCGCAGAAAGCCCCGAGGAACTGGAAGGTCGAGTAGACACCGGTTGCGGTGCCTCGATTGTCACGCTGCACCGCACGGCTCAACAGCGACGGTAACATGGCCTCGAGGAAATTGAACGCCAGGAAAAACAACCACAACAGCACCATGGCGCCGTAGAGGTTGTAACGTGCCAGCGGCATTTGCGCCAGCGCCAGCACGATCAGCGCCACCGCCCCCACGAAAAATGGTTTGACCAGGCGCTTGCGCTCGGCAATCACCATGAACGGTACCATCGCAACAAACGACACCCCGAGCAGCAGTCCATAGACCGGCCCGTGTGAATGTCGCGCAATGTGCAGGTCATCGGCCAGCATGAACGGCACCGCGACGAATATCGCGGTCATGATGAACTGCAGCACGAATGCACCGCCATCGAGGCGCAACAGCTGCCGATCGGACAGCACCCGTCGCAGCACGACCATGCCCGAACCCGGGCTGGACAACTGCCGGTGGGTGAGCGGTGTGGGCACGACAAAGATGGTGATCAGCATACCGAGCACCGCCAGCAGCGCAGCGACCAGGAACAGGCCCTCGAGCCCGTCCCATGCGGCGATTACCGGGCCGAGCACCAGGGAAAGCGCAAACGAAAGACCGATGCTCACGCCGATCGATGCCATCGCCTTGCTGCGGTTCTGCTCGCGCGTGACATCGGCGAGCAATGCCATCAGTGTGCTGGCAATCGCCCCGGCGCCCTGCAACGCGCGCCCGGCAATGATGCCGTGAATGGTATCCGACGAGGCGGCCAGCAAACTGCCCGCAAGGAATACCAGCAACCCACCGAGAATGACCGGTTTGCGACCGATACGATCCGACAGCATGCCGAGGGGCAATTGCAGGCAGGCCTGGCTGAGGCCGTAGATGCCCAGAGCTATCCCGATCAGAAAGGGTGTGGTGCCCGCGAGATCGCGGGCATAGATCGCCAGCACCGGCAGCAGCATGAACAGGCCGAGCATGCGCACCAGGTAAAGACTGGCGAGCGAGGCGACGGCACGCGTTTCGGTGGATGAAAATCCAGTGCGGGACAACCCAGATCACCCGTTTTGACAGCAAGAGCAGGAAGTCGCGCATGCTAGCAATATCGCCCGACTCCCGCCATATCGAGGATTACCATTGTGGGAGCGACGTGCGCGGAAGGCGCCGGGCAATCAGCCGGCCGCGTGCACCATCGCCAGCAATTCGTCGCGCCGGGTCGCCATCAGCGCGGCATCGCCCCGCGTCTCCACGTTCAGCCGCACAACCGGCTCGGTGTTCGACATCCGCACGTTGAAGCGCCAGTCCGGGAACTCCATGCTGAGGCCATCCGTGTGATCGACCAGTAGTGCCGCCGGCCGGTATTGCTCCTCCATCCGCGCGAGCAATGCGCGCGGATCGGAGACACGACTGTTGATTTCACCGCTGCACGGGAAGCGGGCGATGCGCTCGGCGATCAGCGCCGACAAAGACTTGCCGCTGACGCTCATCAAGCCCGCGACCAGCAACCACGGAATCATCCCGCTGTCGCAGTAGGCGAAGTCGCGGAAATAGTGGTGCGCACTCATCTCGCCACCGTAGATCGCGTTCTCCGAGCGCATGCGCTCCTTGATGAACGCATGACCGGTCTTGGTCTGCACCGGCGTGCCACCCAGAGCCGACACGATATCGACGGTATTCCAGGTCAGACGCGGATCGTGAACGATGCGCTCCCCGGGATGCTTGAGCAGAAACGCTTCGGCCAGGAGACCAACGATGTAATAGCCCTCGACGAACTGACCGGTCTCGTCGAACAGGAAGCAGCGGTCGAAATCCCCGTCCCAGGCCACCCCCAGGTGGGCACCATGGGCGGTGACCGCGTCACTGGTGGGGGCACGATTTTCCTCGAGCAACGGATTGGGCACGCCATGCGGAAAATTGCCATCGGGATTGTGGTGGACCTTGATGAACTCGAAGGGCAGATGGGCTTCGAGCGCGTCGATTACCTCGCCGGCCCCGCCATTGCCGGCATTGACCACGATACGCAGCGGCGCCAGCGCCGCCCGATCGACATAACCGAGCAGGTGCTGTACATAACGCCCGCGTGACTCGATCCGGCGCAAACCGCCGCGTTTGGCCGCCGCACCAAACCGGTTCTGTTCCGCCAGGCGCTGGATATCGAGCAGGCCCGAATCGCTGCTGATCGGCCGCGAGCCCTCGCGCACGAACTTCATGCCGTTGTAATCCTTGGGATTATGGCTGGCGGTGACCACGATCCCGCCATCCACGCCCTGGTCAAAAGTCGCGAAATAGATTTCCTCGGTCCCGCACTGCCCGATGTCCAGCACATCCACGCCGGCATCACGCAAGCCTTCGACCAGTGCCGCGCAGATCTGCGCACTGCTCAGGCGAATATCGTGGCCGACCACGACGGTGCGCGGCGCAACCACCTCGACATAGGCTCGCCCTATGCGGTAGGCGATTTCGGGGTTCAACTCGTCGGGAATCCGGCCACGGACATCGTAGGCCTTGAAGCATTTGAGTTCTGTGCGCATATACGGACGCTCACCTATCGGAAACCTGATGGCTCACTATAGGAAGGGTCCGTGAAATTGTCATGCCTGTCAGGCCAAGGATTTGCCACCGCGATGGAGAAGCGGCGCTCCCGTCGCTATACTCGGGCGTTTTTCACGACGTTCTGGCCACGATGAACAGCATACAGGTCAGGGGCGCACGCACCCACAACCTGAAGAATATCGACCTCGACATCCCGCGCGATCGCCTGGTGGTGATCACCGGCCTGTCCGGGTCGGGCAAATCCTCGCTCGCCTTCGACACGCTCTATGCGGAGGGGCAGCGGCGCTATGTCGAATCGCTGTCGACCTACGCGCGCCAGTTCCTGTCGATCATGGAAAAGCCCGATGTGGATCATATCGAGGGCCTGTCGCCGGCCATCTCGATCGAGCAGAAGTCCACCTCCCACAACCCGCGTTCCACCGTGGGCACCATCACCGAGATCCACGATTATCTGCGCCTGCTCTATGCGCGGGCCGGCGAGCCGCGCTGCCCGCGGCATGGCCTGCCGCTCGCGGCGCAGACCGTCAGCCAGATGGTCGATGCAGTACTGATGTTGCCGGAAGGAACCCGGCTGATGCTGCTCGCGCCGGTGGTGCGCGAACGCAAGGGCGAGCACCACCAGTTGCTCGAGCAGTTGCGCGGCAGCGGATTCGTGCGGGTGCGGGTCGACGGTCGGGTCAGCGAACTCGATGACGTCGGCGCGCTCGACAAGCAACGCAAGCACACCATCGAGGTGGTAGTGGACCGGTTTCGGGTGCGCTCCGACCTGGCGCTGCGCCTCGCGGAATCCTTTGAATCGGCACTGGCGCTTGGTGACGGGCTGGCGATGATCGCCGCGATGGATGAACCAGGACCGGAGCAGATATTTTCCGCACGTTTTGCCTGCCCCGAGTGCGGACACAGCATTCCCGCTCTGGAGCCACGGCTGTTCTCGTTCAACAACCCGGCCGGTGCCTGCCCCACCTGTGACGGTCTTGGCGTGCAGCAATTCTTCGACGTCGAGCGCATTGTGCAACACCCGGAAGCGAGCCTCGCGCGCGGGGCGATACGCGGCTGGGACAAGCGCAGCGTCTACTATTTCCACCTGCTCGGCTCGCTGGCCGAGCACTACGGCTTCAGCGTCGACACGCCGTTCGAACAACTCGGCCCGGAGCATCGCCAGCGTGTCCTGTTCGGCAGTGGCAACGAAACCATCCGTTTCAGCTATGTGAACGATCGCGGCGACGTTATCCAGCGTACCCATACCTTCGAGGGCATCGTACCGAACCTGGAACGGCGCTATCGCGAAACCGATTCCGCTGCCGTGCGCGAGGAACTGGCAAAATTCATCGGCGTGCGGCGCTGCGACGATTGCGCTGGGAGCCGCTTGCGTCCGGAGGCCCGCCACGTTTTTGTCGATGACCGCACCCTGCCGGAAATCGCCGCATTGCCGGTCGGCGAGGCCCACGATTATTTCCAGCGGCTCAGCCTCGAGGGCCGCCGCGGCCAGATCGCCGAAAAGATCCAGAAAGAACTGCAGAGCCGGCTTGGCTTCCTGGTCAACGTCGGGCTGAACTACCTGACCCTCGATCGCAGCGCCGATACCCTCTCGGGCGGTGAGGCGCAGCGTATCCGGCTTGCCAGCCAGATCGGGGCCGGGCTGGTCGGAGTGATGTACATCCTGGACGAGCCTTCGATCGGCTTGCACCAGCGCGATAACGCGCGCCTGCTCGCCACCCTCACGCACCTGCGCGATATCGGCAACACCGTGATCGTCGTCGAGCATGACGAGGAAGCGATCCGTCGCGCCGATCACGTGATCGACATCGGACCAGGCGCCGGTACCCATGGCGGCGAGATCGTGGCCTGCGGCTCGGTTGCCGACGTGATGAACTCGGCGCGCTCGATCACCGGGGACTATCTGGCGCGCCGGCGCGCCATTTCGATACCGATGCTGCGCACGCCACGCAATCCCGAACGCCTGCTCGTGCTGCACGGCGCCTGTGGCAACAATCTCAGGAACATCAGCGTGGAATTGCCGGTCGGCCTGTTCACCTGCGTGACCGGAGTATCGGGATCCGGCAAATCGACGTTGATCAACAACACGCTGTATCCGGTTGCCGCGACCCAACTCAATGGAGCAACCACGCTGCAGGCGGCAGAACATGCGGGTATACGCGGACTCGAAAACTTCGACAAATGCATCGATATCGACCAGAGTCCGATCGGGCGCACGCCACGCTCCAATCCCGCCACCTACACCGGGTTGTTCACGCCGATCCGCGAACTGTTCGCGGGCACGCCCGAGGCCCGCTCGCGCGGCTACGGCCCCGGTCGCTTCAGCTTCAATGTGAAGGGCGGGCGTTGCGAGGCATGCCAGGGCGATGGCGTGACCCGCGTCGAGATGCATTTTCTGCCCGATGTCTACGTATCTTGCGAGATTTGCAAAGGCCAGCGCTACAATCGTGAAACGCTGGACATCCAGTACAAGGGCCGCAATATCCATGAGGTCCTGAACATGACCATCGACGAAGCGACCACGTTCTTCAGCGCGATACCAGCGCTGCATCGCAAGCTCGAGACGCTGATGGAAGTGGGGCTTTCCTACCTGCGCCTGGGGCAGGCCGCGACCACGCTCTCCGGTGGCGAGGCGCAGCGGGTCAAGCTCGCACGCGAGTTGTCCAAACGCGACACCGGCAAGACGCTCTACATCCTCGATGAGCCAACCACCGGCCTGCATTTCCACGATATCCAGCAGTTGCTGAACGTGCTGCACCGGTTGCGCGATCACGGCAATACCGTGGTGGTGATCGAACATAATCTCGACGTGATCAAGACCGCCGACTGGATCATCGATCTCGGACCGGAGGGCGGCGATGGTGGCGGTGAGATACTGGCAAGCGGCACTCCCGAGCAGATCGCGGCATGTACCACGTCGCACACCGGTCGCTTCCTTGCGCCGTTGTTCGCCGTTCCCGCGGTCCACCGCGACCTGGCCGCCGGTACCTAGCCGTGCGCAAGCCGCGGCATACGGTGCCTGATCAGTTCTGGCATATACGGCGCGCGGGTGGCCGCGCCGGATTCCTCCAGGCGGAGCACTGAAAACCATGCGGATCCTGGTCACGGGTGGCGCTGGCTATATCGGCTCGCATACCTGCGTGGAATTGCTTGCCGACGGGCACGAGGTCGTGGTGATCGACAACCTCGGCAACAGCAGCGCGCTGGCGCTCGATCGCGTGCGCGCCATCAGCGGTCGCGACCTGGAGTTTCATCACGCCGACCTGCGCGACCGAGCCGCGTTGCGGCGGCTGTTCGCAGACCGGTCATTCGACGCCGTGATCCATTTCGCCGGTCTCAAGGCGGTCGGGGAGTCAGTCGAGAAGCCGCTTCTGTACTACGAAAACAATATCGGCGGCACACTTGCGCTGCTGGAAGCAATGAAGGAGGTGGGGCTGCGACGCCTGGTTTTC
>MTKY01049311.1_pt1 | contig 15508 bp, 15 predicted proteins | sample 1042731 | NCBI WGS metagenome assembly MTKY01 (sample SAMN06212206, study PRJNA360538) | anaerobic digester metagenome | biome: Wastewater treatment plant; material: sludge; isolation source: anaerobic digester fed with sludge from wastewater treatment plant | place: Denmark: WWTP Soeholt ... | reverse complement strand
TTCTCTCCGGCCAGCGGGCCTGGACCGGCGGCGTCGCCGAGATCGAGGTGGATGCGGCGAATTTCCGCGCTGTCGTGGCCGCGATCCGGCAGCGGTTTCCGTCGTTTCCGGAACAGGAACTGTGGCGTTGTGCGGTGGCCATCGACGGCGAGATCGTGGCAAAACCACTGCTCGAGCCGTTGAGTCCAAGCAGCGAACTGATCCTGATGCGACGCATTGCTGCCGGATGAGTCGGATGAGTGCGCTGCAGGACACGCTGGGCTCGCTGATACCCGGGAGGCCGGAAAATTGAAATTTGCGGTGATCGCGCTGAGCCTGCTCCTCGCGCTCGGTAGCGGCTGCGCCGCGACTACGGTTCCCGGGCAGCAGGGGGACGAGACGATCGATCGGCGCATTGCCGAGTGTTTTCGTATCGATGGCGTGAACAACTGGCGGGTGATCGACAAGCGGCAGCTGATCGTTTACGGGCCGGGGCGCAACGACGCCTGGCACCTGACGCTGTTCGCCAACTGCGAAGGGCTCGACTTCACCGAGGTGCTGGCGTTTCGTGCTCGCGGGAGCACCCTGATCTGTGGTGATCCGGGCGACGAGATCCTGTTTCGCGATCAGCGCTGCAGCATTGTGGCGGTGCGTGCGATCTCGCCGGCCGAAGCGGAGCTCCTGCGCAATCCCGGGTTGCACGATGATATCGGCAAGTTGCCACCTTCTGACACAACGCGATCCGGAGACGAGAGCGAATGACGGTTGAATTCGAATTGAACGGCGCACCGGCCAGTTGTGATGCTGATCCGCAGACACCGCTGCTGTGGGTGTTGCGCGAGGATCTCGCCTTGACGGGCACCAAGTTCGGTTGTGGCAAGGGTCTGTGCGGAGCCTGCACGGTGCATCTCGACGGCACGCCGGTGCGTTCCTGCACGCTGCCTGTTGCGCTGGTGACGGGAAAGGCGGTCACCACCATCGAAGGCCTGGGGCAGCAGGGCATTCATCCGTTGCAGCAGGCGTGGATCGAAGCGAATGCGCCGCAGTGCGGTTATTGCCAGTCCGGCCAGATAATGTCGGCCGCGGCGCTGCTCGCCACCAACCCCCAGCCATCGGATGCGGATATCGATGGCGCCATGTCCGGAAACATCTGCCGCTGCGGTACCTATCCGCGGATCCGGCGGGCGATTCATCGGGCCGCCGAGCTGCTGCAGGCTGATGCCGCGCAGCCGGTGGAGGTCGCGACATGAGCGCGCTGTCGCGCCGCGATTTTCTGCGGGTGGTGTCGCTTGCCGGCGGCGGCATCGCGCTTGGCATCGGCCTTGGTGGCTGCGCGGGCGAGCCCGCGCCGTGGCCCAATGCGCGCAGCGGAGTGTTTCAGCCCAATGCCTTCCTGCAGCTGGGCAGCGACGGGACGCTGACGCTGGCGATTCACAAGGCAGAGATGGGCCAGGGCGTCATGACGGGTCTTGCCACGCTGGTGGCCGAGGAGCTGGCGATCGATCCGCGCACCCTGCGCTTCGAGTTTGCCCTACCACATCCCGATTACCGCGGCGACGATGCCGTCATGGTCACGGGCGGCAGCGCCTCGATTGCCAGCAGTTTCGACACTCTGCGGCAGGCTGGCGCGGTCCTGCGCGAGTTGCTGACGCAGGCGGCGGCAAACGCGTGGCAGGCGAAGCCCGGCGACTGCGTTGCCGAGGACGGCATGATCCGGCTGCGTGATGGTTCGCGCGCGCTTGGCTACGGGGCGCTTGCCGAGGCTGCCGCGCGACTGCCGGTACCCGCGTCCGTGGCCTTGAAGGAGCGCGCCGATTGGCGCCTGATCGGCCGTTACGATGCGCGGGTCGATGCGGCCGCGAAGGTCGATGGCAGTGCGCAATTCTCGATCGACGTGCAGTTGCCGGGGATGCTGGTCGCGGTGCTTCTGCGCTGCCCGCATTTTGGCGGTTCGTTGCGCCGCTTCGATGCCGAAGCTGCCAAGGCCGTGCCTGGTGTGCGTCATGTGCTCACGGTCGATGGGGCGATCGCGGTGCTTGCCGATGGATACTGGCAGGCGCGCCGGGCGGCGGACCTGGTGCTGCCCGAGTGGGACAAGGGACCACATGCCGCGCTCGATTCCGCCGTGCTCGTCACCCGGCAGCAGCAGCTGCTCGACCAAGAAAGCGGAAAGATCGTGCGTGAGCAGGGCGAGCAACCCGCAGGGAACGCGACGAAGGTTGTAGAGGCAGAGTACCGGGTGCCGTACCTCGCGCATGCGACCATGGAGCCGATGAACGCAGTCGCCCGGGTCGGTGCGGCAAGTGCCGAGATCTGGGCTGGAAACCAGGCGCCGGATGTGTTGCAAGGACTCGTGGCGCGCGCGCTGGAGGTGCCGACTGCCAACGTGATTGTCCACTCGACCTATCTGGGTGGTGGGTTCGGGCGGCGCGTCGCGATGGATTTTGCGGTCGAGGCGGCGCTGGTGGCCAGGGCGGTAGGCGCGCCGGTAAAGCTGGTGTGGTCGCGCGAAGACGATATTCGGCATGATTTCTACCGGCCGGCGGCGTTGTCGCGGCTGCGCGCGGAAATCGATGTTAGCGGTACGCTGGTTTCGTGGCAGCACCGGATCGTCGCGCCGAGCATCATGGCGCTTGCGATGCCGGCGATGGGGCTGGCGATGTTGCCACAGTGGGTGCCGAACGGGGTGATGCGCCCGGTCGGGATGATGATCAGGGGCAGCGACGGGACTTCCGTCGAGGGGGCGAAGGAACTGCCCTATGAAATACCCCACCTCAGCGTGGAATACCTGCACCATGATCCGGGCGTGCCGATTGGCTTCTGGCGCTCGGTGGGTCACTCGCAGAACGCCTTTTTCGTCGAGTCGTTTGTCGATGAGGTAGCGCAGGCGATGGGCGAGGATCCTTGCGCGTTCCGGCTCGATCGGCTTCCCGCGGGCTCGCGCCAGGCCGCGGTATTGCGCCGTGCCGCGGACGAGGCGGGCTGGGGCAAGGCGCCGGAGGGCAGATTCCAGGGGCTTGCGGTGCATGAAAGTTTCGACACCGTGGTGGCCGAAGTGGTGGAGATTTCCGTGGCCTCGGGCAAGCCGCGAGTCCACCGGGTGGTCTGCGCCGTGGACTGCGGCACGGTGGTCAATCCGGACGTGGTGCGGATGCAGCTCGAAAGCGCAGTGGTGTTTGCGCTGTCGGCAGCGCTCTATGGCGAGATCACCCTGCGTGATGGCGCCGTGGAGCAGGGCAATTTCGACGATTACCCGGTGCTGCGCATGAGCGAGTGTCCGCAGATCGAGGTACATATGCTTGCCAGCGATGCGCCACCGAGCGGCATCGGCGAACCCGGGACGCCACCGCTCGCCCCTGCGCTTGCCAACGCCATATTCGCTGCCACCGGGCAACGCCTGCGCAGTCTGCCATTGAGGCTTGCCTGATATGCCGAAGTTCAGTCTTCTCGACGATCCGGGTTCATCCGTCGCTGACCGTGGTGATGTTCCGTAACTGTTCCATCCGCATGCCGGTGATACGGATCTCGCACTCGCGTAACGCAGACTGCACTTGTTCGAACAGCTGGTTTGGCCGTGATTAAAGGGGGGGGAGGGAGCATGAACAAGCGACTGGAACGGCGGGTGGCGGTGGTCACTGGTGCGGGGCAGGGAGTCGGACGCGGAATTGCGCGTCGCCTGGCGCTCGAAGGTGCGACGGTGGTGGTCGCTGAAATCAATCGGCAAAGCGGTGAGCAAGTTGCCGGCGAGTGCAGCGAGCTTGGCGGGCGCGGAGTGTTCATCCACACCGATGTGCTCAGCAAGGAATCGGTGGAGCAATGTATCGCACACTCGATCGAGAGCCTCGGCACGCTCGATATCCTGGTCAACAATGCCTACGCCGCGGGCCCGCCGCAGCGCCTCCAGGCAAAGCCGGAAGCCGATTTCCGCCTCGCGATGGATGCCTGCTTTTTTGCCGCACTGTGGTCGATGCAGGCCGCTTTCGGCACGATGCGCACGCAACGGCGCGGGCGCATCATCAACCTGTGCACGCTGAACGGCGTCAACGCACACCTGCATTCGGCGGACTACAACACCGCCAAGGAGGCGCTGCGCGCGCTGACGCGCTCTGCGGCGCGTGAATGGGCGGAGCATGGCATCACCGTGAACGCTATCTGTCCGGCGGCGGTCACGCCGGCCTACGAGCGCTTTCGCAGCGCGGCGCCGGAGCTGGCAAAGCGCATGCTCGAGCAGAATCCGATGGGCTATATGGGCGATGCCGAGCAGGATATCGGCGGGGTGGCGGCCTTCCTGGCCTGCGACGATGCGCGCTACCTGACCGGCAACACACTCTTCGTGGACGGTGGCAGTCATATCAACGGCGTGCAGTGGGCTCCGCCGCTGCCACCGGAATGACTGCGCCGGCGGCAAGTTCGCGGATGTGGGCGCAGAAATCCGGATCCTCTCCGATCAACAGGGCCTCCAGCACGTCGCGGAAATCCTCGCGTGCGCACCACTCGCGCATATAGTCCTCCCACGAGCGCCAACGCCGCAGTTTCGAGCCGCTCAAACCGTCCTGGTAGAGCAACAGGTAGGCGCGCTCGAACAGTGACACGAGCATGCCGAAAATCACCATCACGCGCTCCTGCTGTTCGTCGCTCAGCGCGGGTGTCCTGTTCATCGAGAACAGGTGCAGATCGGGATGCTCCAGCATCACCCGCAGGAACTCCTGGTAATTGTCGGAAATCGATTCGTAAACGGCATCCTGTTCGTTCAGGCGCTCCTTGCGCTGCTCGAACACGAATACCGCGATCGCGAGCGGCAGGCCCACCACGGTCACCACGTAACTCAACAACTCCCAGGTTTCGAGGCTCATCACGGCTACCTGCACACGGATTCTCGGGTGGTGTGGACGATGATACCGGAAGCGGCAGTGGCGCGGTTTGCCGATCGTTCATTTGCCATCGTCGCCAGCGCGTCGAATAATGCTCGCTCGCCGTCCCGCACAAGGAACCTTGCTTGAAAAACGAATTGCAGTATCCCTTCACGGAGCTTCCCGCGCCCGGTGGCGTGGTGCGGATCCAGGAAGGCGTGTTGTGGGTACGCATGCCGTTGCCCATGAAGCTCGATCACATCAACCTGTACCTGCTGGAGGACGATCGCGGCTGGTGGATCGTCGATACCGGTTTGCGGGGCGAGCGCACCCGCGCGCTCTGGGAGCAGGTATTCGCCGGCGCCCTCGGCGGCAAGCCGGTGATCGGACTGATCTGTACCCATTGCCATCCCGATCATATCGGGCAGGCGGGTTGGCTCAACGAACGCTGGAAGGCGCCGTTGTGGATGAGTTACGGCGAGTATTACACCGGACGTGTGTTTGCCAGCGCGGGCAAGGACGGGCCGGTGTGGGAAGCGCTGGATTTCTATGCCCGCGCCGGTGTGTCGCGCGAGTTTCTCGATGCGTTTGCGAAACATACGGGCGGGTTCCTCAAGCTTGTCGAACCGTTGCCGCGCACGTTCCGGCGCGTGGCGCAGGGCGATGTGCTGCATATCGGGGGATCGGGATGGGAGGCGGTGATGGGCCACGGCCATTCGCCGGAGCATCTGTGCCTGCTCAACCGTGAACGCAAGCTGATGCTCTCGGGAGACCAGGTGATTCCGATCATCACGTCGAACGTGAGCGTGATGGCGGTGGAACCGGAGGCAAATCCGCTGCGCCAATGGCTCGAGTCGCTGCAACGCTTCCGCGGGCTGCCTGATGACCTGCTGGTGCTTCCGGCGCACAACACGCCGTTCCGTGGTCTGCATCGGCGTCTCGAAGCACTGATCGAACACCACGAGGATCATCTGCTGGCGCTGGAGGAGGCCTGCGTCGAACCGCGCACGACCATGGAGTTGCTGCCGGTGATGTTTCGCCGCAAGCTCGACTCCGAGCAGATTGGGCTGGCGCTCGGCGAATGCATCGCGCATCTGAACCTGTTGCTCGAACGCAAACTGCTGGTGCGCGAGCTGGGTGAGGACGGGCTCTATCGTTATCGCTCGATCGACGCCACGCTGCCGAGCAGGGCGCGGCCCGGCAAGCATCGCCTCGATGACGATCCGATCATGGAGTTCGAGGGCGCGCCGATATAGCCGTCAGTGGTACCCGCAGGATGCGATCGCCGGCGTAGGAACCGAGGTACAGTGCATCTCCTGCCTGCTGGGCCACCGTGGCGGCTCCCATCGGGGCGCCGGCGTGGCGGAAAACGGTGCGGGACTGCATGCTCTGCGGATCGATTTCGACAATCGCGAATGCTGCCGGGCAGGCGCCCTCGGTCACCAGGTAGCAGCCCCGCGACTCGCTGTAACCACCGATGTGGGAAGCAACCAGCAGGCGCCCGTCGGCGTCCCACTGGATGTTGTCCGGGGCATCGACCTTGGCGATGCCCAGCAAGCGCCCGTCCGGATAGGAAATCTTGCGCACCTCGCCTGCCAGGTAGCCGTCCACGTACATGGTGCGACCGTCGCGCGCCAGCTGGATGCCGTTCGGAAATGCGGTCTCGGTGCCCGCAACCGCGTTGCAGCCGCCGTTATCGCAGTGCACGACGTGGCCAGTTGCAAAGCCGAGCATGCCTTTCAGCATATGCAGGTTGATCGAGCGCAACGTCGGTCCGCTTTTGGGGAACATGTGGGTGGCGAGGAAGCCGCCCTCGGGCAATGCGACCACATCGTTCAGGTACGAATCGGGCGGTGGCAGTACGCAACCGCGCCACTCGAGATGATGGCCGGCCGAGTCATCGGACAATTCGAAATACTCGACGCTCTCGCGTCCGCCATGGTTGACCGCCAGCACCTGCCAGCGGCCGTCCGCGCGCCGCGAGAGATGGATGCCATGGGGCGAGAACGCCGTCCCGGGTGGCGTGGTACAGCTGGGTTGCCCCCAGTATTCATCACTGGGCTCGGTAAACTGGGGCAGGCGGGTGATGGTTTCGCTGCGGGTGTCGAACAATACCAGGGAGCCGGGACTGTTGGTTTGCGGTGAACCCATCTCGCTGATCAGCAAGGTGCGCGAATCCCCGAGCAGTTCCATGTCCTCGGGGCGTGAAAAGCCGCATACCGGCGCGAGCTCACCGAGCGCCGCGCAACCGGTGATGCGCTCGCGCGGCGAGCCACAGCCACCCAGCAATACCATACCCAGCAGCAGCACGATCGCGCGCATGGTTGTCATCTCCCCTGGTCCGCAAGGCTATGGTAGTGTGCCGGGGCATTGACGGCCAGCCTCCCCGGACGGACCGCTCGCGCGTCATCGACAGATCATCAACAGGAGCGAGAATGGCGGCGGAATTGACTCATTTGAATGAGGCGGGCGAAGCGCGCATGGTCGACGTTGGCAGCAAGCCGGTGAGCGAGCGCGAGGCGGTCGCGGAGGCGCTGGTACGGATGCGTCCGGCAACGCTGGCGTTGATCCTGAGCGGCGGCCACCACAAGGGCGATGTGTTTGCGGTGGCCCGTATCGCGGGCATCCAGGCAGCCAAACGCTGTGCGGATCTCATACCACTATGCCATCCGCTGGGGCTCGATGCGGTCGAGATGCACCTCGAGGCGCTCGCAGCGCAATCGACGGTTCGGATCGTGGCCCATTGCCGGCTGCACGGGCGAACCGGGGTGGAGATGGAGGCATTGACCGCCGTCTCGGTGGCGGCTCTCACGGTATACGATATGTGCAAGGCGGTCGATCGTGCGATGGTGATCGAGGGCGTGCGACTGGTGGAAAAGCGTGGCGGGCGCTCCGGGCATTGGCGGGCAGGAGACTGAGGTGGAACTGCAACTGCGATTTTTTGCCAGTATCCGCGAACACATCGGCACTGCGCAGTTGCGCCAGTCCTTTGCCGGCGAGGGAGTCAGCGTTGCAGCCCTGGTGCAGTCTCTCGACCAGGGTCCGCTGCCGGGCTGTGCCCGCTGGCTGCTGGCCGACAACACGATAATAGCGGTGAACCGGGTCGTGGCGCACCCGGACCAGGCATTGTGTGACGGGGATGAAGTCGCTTTCTACCCGCCGGTCACGGGGGGCTGAGGTGGAGATGGCAACACGCGCGGAAGTGGAGATCCGGCAGGCGGATTTCAGCCTCGAAGAAGAGTACCGCGCGTTGCTCGCGGGTGCGGAGGGCGTTGGCGCCTGCGTGCTGTTCAGCGGTCTGGTACGCGATACCGGCGCAGCGGGCTCGTTGCAGGCGCTCGAGCTCGAGCATTATCCGGGGATGAGCGAGTCGAGCATCGCGGATATCATCGCCGAGGCCCGCACGCGCTGGACGATTGCACGGGTGCGGGTGATTCATCGCGTGGGACGCCTCGAGCCAGCTGCACAGATCGTGCTGGTCGGTGTTACCAGCGCGCACCGTGCGGATGCCTTTGCGGCCTGCAGTTTCATCATGGATTACCTTAAAACGCGGGCGCCGTTCTGGAAGAAGGAGATCGGCGCCAGGGGTGAGCACTGGGTCGAGCATCGCGCCTGCGACGGTGAGGCCGCGGCGCGCTGGGCGAAGAATTGATGTCAGCACGAGAGAATTCATGAGCTTTGACGATCTGCAGTTTCGGCAGGCGCTGGGGCGTTTCGCCACTGGAGTGTGTGTCATCACCGCGAACCCGGAGGGGCACGTGCCGTTCGGCCTCACCGTAAATTCCTTTGCCTCGCTGTCACTGACGCCGCCGCTGGTGCTGTGGAGCCTGCAGAAAACTTCCGATACGATGGATGCGTTCCGGGCGGCGAAGCGCTATTGCGCCAATGTGTTGTCGAGCGATCAGCGGGCGATGTCGGGGCGCTTTTCCCGCAAGGGCGAGCATGCGCTCCATGGCGATCAGTATTTCGAGGGTGCCACCGGGTTACCGGTGCTGCATGGCTGTCTGGCCGCGTTCGAGTGCGATATCGAGGCCCGGCATGACGGGGGCGATCACATCATCCTGATCGGCCGGGTGCTGGAGCTCCAGGCGAAGCCCGGCGGACGCGCGCTGCTTTACTACGAAGGCGGATACCGGGAAATCAAATAGCACATGAAATTCTGCAGCAGCTGTGGTCGGGAGCTTGCGCGGCGCGTGCCCGCAAACGATGACCGCGAGCGGCTGGTTTGCGATCACTGCGCGATCGTTCACTACCAGAATCCGCGTATCGTGGTCGGCTGTCTGCCGGTCTGGGAGGAGCGGGTACTGCTGTGCCGGCGCTCCATTGCGCCGCGCCTCGGCTACTGGACGCTGCCGGCGGGGTTCATGGAGAACTGCGAGTCGACCCTCGAGGGGGCGCTGCGCGAGACCTGGGAGGAGGCTCGTGCGCGGGTGCGGGGAGAGAGCCTGTACACGATTTTCGATCTGCCGCACATCAGCCAGGTGTACATGTTCTACCGGGCCGAGCTCAGCGCACCGGAATATTCCGCCGGGCCCGAGAGCTCCGCGGTGGAATTGTTCGCCGAGCATGAAATTCCGTGGGACGAGCTCGCGTTTCCGGTCATCAACGTGACGCTCGAACGTTTTTTCGAGGATCGGCGCCGCGGCGCATTCCCCGTTCACAGCGCGGTCCTGCGTCCGCAGGACTGGCGCCGCAAGGGCTGAAGGGAGCCATTGCCGCGCAGCGATCTTCTATACTTCGGGCGCCGCCTTGCCCAGGTTGACCGTTGTGCCCGATTTGGCCCGATTCACTGATTTGCTGCCGGCCGCGATTGTCGGTGCGCTGTTTGCAGGTGTGCTGGCGCTGATGCTGGGCATGCTTGCGCGGCGCAGTGCCGCGCGGGCGCGCCGCCGGGAATTCGAGGTGATGCAGCAAGTGGCGACCGCGGAGTCTGTGGCTTGCCACATGCGCCAGGAACTGGATGCCGCACGCATCGAGCGGCTCGAGGGTGAACTGCGGCGTCGCGAGGCGCGAATCGATCAATTGCAGCAGAGCCTTGCCCGCGAACAGAATGAACACGCCGCGCTGCGCGCGCGCCAGCAGGAACAGCAGCGTGCCGCGGCCGAGAAGATGCACTTGCTCGAGCAGGCGCGGGCGCAGCTTTCGGTCGAGTTCACTGCGCTGGCCAACCGCATTTTCCAGGAAAAGACAGACCGCTTCGCACGCGAGAGCAAGACCACGCTCGATCTGACGCTGACGCCGCTGCGCGAACAGCTCGCGGAGTTCCGCCGTCGCGTCGACGAGGTCTACACCGGGGATAGCGAGGGGCGGGTCAAACTGCTGCACGAGATCGGCGCGCTGAAGGAGCTGAACCGTCAGATGAGTGACGAGGCGCTGAACCTCACCCGCGCCCTGAAAGGCGACAGCAAGATGCAGGGAGGTTGGGGCGAGGTGATCCTCGAGCGGGTGCTCGAGGAGTCGGGGCTGCACAAGGGCCGCGAGTACGATACCCAGGTGACAATCCGCGATGCCGAGGGTCAGCGGCGCATACCGGACGTGATCGTGCGCCTGCCGGAGGGCCGCGACGTGGTGATCGATGCCAAGGTGTCGCTGCGCGATTACGAGCGCTACTGCTCGGCAACCGACGAGGACCTGCGCAGCGCGGCGCTCAGGGCGCATGTGGGCGCATTGCGAAATCACATCGAGACACTCAGCGTCAAGGACTACCAGGACCTCGAGGGCCTGCGCACGCTCGATTTCGTGCTGGTGTTCGTGCCGATCGAGGCGGCGTTCATCACCGCGCTCGAGCAGGAGCCGGCCTTGTTCCGCCGTGCCTACGACCGCAATATCATCATGGTCAGTCCGACCACGCTGCTCGCGACGCTGCGCACGGTGCAGAGCATCTGGCGCTATGAGCGGCAAAGTCGCAACGCCGAGGAAATCGCACGCGGGGCGGGTGCGTTGCATGATCAGTTCGCGCGGGTGCTGGAGTCGCTCGATGATCTGGGGCGGCACCTGGCACGTACCCAGGGTGCATTCGAGCAGACTCTCGATCGCCTCGCACGGGGTCGCGGTAACCTGGTGAGCCGGGTCGTAAAGCTCGAGAAACTCGGCGCCAGGACCCGCAAACAATTACCCGCGCAGATCCTTGCGATTGCGCAACTGGACGAAGATGCGGATGATGATTCCGTGGACTTGGATGAGCCCTGAGCCGCGGGATCCACGAACGAATGGTCCATATACGTCAGGAGACACGCTATGGCATTTCCGAAAATCGGCAATCTCGCACCGCTGTTCAGCCTGCCCAACCAGGACGGGCGGATCATCAGCCTGAAGGATTTCAGGGACAGGAAGACCGTGGTGCTGTATTTCTATCCCGCTGCCATGACACCCGGCTGTACCACCCAGGCCTGCGGTTTGCGTGACAGCGCCGCCCAGCTCGCAAAGCTCGATGCGGTGGTGCTCGGAGTGAGCAAGGACCTTCCGGCGAAGCTGCTGCGATTTCGCGAGCGCGACCAGCTGGATTTCGACCTGTTGTCGGACCCCGATCACGCAGTCTGCGGGAAATACGGTGCATGGGGGCCGAAGAAATTCATGGGGCGTACCTTCGACGGTATCCTGCGCACGACGTTCATAATCGGCAAGGACGGACGGCTGCTCCACGTGATGGACAAGGTCAAGACCAGGACGCACCACGAGGATGTGCTGGCGTTGCTGCGCAACCGCGCTTGATATTACCGTCGCGTAACAGGGAAATTTTGCGCATGACAGGGTGGCGCGACGCCATCTAGAATCCCGTTTTTCGGCCAAAATCAGTCAGTTGGCCCTTTTTATCCTGCGCGGAAAAGCCTTGATGAAGAAACCCATGGTCCTGATGATCATCGCACTGGTGGTGGTGTTCGGTGCGATTTTTGGCTTTATCGAGGGACGCCAGCTGATGATCGAGCGCTACCTGGCGGATTTCAAGCCACCGCCGGTCAGCGTTTCCGCGCAGGCCGCGCGGCAGCAGACCTGGGAGCGCGGCATTACCGCAGTGGGAACGCTGAAAGCGGTGCAGGGAATCGATGTTTCCACCGAGACGTCGGGGGTGGTCAGCAGGATCCATTTCAGCGCGGGCGAGGAGCTGCAGAGCGGAGCGGAACTGGTCAGCCTCGAGGATCAGGTCGAAGTGGCCACTCTTAAAAGCCTCAATGCACAGCGGCGTCTCGCGGAGATCAATTTCGAACGCGATCAGCGTCTGCTCGGCAGCAAGGCGATATCGCGTACCGATTTCGACAAGACCGAGTCGCTGCTGAAGGATATCAGCGCGCAGGTCGAGAAGACCCAGGCGATCATCGCGCGCAAGCATCTGCGGGCGCCCTTTGCCGGGCGCATCGGCATTCCCCTGGTGGAGCCCGGACAATATCTGAACGAAGGGCAGGCGGTGGTCACGCTGCAGGCGCTCGATACGCTGGAAGTCGATTTTTCACTGCCCGAGCAACAGCTGCCGTTGCTGTCCGTGGGGCAGGTCGTGCGTTGCAGCGTGCAGGCCTACCCGGATCAGCGATTCGATGGATCGATCGCGGCAATCGATGCCAAGATCAATGGAAGCACCCGCAACGTGCTGGTGCGCGCGCGTATTCCCAATACCGAGCTGGCGCTGCTGCCTGGAATGTTCGTAAGCGTCGAGGTGGTCATCGATGCCAACGTGGTGGTGGTCACGGTCCCCGAAACCGCGATCAGCTACAACCTGTACGGCGATTCGATATTCGTGATCAAGGAGCGGCAAAACCCGGCCGGCGCGGCAGAGCTGTTCGTCGAGCGTCGTTACGTCGATGTCGGTGACCGGCGCGATGGACGTATCGCGGTGCTCGATGGCATCGCCGTGGGGGATCAGGTGGTGGTTGCCGGCGCGCTGAAACTCGATGCCGGTGCCGCGGTAGCCATCAACAACACGATCGATCTCGGTCGATGAACATTACCGATATCTTCATCCGCCGGCCGGTGCTGGCCACCGTGCTCAGTCTGCTGCTGGTGTTTCTCGGGCTGCGGGCTTATGGCAGCCTCAGCCTGCGCCAGTATCCGGAGATAACCTACCCGGTGATCAACGTGATTACGGTCTACCCGGGAGCCAACGCCGAGTTGATGCAGGGCTTTATCACGCGGCCCCTCCAGCGCGCACTCGCCACCGCCGAGGGTATCGATTATCTCGAATCGCACAGCGAGGACGGGATATCTAATATTTCCGCACACCTGCAAGCCGGTTATAGCGTTGATGCCGCGTTCGCCGACATCAGCGCGAAGGTGCAGCAGGAACGCAAGCAGCTGCCGCGCGATGCCGAAGATCCGATCGTGCAGAAAGAAGCCGGGATGTTCAGCAGCACGTTGTTCTATCTCAGTTTCACGAGCACGGAGCTGTCACGCCAGCAGATCACCGATTATATCGATCGTGTGGTGCAGCCCGTTTTGAGTACGGTGAAAGGGGTTGGCAGTGTAGAGATCCACGGGCGGCGAGATTTTGCGATGCGCATCTGGCTCGATCCCGCGCGCCTCGCAGCCTTTGATCTCACCGCCGAGGATGTCACCGTCGCGGTTACCCGCAACAATGTGCAGAGCGCGGCCGGCACCGTGCGCGGCGAATACCTGCAGTTCTATCTCAATCCGCAGACCAGTATCCGCGACGCCGAAGGCTTTCGCCAACTCGTGGTGCGCCGCGACGCCGGTTCGATCGTGCGCCTCGGTGATGTGGCACGGGTGGAGCTCGGCGCACAGAACTATGACTGGCACGTCAGCGACAACGGTACCGGCGCGGTGTTCATCGCGCTCGGTGCGGCGATCAGTGCCAATCCACTGGAAGTCGGTGAACGTGTCAAGGCGATCCTTCCGCGGATCATCGCGCAATTGCCCGATGGCATGAACGGATCGATTGTCTTCGATGCCACCAGCACCATCCGCCAGTCGATCAACGAAGTCGTCAAGACCCTGGTCGAGGCGAGTCTGATCGTCATCGTGATCATCTTCCTGTTTCTCGGCTCGCTGCGCTCGGTGATCATTCCGGTGATCACGATTCCGCTGTCGCTGATCGGCGTACTCTCGGTGATGCTGTGGCTGGGCTTCTCGGTGAACCTGCTGACCCTGCTGGCGATGGTGCTGGCGATCGGTCTGGTGGTCGATGATGCGATCGTGGTGGTGGAGAACATCCAGCGTCATATCGAGGAGGGGTTGACGCCGCTCGAGGCGTCATACCAGGGCGCGCGCGAGATCGCCTTTCCGGTAATCGCAATGACCCTGACGCTCGCGGCGGTGTACGCACCGATCGGATTTCTCGGCGGACTCACCGGGAAACTGTTTGTCGAGTTCGCGTTCACGCTGGCCGGTGCGGTGGTGGTGTCGGGTTTGGTTGCGCTTACGCTGTCGCCGATGATGTGTTCGCGCCTGCTGCGACCGGAACCCGCCGGGCAGGGCTTCGCGGGATTTGTGGACCGCAATTTCGAGAGCCTGAAGCGCCGCTACGGCAAACTGCTGCGGCACACCCTCGATAACCGCCGGGTGGTATTTGTTTTTGCGGCAACCGTCCTGGTCAGCATTTTCTTTCTGTTCCGTGCAATACCCCAGGAACTGGCGCCGACCGAGGATACCGGCGAGGTGTATATCATGGGCCAGGGCCCACTCAATACCACGGTCGAATATACCCTGATGTTCGTGGCCCAGGTCGAGCAGGTGCTCGAAGCAGTGCCGGAACATGTCCGGCATTTCCTGGTGAGTGGTGCGATGGGGCAGAACACGTTTTTCGGGATGCTGATGCTGGATCCGTGGTCCGAGCGCGAGCGCAGTGCGATGGATGTGCAGCAGTCCCTGATGGACGAACTGGGTCATATCACCGGGATGCGGGTCAATACGTTCAACTTTCCATCGATTCCCGGTGCTTCCGCGGATTTGCCGCTGAAGTTCGTGGTTTCCTCGACCGGCTCCTACGCACTGGTATATCAGGTTGCCAAAGAGATCGAGGCCAAGGCACGCGCCAGCGGCCTGTTCGTGTACGTGGAATCGGAGCTGCGCTTCGACAAGCCCGAAGTGCGCCTCGATATCGATCGCGACAAGGCCGCTCGACTCGGCATGAATGTGCAGCAGATCGGCGCCATGCTGGCGACCTTTCTCGGTGGCAATGAGACCTCCCGGTTCAGCCTCGACAGCCGCAGCTATGAAGTCATCCTGCAACTCGAGCAGGAGTACCGGCTTTCGCCCGAGCGCCTCGATACCTATTATCTGCGCACCGGCACGGGCGAGCTGGTGCCACTCTCGGCGGTGGTCACCCGTTCGCGCGAGAACCGTCCCAACCGGCTGACCGAGTTCCAGCAGCTCAATTCCGCGACCATCGGCGCGATGATGAGCCCCGGCGTTTCGCTGGGGCAGGGGATTTCCTGGTTCAATGAGCAGGCGCGCGCCCTGCTGCCCGATGGCTTCAGTGCCGACTATGTCGGGCAGTCGCGGCAGTTCATCGCCGAGGGCAGTGTGCTGATCTATACGTTCCTGTTTTCCTTTGTGCTCATTTACCTGGTGCTGGCCGCGCAGTTCGAGAGTTTCAGCGATCCGCTCACGGTACTGGTGAGCGTGCCGTTATCGGTCTGCGGAGCGCTGGTGCCGCTCGCGCTCGGTATGGCAACCATGAATATCTACACCCAGGTCGGACTGCTGACGCTGATCGGCCTGATCAGCAAGCA
>MTKY01002678.1_pt1 | contig 15532 bp, 16 predicted proteins | sample 1042731 | NCBI WGS metagenome assembly MTKY01 (sample SAMN06212206, study PRJNA360538) | anaerobic digester metagenome | biome: Wastewater treatment plant; material: sludge; isolation source: anaerobic digester fed with sludge from wastewater treatment plant | place: Denmark: WWTP Soeholt ... | reverse complement strand
GGCGCGGCCGCCATATCGGAGCCGGGGAGCGGCGGGGACCCGTCGCGCATGGCCGCAACCGCGACGGAGGAGCAGGGCGGGTACAGGATAAACGGCGTCAAGGGGCCGATCACCAACGCTCCGGCAGCGGATCTTTTCCTGGTCATCGCCTCCACTGACGCTGCTGCCGGCAAGGAAGGGCTGTCCGCCTTCCTGGTGGAGAGGACGCGGGGCGTGGAGGTCGAGGAGATCGAATTGGGTTACCTCGCCACCTCTCCCCACGGCAAGGTCGTCTTCGACGGAGTGCTGGTGCCCGCGGGCAACCTCGTCGGCGAGAAGGGATGGGGCCACGAGCGCGTCTCGCGTTCCGTGTTCATGTGGGAGAGGGCGGTGCTCATACCGGCCCTCGTCTGCTTCATGGAGCGCTGGCACCAGCTCATAGTCTCCAGCCTGGAGCCCGCGGATATCGCGCCGGATCTGAGGGTGCTCATGGCCAAGAGGAAGGTGGAGACGACCGCCTACCGCATCCTGGGCGAGCGCCTGCTGGAGCTGACCTTCGGGAGGGCAGAAAACGGCAGGGAGCGCATGGAGCTCCTGCTCTTCTTCGGCAAGGCCCTCTCGGACTGGGTGTATTCCATGCGCGGCATCATCGCGGACGCGGGTCTGCCCATGCGTGGCAGGACCGGGGCCATGGACGGAGACCTGCGCCTGCTGGAGGTGGGGAGTTCCATGCTCGACTGGCAGTTCCAGAAGCTCCCGTTCTAGAAAGTCGGGACGGGGTATGCGGGAAGCCGCGGAGCTGGCCCACGACCTCGAGGAGCGGGAATGGGCCTCGAGTTCGGTGGTGACGGCGATCATTCACTTGAGTATGCAGGTAGCATAACCTGAAGGTGAGGTATAGAGAAGGACAAGGCCGGACCTCCAAGGTCCGGGAGGAGGGATAGAGGATGAACGGCACGGAAGTCATTACCCCCCAGAAGATCTGGAACGCGTCGGAGCGCCTCTCGCCGCGGGTGAAGAGGCTGCGCGAGGAATATTACTCCATCGCCGACCGCCCCTATTTCCGCAACGAGGTCATGCCCTTCACCACCGGCACGGACTGGGACGTGGTATGGTCCCCCGTTAACTGGGGCATCATCCCGGAGATGGTGCCGTTCATGGACGCATTCGCCGAATCCCTGCTGGTGATGGCGCGCGAGGTGGAGCTGCCGCCGGGTTTCTGGGACCAGTCCCTGATCATGCGCCGGGCCCTCTTCTTCCGCGAGTTATGCCGCAAGTACCTGCCGGTGCAGGTCCTCGAGGGCGAGCTCATCGTGGGAGGCCAGTTCAACACCGCCCTCTCCAAGTGCCACAACCGCAGGGAGAGCAAGCGCTGGTCGAAGGATACGGGCAAGTGGTGGGAGAAGGGGAAGAAGATAAACGAGCTGGGCATCGGCAACGCCGGCGCCGTGCCCGGGCACCTCATCCCCGATTATCCCCGCGTGCTGCGCGATGGTTTCAAGGGCATATATGCCGAGCTGGATGAATTGCGGGGCGAGGCCGGGAACGCGAAGACCGCCGACTTCCTCGCGGCCCTGATGGTGTGCTGCGAGGGCGCCCGGGACGTGGCCGCCCGCTACGCTGACGAAGCGGAGAGGCTGGCGGCGGAGGAGGAGGACGGGGAGCGCGCCGCCGAGCTGCACGAGATAGCCCGCATATGCCGCAAGGTGCCCTGGGAGCCGGCGGAGACCTTCCACGAGGCGCTGCAGTCGCTGTGGCTCACCCACATGCTGATCATGACCGCGGAGTCCTATCCGGGGGCCGGCCTCTCCCACGGCCGTTTCGACCAGTACATGCTCCCGTATTTCCAGGCCGATATGGACAGCGGCAGGCTCGACGAGGGATGGGCCAAGGAACTGCTGGAGTGTTACTGGATAAAGCACAACTACGCCTACGATTTCCAGTGCCGGGTTATGACCAACCAGGGCATCAACTCCGGCTTCGGCCAGCTGGTGACCATCGGGGGCATCGACGCCGGGGGCAACGACGCCTCCAACCGCCTCACCTGGCTCATCCTGGACGTCATCGAGGAGATGAACATGCTGGAGCCCAAGCCCAATATCCGCCTGCATGCCGGCACGCCGGAGCCGCTTCTGCGCCGCGTGGCCGAGATGGTGGCGAGGACCCAGGGCTCGCCCTTCCTCATGAACTTCGACGAGAACTCCATACGCGGCCTGGCGTGGCAGGGCCTCCCGCAGGAGAGGCTGTGGGATTATGCCCCCGTCGGCTGCCTGGAGAACACCCTGCAGGGGGACGACCGCTCCGGCACGGTCGACGTCAATTTCAACCTGGCCAAGGCGGTCGAGCTGGTGTTCAGCCGCGGCCGCGACGCGGCCACGGGGAAGCGCCTCGGCCCCGATACCGGCAGGCCCGAGGAGATGGGGTCCTGGGAGGACTTCAGGGCCGCCTTCGAGACCCAGCTCGAAGCGCTACTGGACCACATGCTCGCCATCAGCGACGAGGCCGACCGCATCCGGGCGGAGTTCGAGCCCACTCCGTATCTCTCCACCCTGGTCGGGGGATGCGCAGAGAAGGGCAGGGACGTGACCCAGGGCGGGGCGCGCCACGGTTATATCACCGTGGAGGGGGTGGCCTTCGCCACGGCCGCGGACTCCCTGGCAGCGGTGAAGAGACTGGTGTACGAGGACGGCAAGGTCAGAATGGCGGACCTGGCGAGAGCCCTGCGCGACGATTACGAGGGGCACGAGCCGCTGCGCCAGACCATGCTCAACAAAGCGCCCAAGTACGGCAACGACGACGACTACGCCGACGAGATCGCCCGCTACCTCTCCCAGCTGTGGACGCGCGCGGTCGCCAGGCGCGTCTCTCCAGCCACCGGCAGGCGTTACCGGGCCGGCTATCTCTCATGGAACTATTGGATCGCCTTCGCGCCCTTCACCGCGGCCACGCCGGATGGACGCAAGAAGGGCACCTTCCTCTCCAACGCCATCGGCCCCGTTAACGGCGCGGACCGCAACGGCCCCACGGCGGAGATACTCTCGGTGGGAAAGATGGGTCTGGAGACGGCCCCCAACGGTTCCTCCCATACCATGAGCTTCAGCCCGTCCCTGCTGCGGGACTCGGAGCACGTCGACAAGCTCATGGCCTTCCTGCGCGCCTACGGCGAAAGGGGAGGTACAGCCCTGCAGATAAACGTCCTCGATCCGGAGACCCTGCGCGAGGCCCAGCGCAGGCCCGACGAGTACCGCAACCTGCTGGTGAGGGTCACCGGCTACAACGCCTATTTCGTGATGCTGGGCAAGGAGATGCAGGACGAGATCATCGCCAGGGAGTCCCATGACCTCTGAAAACGGCGCCATACGCGGCGTGGTGTTCAACCTGCAGCGCTACTCCACGGAGGACGGACCGGGGATTCGCACCACCGTGTTCCTCAAGGGCTGCCCCATGCGCTGTCCCTGGTGCCATAATCCCGAGGGCCTGAGGAAGAAGCCGGAACTGATGTGGTACGAGGTACGCTGCATCGGGGCCCGCGACTGCCTGTCCGCGTGTCCCGCCGGCGCCCTGGCCCTCACGCCGCGGGGGATGGTAATCGACCGCGGGCTATGCGACGCCTGCGGCAGGTGCGAGGAGGCATGTCCCGCGGCGGCCCTGGAGGTCATCGGGAGAGAGCGCACCGTGGAAGACGTGGCTGGCGAGGCCCTGCGTGACCGCGTCTTCTATGAGAAATCGGGGGGAGGGGTCACCCTCTCCGGGGGCGAGCCCGCCCTGCAGTTCGAGTTCTCTCGCGCCCTCATGCGGGCCATCCGCGACGAGGGGGTGCACCTGGCCCTGGACACCTGTGGCGGGGTGGGAAGGGAAAGGCTGGAGCCCCTGGTGGACCTGGCCAACCTGGTCCTCTTCGACCTCAAGATAATGGACCCGGAGGCACACCTGGAGCACACGGGGATACCGCTCGCGCAGGTGCTGGACAACGCGCGCATGGTGGCCGGCAAGCGCAAGCCGATGTGGGTGCGCACGCCGGTCATACCCGGCTATACCGATACGGAGGAGAACGTGCGGCAGATCGCCCGTTTCATCCGGGATGAGCTGCCGGGCGTGGAGAGGTACGACCTGCTGGCCTTCAACAACACCTGCGACGCCAAGTACCGGCGTCTGGACATGCTCTTTCCACTGGCGGGGGAGGGACTGCTCGCGGAGGAGAAGATGATAACATTGGCGGAGGCCGCGGAGGAGGAGGGGCTCACGGTGGCCCGCTGGTCCGGCGCCACCGCGAGGGCAGATAAGGGAGGTTGAGCGATGGAGCTTCCGCAGGAAGTACGAGACCTGTTCGCCGAGGAGATGGCCGCGAAATTCCTGGCCACCGTCGATCCCGAGGGGAAACCGAACGTCGCCCTCATCGTGACCCTGCAGCCGCCGCCTGACGGCCGCAAGGACCGCCTCATCTTCGGTGAATTCCTCATGTGGAAGACAAGGGAATACCTGGAGGGCAACCCGCGCGTGGCCGCGGCGGTGGTCAACACCAAGCTGCGCATGGCCACCCTCACCGGCGACTTCGTGGGTTTCGAGAAGACGGGACCGTACAAGCAGGCCCTCGATGCCTCCAACCTCATGCGCTACAACGCCTATTCCGGCATGCGTGCGGCAGGCGTCATCGACGTGCGCGAGGCGTCCCCGGCGCGCCGCGCGTCCATGGCGGCGGTCCCCCTGGATTTCCTCAAGGCGCGCATGCACCGCGCGGGCGACGGATCCGGAGCGGTGGCGGTTCCCGCCATGGTCAAGGAGAAGTTCGTGAAGCTCACTTCGGTGAAGGCACTTGCCGTCATGGGCGACGACGCATACCCCCGCATCCACCCGGTGATGGCCGCCGCGCCGGCGGGAGACAGCGCCTTCGTGCTGCAGATAACCGCATACAACCGCGAGCTGGCGCAGGTGAGAGTGCCCTGCCCGGCGGCCCTTTGCGTGCTCACCTTCGATATCAAGAGCTACAAGGTGAAAGGCGAACTTGCCCCGCTAGGCCCGCATGCGGTGCTCTTCAAGGTAAATGAGGTCTACAACGCCATGCCGCCCCTGGCCGGCGACCTCATCAGTAGTTGCCGATCGAGCTGAACCCGGGCACGTTGAAGGGGAAGTGGGCGCCCCGGCCCAAGGCGCCGCCGACCGCCCTGGAGAGGAGATCGGGCCTGGTCAGGCCGAGCGCATGGCCTATGCGCAGCTGCCTCTCCATGAGCCCGACGTGGGGGCGTATCCTGTACCATACCTTGTTCTTGAAGGCGAAGCCCTGCCGGAAGCCGCGGTTGAAGCGCTCGAAATCCTCCACCGCCCGGGCGCGGTCGTAAACGGCCATGGCCGCGGTCTTCCCCGTCACCAGCGCTCCCAGGATGCCGAACCAGAAGAAGGGGTCCATGGCGCCGCTGATGGTGCCGCACATGATGAGGCCGTTGTGGACGAGGCGGGGATTGTCCGGGCTGGCGATCGGGACGGCGCCCGATACGTACTCCCATTCGTCGTGCTCCACTCCCTCGTGTCTGACCATGAACTCCTTGTATTTATCCAGGGCGGCGCGCTCGATATGGCGTATGGAGAAGAGCAGGTTGAAGTAGTAGTTGTTGCAGCTGCTGAGGTAGCCGTATTCGCTGATGACCTCGTCGATCCATATCCATGATATGTTGCTGAAACCTATCTCCCCGCGCGATATCCATCCGTGCCAGCGCAGGTAGGGGATGTCAAGCATCTCGTATGCGCTGGGCGTGAGCCCGCACGCAACGATGGTGTTCTCAGGCAGGCCCGGTATGTCCTCCTTGCGCAGGGGGGAATCGAATTCGAAGCGTACCCCGAGGTCCCGGGCCTCCTTGTAGAGGAGGGAATCCAGGCTGGTCGGCCGGTTCCCCCTCTCCACCGTGTACATGTCCATGACCTCGAGGGGCGGCTCCAGGACGGTGTCGTGGAAGTAAAAGGGACAGCGCAGCAGGGGATGGAAGACAGCCGAGAGGTCGATGCCGAGATACTCGGACGTGCGCTGCACGTTGATGCCGGTGGTGTGGGTCGAGGGGTTGTAGATGGAATCGCCGCCGAATCCCTTCTCGCGATCGTGCACCACCACCTCGTAGCCGTTCCGGGCCAGGTCGATGGCGGCGACGAGGCCGGACATGCCAGCCCCGTAGATGGTTGCCTCTCCGTTGCGTGACAACGTCTCCTCCTTTCGGTCATCCCCTCCCAGGCTCCCGTTAGGTCGCGCCGTTCATATAGTACCATCTTTTTCTGTCTAGGGGCCGGGGCAACGAATGAACTTGAAACAGGGTACGCGGCGGCGACGGAGGCTATAATAAGCGGGACGGCTTTAAGGGAAGAAAGGGAGGCAGTGAAGGAGGAAGAACGTTACCGGCTGCCGCGGCGCCGCGAAAAAAGGACGTTGGCCGAGGAGATATCCAAGTTCTCCATGTGCTACGCCCTCTCCGAGCACCGGCGGGCGCTTGATGCCAGGGGCAGGAGCAAGACCGCTTCGGGCATGGATGTCGCGTCCATAAAGGCGGGAATCCTTGGGGGGGCTATCCGCGCCGGGGACGAGGTGGAGGGAGAGGCACTGGCCAGCCCCTTCACCGCCATATACCAGCCCCGGGCTTATTATCCACCCTACCTGCTGGGGGAGATGAGGGCCGCCCTGCGCAGGGGAGAGAGCCCTCCTTCCGCCTCACCGCACTACCTGCCGGTGAGCGAGCTGCCGCCTCTCCCCGACGGCTGGCGTATCATCTTCCTCTACCAGGGTGACAAGACGGCCTTCGACAGGCCGGATTTTCCCGCCCACGTGCGGGATGTCTTCACCCGTGACTACCTGCGCATCCCGTTGTTGTTGCCGCCGGAGCAGGACGCTCTCCAGGGAAGGGTGCGCTTTCGCGCCCGCCTGCTGCGCCTGGACAGGGAATCGGCCTTCCGCCTCGCCGGCATCGGGGACAACTCCTACGACAGCTATTCGGCCCGGGGGCTTACCTTCTTCCTCAAGCCCCTGGAGCTGGAAGCGGCGGACGAGGGAAAAGGCCTGCGCGGCTCGCTTTTCGCGGAACTCTCCCTCGCGCGCGAGCCCGCGTGGGAAAATGCGACGCAGGGACTGGAGCACGCGGTGCGCGCCGTGGTGGAAGAGGTCTTCCCGCCGTGCGAGCGCGGCGAACGCGAGGAACCCGGTTGCTACCTGCCCCACAGCGGCTTCCACGTCACCCGCTTCCGGCGCAGGTTTTTCGCCCTGGTCTATGACCCCGTGGTCGTCGTGTTCCGGGCGCCCGATCTGCTGGGGCTGTACTTGCCCAGCGAACTCATTGGCGGGGTGGAGGAGCTGGCCGCCCCGTTCGAGCGTTTCGTGCGGCTGCTGTCGTCGTCCCTCGAGGAAGGGCCGGGCCACACCCCTCCCGTGCGCGTGGAGATGGCCTACGACAGCCGCCTTTCCTGGGCCAGGGAAGGCGGCGTGCTGCGCGGGCCTTCCTTCGAGAGCCTGGTCGGAGATTACCCTTTCCTCGGGCCTACGATTGAATGGTTGAGGGGGGGCTAGCTCGCTTCCACGGCGGCTTCCGGCTCCCTTTTCTTTTTGCCCTCGGGAAGCGCGAACTCTCCGCCCTCGGGATGACCCTCTCCCTCGGTCCAGATCTGGATGCTTCCGGTGGGACAGGCCATGGCGCACTCGCCGCAATCGGTGCACTTATCGTAGTCTATGGTCGCGAAGCCGTTCTCCACGTGAATGGCGTCGCTGGGACATACTTTCTCACATTTCTTGCAGCCTATGCATGCCACCTTGCACACGCTCAAGGCTTTCTTGCCGGTGTACTGGCATTTGCAGCGCACGAAGACGTGCGCGTGGGCCGGCACGATCTCTATGAGTCCGCGCGGGCACACGTCCGCGCACAACCCGCAGCCGGTGCATTTTCTGACGTTGACGCGGCGTATTCCCTCTTCGTCGTATTCGATGGCGCTGACCGGGCATATATTGGCGCAGTCCATGAGGCCGATACACCCGTAAGGGCAGGCCTTGCCGCCCCCCATAGCCACCTCGGAAGCGCGGCACGAGTTCACCCCCTGGTAAATGGCCTTCAACGGTGACAAGGACTTGCCACCACGGCAGTGGATGTGGGCCACCATGGGGGTAGTGGACTCCACCTCGATCCCCATCACCTTTCCCAACTCTGCCGCTACGTCCGGGCCGCCCGCCTTGCAGATCGTGGGCGGCGCCTCGCCCGCCGCCACCGCTTCCGCCGCGGCCTCGCATCCCGGCAGGCCGCAGGCGCCGCAGTTGGAGCCCGGGAGGACTTTCAGGATCTCCTCCACCCGGGGATCTATCTCAACGCGGAATCGCCTGGAGGCGACGGCAAGGACGATGCCCAGGACGATGGCCGCCCCCGCCAGGGCCACGGCCGCTTTCCATACCAGGGACCAGTCCAAAGGGGCCTCCTCACAGTCCGAACATGCCCTGGAAACCCATGAAAGCGAGGGAATACAGGGCGGCGGCGATGAAGGCGATGGGCGCTCCCCGGAAGAACTTGGGGATGGGCGCCATGTCAAGCCGTTCCCTCATGGCCGCGAACAGCACCAGCACTATGGCGAACCCCACCGAGACCCCTATGGTGAAGATAAGGGCCTCGAGGAATGTGTATCCGTATTCGATGTTCAATTTCATGAAACCGGGGCGCGTGCTCTCGATCACCGCCGCGAGCACTGCGCAGTTGGTGGTTATAAGGGGGAGGTAGATGCCCATGGCCTTGTACAGGGGGGGGCTGGTCTTCTTGATCACCATCTCCACGAACTGCACCAGGCTGGCGATGACGAGTATATAGGCGGGAATGTAGAGGAATTCCTCGACCCCCAGGGGAGAGAGCACGTAACTCCTCAGAACCCAGCAGACCGAGCTGGCCATGACCATGACGAAGATCACCGATATGCTCATGCCGAGGGAGGTCTCCAGACGGTTGGAGATGCCGAAGAAAGGACAAAGCCCTATGAAGCGGATGAGGAGGAAGTTGTATACGAAGGCCGCCCCGAAGAACAGGAGGAAGTAGCGCCATGCTTCATTCATTTCCCGCTGCCCCCTTTCCCTTGGGCTTGCGGCGGTCCTGGTACCATTGCAGGCAAGCCAGGAGCAGGGCGAAGGTTATGAAGGCACCGGGGAACATGATCAGTATCTTGGGCATGGCGTCCACCTTGAGGTCTATTAAGGTCGTGTTGAAGAGCACGATCTTGCCGGTGCCGAACAGCTCCCGGAAAACGCTCATGATGAGTATAACCACGGTATAGCCCAGCCCTATACCCAGCCCGTCCATGAAGGAGCGATAAACCCCGGAGCCCGAGGCGAAACCCTCGGCGCGAGCAAGGATGAGGCAGTTGACCACGATAAGCGGTATCCATACGCCCAGCCTTTCGTAGATCGCCGGCTGGGTCTTCAGGGTCAGGTCGACGATGGTCACGAAGGATGCGATGACCACGATGAATATGGGGATGCGTATCTGGTCCGGTATGAAGCCGCGGATAAGGGAGATGATAACGTTGGAACATACGGTCACGAAGATGACCGCGGCCCCCATGAAGATACAGCTCTCCACCCGGGTGGATATCGCCAGGGCCGAACAGAGACCGACCATGAGGACGAGGAGAGGGTTCGTCCTGACGATCCCCTTGGTGAGCTCGCGCCCGGCGCCTTTGCCTCTATCCCTCATCTCGCACCTGCCGCCTCTTTCCAATATGTTCCCATATCTCCAGGGCCGCGTTCACTCCGTCCGCGATGCCCTTGGAGGTGAAGGTTGCCCCGCTCACCGCGTCGACATCCACCCCCAGCATGACCGGCTCGGGACCCTCGCCGTTGAACTGCTCGAGGAACGCCGGGTCCTCCGCGACAACCGACCCCAGGCCGGGCGTTTCCTCGTTCGTGACCACCTCGATGCCGGTGACGGCGCCGCCTGAGTCCACGCCCACGGCCATGGTGATGAAGTTATAGCCCTTGCTCCTCACCACGAAGGCATAGCCTACGGTGTTTCCCGTCCCGTCAAGGCCGTCGAAGACGCCGGTAAGGTCCGGAAATTCCTCCTGCAGGGAATCCAGCAACTCCGGATCCTCCTCAGGCGCCGCGCCGATGGAGGAGAGCACCTCCTGCCCCGCCTCCTCCCTCTGCTTCCGTTCCTGCTCGTCTATGCGCTTTTCCACCAGGGAGTAGGTAAAACCCAGGGCTACCGCCGCCACCAGGCAGACCAGGGTCAGGCGCAGGCCCAGGTTGATTATCGTGCGCAGCATGATCAATCGACCCCCTTTGCCTTTGCCGTTTTGCCGTACCTGTGGGGGAGGATATAGCGGTCTATGAGTGGAACCGTGGCGTTCATGAAGAGGATCGCGAACATCACGCCCTCGGGATTGTTTGACCAGAAGCGGAGCAGCCAGGTTACGAGCCCGAGGCCGGCGCCGTAGATATACCTGCCCTTTCGTGCCAGCGGGCTGGTGGTGTAGTCGGTTGCCATATAAATGGCGCCGATGAGCAGGCCTCCCGCCAGGGTGTAGAAAAGTGGATCCCGCCCGGTGATGGCGGTGAGCGCGGCGACGGTCGCTACGTAGGTGACGGGGATCCTCCAGTCTATGATCCTGGCGGCGACGAGATATATGCCTCCCAGGATGAGCAGCAGCGCCGACACCTCGCCCAGGCAGCCCCAGGGGTTGGCGAAGAGCAGGGGCCTGTAGTAGCTGGATCCCTGGAGACCCTGGGGGATGCCCGCCGGTCCTATCGGGCTGGAGGAGGGGTCGTAGACGATCTTCATGGCCGCCAGCGGGCTCGCACCGCTGGCCACGTCTACGGCCGCCTCGATGGTCTTGTGCGTCGCCGTATTGGCGATGGAGATCGCCGCTGATTTTGCGTAACTCTGCGTCATGTAGGCCGTCCAGGACACGAAGACCACGGCCCTTCCGACCAGGGCGGGATTGAACAGGTTATGGCCCAGCCCCCCGAATATCTGCTTGCCCAGTACGGTCGCCATAAGCCCTGCGACCGCGGCGACCCACCAGGGAAGCAGGGGCGGCAGGGTGAGAGCCAGCAGCAGTCCCGTGAGCAGGGCGCTGCAGTCATCCAGCGTAACCTTCTGGCGGCGCCCCTTGACCACGAGGAACTCTCCGAGCAGGGCGCCGGTTATAGATGAGAGGAGCACCCAGAAGGCCGAGAGGCCATGGATGACGACGCCCCAGACGGTCACCGGCACCAGCGCGACGATGACATGGCACATTATTCTGCGGGTGTTGATGCTGTCCCTGATATGCGGTGACGTCGAGATTATCAGCTGGTTATCCATCTCCGCCACCGCCCTTGGCTTCCGCGCTGCCGGAAGCCTCCCTGCCCTTCTCTGATCTGTCCCTGAGGCGCGCCAGCTCAGCCTTCCCCATTTTGATGAGTTGGACCATGGGGTTCTTGGTCGGGCAGGTATAGTTGCAGCAACCGCACTCTATGCAGTCCGCAATGTCCAGCCGTCTCAGCTCATCCCATTTCTCGTTGTAGGCGTAGGAGGCGAGGTAAGTCGGGATCAGGCCCATGGGGCAAGCTTCCACGCATCGACCGCAGCGGATGCATACCGGCTCCGAGGGCTCGGCGTAATCCGTTTCTTTATGGGAGAGTGCCAGGATACCCGAGGTGCCCTTGATCACCGGGACGTCGAGGGTATACTGGGCCAGACCCATCATGGGCCCCCCCATGAGCACCTTGCCCGGGGGTTCCGTGAAACCTCCGCAGGCCTCGATGGCATGCGCGAAACTGGTCCCCAGGGGCACCATTAGATTGGAGGGCTCGCGCACGATGGAACCGGTCACCGTCACCACGCGCTTGATCAGCGGCATGCCCGTGGAAAAATAAGTGGCTATGGCGAAAGCGGTGCCCACGTTGTTGACCACCACGCCGACGTGCATGGGCAGCCCCCCCGAGGGCACCTCCCGCCCCAGCAGGCCGGTGATGAGGACTTTCTCGGCTCCCTGAGGGTAGCGGGTGCGCAGGTGGGAGACCTCGATGTCCGTGTCCTTGCTCGCCGCGGCCATCTTTTTCAGCGCCTGGGGTTTGTTGTCCTCTATGGCGATGATGCCCCTGGCGGCGCCCACGACCCGCATGATGATGAGCAAGCCCTCGAGCACGACATCCGGTTGCTCCAGCATCAGCCGGTAATCCGAGGTGAGGAAGGGCTCGCATTCCGCCCCGTTGAGGATCACCGTGTCTATGGGATATTCCCGGGGAGGGTTGAGCTTGACGTGGGTGGGGAATGCCGCCCCTCCCAATCCCACTATTCCCGCGGCGCGTATGGCCTCGCGTATGGCGTTCCCGTTCATGTCCTCCCAGGACCCAGGGGGTGACAGAGAGGGATCGCTGCGGTACTCGCCGTCGTTCTCGACGATCACCGCGAGGATCTCTCCTCCCGCGGGGTGGGGTTGGGGCGCGACCTGTGCCACCTTGCCGGACACGCTGCTGTGGATGGGGGCGGATACGAATGATTCGCAGTCACCGATCACCATGCCCATCGCGACCTCGTCGCCCTTTTTAACGCGGGGGACGCACGGCGCTCCCAGGTGCTGGCGCATGGGTATGGTCAGCAGCGACGGCGCCTCTATCTCTCTGATGGGTTTTGCGGCCGTGAAGTCCTTGCTGCCGGGAGGATGCACGCCTCCCCTCACCCTGACCCTCAATCGCGAAGCAATGCTCATGTTCCAGGCCTTCGTAAACAGGTCCGATATTCCGTCATATTCTACGACTTTGCGGACATGAAAACCAGCAAGAATATATACCCTGCATAACATGTATGTCCATGATATTCGAAATAATTGTCAAGGTCTCTCGAAATATATCTTATGAAAGCCCGTCATCAGGTTGGTTATGATCCTCCTGGGGGTATCGCCCGCCTTGGGCAGGTGCGGGTAAAGACGGTGGCCCGCTTGCGGGGTTTCGGGGGTACACTGGTGTTATGATCTGCAGGGCGAAGGTAGTAGAGAAGAATGGCAGCCACGCGCTGGTGCGCGTGGCCCGGGTCAACTGTGCCGAATGCGGCGGGTGCGGCCTGCTCGCACGCGACCGCGAACATACCATGGAGTTCGACGCCGTCGACCGCATCGGCGCCAGGGAAGGCGACGAGGTCCTCCTCAAGGTGCCCTCGCGGCGGCTGACACTGTCCTATCTCGCCGTCTTCGGGCTCCCCTTGCTGGTGATGGCGGCGACGTTCTTCGCCGCTGCGGCGGTATACGGCGCCGTCTCCGGTGGCGACGGCACCGCGGTGGGCATCTTGGTGGCGGTGGCGAGCGCCCTGCTGGCCCTCTACGGCGGGGTGAAGCTGGCCGATCGCATGGGTCTTTCCCCGGTGATCGTGGAGGTTATCGCGGCAGAGGATGCAGGTTGCGACGATGAGTACAAAGGCAAGGTGCTCTGACTATGGCGCGAACAGGCGAGAAAGAGGGGCTATGACCTTGGAGGATACCGGAATCGCCGGCGGCGCCCCGGAAGCGGCGGCCGCGAAGCCGAGGCTGGGCGGCGGGCTTTCCCGGGAAGCGGGGATGTTGGTGGCGGGGCTGTTCGTAATCGCGGGGGCCTTCCTTTATCCATACGTCGAGGGGATCGCTGACGCGGTCATGCCGGGATGCCTTTTTCACCGCGTGACGGGCATCCCGTGTCTTCTGTGCGGCATGACCCGGAGCTTCGCCGCCGCGGCCCACGGACACCTGCTGGAGGCCTTCAGGCTGCACCTGCTCGGTCCGCCCTTCTTCATCCTCGTTCTGCTCTTGACCGCGCTGCTCATCGCCGAGTACGCGTTGTCTCGCCGCATCCTGCCGCGGCCAGGCACGAGGGTGTGGAGGCACCTCGGCTGGGGGACGCTCGGGTTGCTGGCAGCAGCGTGGGTGGCACGCCTTATCGCTTTCGGGGTGAACGTATAGCAGCGGTCTCGTGGGGACGGAAAACGGAAAGGAGGCAGTATGGAAGGGGTACAGCAGGACGCCCAAGCGGGCACGGCGCTGCATTACAACGTGTCCGCGCGAGCCAGCACCGATTTCATCACGGATCCCGGAACGGCCATCCTTCTCTCCATCATCACCTGCGGCATCTACGGGCTGTACATCCTGTACAAGCTGGTGGAGAGGAGGGACGGACATTTCAAGCGCATGGCGGCGGTGGTGGACGCCTCCATCGCGCAGCTCAGGGCGAAGGCCCGGGGCAGGGAGGAGGTGATCGCCGGCGAACTCGCCCAGCTGGAGCAGATCCGCATGAGGATGGCCACCATGTCGGCCGAGAGGGGCGCGGTGATCTGGCTGCTTATCTGCATCTTCACCAACATGGTGGGTTACGTCATCCTCTACTACCTGCTCATGCAGGATTACGTGGAGCACGACGGGATGGAATCGCAGTTCTTCACCGTGATGAGCAGTGCCCTGGCCAAACTCGGCCTGTCGGAACAGGCGGGACAGGCCGTCCCATCCGTGCCTCGGAGGGATTTCGTGACCTTCCTGCTCCTGACCATCGTCACCTGCGGCATCTACGGCATCTACTGGATGTACGTGATGATCAAGGACTTCAACGATCACTTCATGGCCCAGGTCCCCTGGGAGGATTTCCTCCTCCAGGCACTGCGCTGAGCGGCGGGTCAGACCGGCAGCCAGACGGCCAGGGCGATGGCGGCGGCCACGACGACGAGCGCCAGCAAGTCAGCGGCGCCGAAGCGAGCGGCGCGGTAGCGGGTGCGCCCCTTGCCGCCCCGGTATCCCCGCGAGGCGAGGGCCGTTCCCAGCTCCTCGGCGTCGCGGAAGCAGACGCCGAAGAGGGGCACGAAAAGCGGCAGCAGGGACCTCGCCCGGCGCAGGAGCCTGCCGCCCGAGAAATCGGCGCCGCGCGCCTCCTGGACCCGCGCTATCTCGCCGGAGCGGGAGAGCATAGCGGGCAGAAAACGCAGGGCTGTCGTGAGGATCATCGCCGTCTCCTGCACGGGGAAACGCAGCAGGCGCAGTGGAGACATCAGGCCCTCCAGCCCCACCAGGAGCTCCACCGGGTTGGTGGTCATGGCGAGAACGCACATGACGATCACCGCCATGGCCAGGCGCAGCGAGTAGAGGATACCGTTCTGTACCCCGGTGTTGGTTATAGTGAACGGCCCCCATTCCCACAGCACCCTCCCCGGAGAGAAGAGAAACTGCGCCAGGGCGGTGATGAGCAGGAGCACGAGCACGGTGCGCAGGGCAGAGAGCACCTGCAGGGGCGGGAGCTTGGCGGCATATATCACCAGCAGAGCGAAGAGGAACAGGAGCAGTACGCCCGCGGCGCTGTCGGCCACGAAAGCCCCGATGATCAGGGCCAGGGCGCAGACGATCTTGGCGCGCGCGTCCAGGCTGTGGACGGGGGAGTCCATGGGGTAGTGCTGGCCGATGCTTATGCGGTTGAGGTCTCTCATCGCCCCGCCCCCTTCAGGGCGCCGTCGATGAGGCGGGCGGCCTCCGCCGGGGAGGGAAGGCAGGCGGGGAAGACGAGGCCGCGGCGGCGCAGTTCCGCGAGGACCGCGACCATGGCCGGAGGCCTCAGCCCGGCCGCCTC
>MTKY01004452.1_pt1 | contig 15539 bp, 10 predicted proteins | sample 1042731 | NCBI WGS metagenome assembly MTKY01 (sample SAMN06212206, study PRJNA360538) | anaerobic digester metagenome | biome: Wastewater treatment plant; material: sludge; isolation source: anaerobic digester fed with sludge from wastewater treatment plant | place: Denmark: WWTP Soeholt ... | reverse complement strand
CTTCGCTTTCAACGGCGGATGTCAGTTATCCGTGTATCTGACCTGTTCGGGCACAGAAGCCTCTACAATAATAACTCCGGCCCCGCCGTACTGTTCTTTAAACTGCGAAACGGCGGACAATTCAATATCATCATGAATTTTCAGATTAACCTCTTTGAAATCATCAACCCGCTCTGTGTCATACATGATTGAGTCGACGACATAGATAAGGTAAAGCGTCGAAAACACCCGGTCCCCTTCGCTGTAATGACTCTGATAAGGAATCGCTTCAGCGCACGTCCCCTCGATCGAAACCTTGTAGATCAGCGCGACGAAATTATCCGCGCGGTTCGCCTGGGGATAGCCGTAAAAAATGCGGACGACACCATGCCTCTCGAGATAATCCCAGCGGCTGAGAGGATCGCCCGCCCGCGAATCATCATTCCAGTAATTGTGAATCAGACGTGCCTGAATATCCTCCTCCAGCCGACCGCCCAATTTGTCAAAAAGCGGCATCAGATCGACATGATCCAGGTTGCGGGGATATTCTTTCAGCCCGCTGACCGTAAAATCCTTCGATACAACAGACGATGCCATCCCGTGATCGGCAAACCACTCATGATCAGCCTGAGCGACAACATTCACCTTATCCCCGTTCGACAGGTTCACGGCAGGCGTCACAGAAAAGAGGAGGGGCGGTTCGGCGTTCGCGCGCGGTTCAACCCATTCAGCGGGCAGCCTCGTCGTATCGATGGAAACTGTGCCCTGATCACTCACGCCATCGTAGATGAGAGCAAGGTTTTCAAAAAAATCAACATTTCTCAGCGCTTGAAGCCCCTCGACTGTAAAAGGCAGAACCACTTCTTCCGCGATACAGCCTTTTGACGTCAGCCCGCTGTTATCAGGCATCACGCGCAATTCGACGCGCTCCCCGTTCGAGAGGTTCGTCTTCGGCGTGAGAAAGGTGAAACTGAAATGCTCGCGGTAACGCTCCGTATTGCCCGAGAGCTCGATCTCCGCCGTTCCGCGGCTTTCAAAGCCTGAGAAGACAAGCTTCACTTCAGATTCAATGTCAATCTTTTCCGCCTCTTCAAGATGATCGACGCGGTAAACAAATTTATTGTTCCTGAACCGGACATGGCCCGCCTTGGCTAGTTCCTCGTCATGGCTCGCACGGATCGTAATCTCATCTCCATTTTTCAGCCCTGTCACCCGGTCAGCTGTAAAAATAAGTGAATTCAAGGCGGCTTCCCTGATAAAGAGCCGTCTGATTCCTTCCTCATCCGTTTCGCGGAGAGAATCACCTTCTTCTTTGATCAGCTGAGCGATTCGTTCCGCGTTTGATTTCACGGTAAGTGTCCCGTATCCGTTCGCCCCGGTCACGACAACAGCCGCGAGTTCGCGCGCGTCAAAAGAGCGGGTGCCGCAAGCTGTGCCGCCAAGAACCAGCAGTCCGATCAAAACGCAGATACGAATCAATTTCGTTCTCAACCGTGAATCCTCCCATACGGAACGGAACAGAACAGACCGGCCGGACGAACAAAGCCTTCCCTGTTTGTCTTCCTGTTCTCTTGAATCATATCACGTCGGCGGGATGATTCGATCGCGGAGGAGTTTTTTCTCTTATCTTTAAGGGTAGAATGATAAAGCAGGAACATAGTCAGGCGGATCCCGCTCCTTACCGCGGGATGCCCCGCCGGTTACCGGATTGAAGCCGATCCGCTTCGGAGAAACCGGAATCGCGCCTGTCTAGGAAAACAGAAGGACGAAGTAAGGGCAATGTCAGATCTTCCGTGGACACCTGAACAGATTTTCGCCATAAAGTTTGATGAACCACACCGGCTGCTCGTATCGGCCGCAGCCGGTTCAGGAAAAACAGCTGTCTTGACTGAGCGCATTGCGGAGCGCTCGCTAAAAGGATTCATCAGCCCGGCACGGCTGCTTGTTATGACGTTCACAGAACTCGCGGCCAAACAGATGAAGAATAAAATTATATCCCGGTTTCGGGAACTTCATGCTTTATCGGACAGCGAAGGAGAGCGAAAGCACATTGAACGGTTGGTCCGGGAATTCCCTCTCGCGCAGATATCGACGATTCACGCTTTCTGCAATTCTGTTCTATCTTCTCACTTAACAGAATTCACGGACGGAGAAGGCAATCCCCTGCTTGAGCCGGGATACCGCATTCTTGAGGGGTCCGAGGAGCAGAACCTGCTCAGCGAAGCGGTGGAATCCGTCCTCTCGCGCCTGTACGCCCAGCTTGACACGCTGGAAAAATCTGAGACTGAAGGAAATCCGATCTCTCAATCCCCCTCTCGCATGGAATCGACCAAAGAAATCCGCGAGAAGGATACCCCCTGTTTCAGCGAGGCTGTTCCGCGCGGGATCCCCGCTTGTGCGGACGAAGCGGCGCCTTTTGTACTCGCGGGAGACGACTGCACAACCGCCCAGTGGCTCCGGGATTTCAAAGCCGTCTCATTCGCCTACGCTCCCGGCCTGGATGACCGCCCGCTCCGCGAGGCGGTTTCGGCTATGCTCGAACAGCTGCGGAATCTGCCGCGATACGAAAAAGTCATCGCCGCCGCCTACGATGATTTCGCGGACAGCGTTTCTTCTTTTCCGAACGGGCAAACTTACGCCTATTGGTGGGAACTGTTTGAAAAAACATCGGAAAGGGCGAGGCGTGCACTCGGCGAGCTGCAGTACACGGATCACTACGCCCGCATGTTCGATCAAACCCCCGGCCGCAAAAAACCGAAACACCTCGTGGATATGGCTGACGCCACACGGGAAATGGAGAGAATCGTCACAGCTCTCGGGACATCAGTCGATCGGTCCGAAGAGCGCTGGAACGAAATCGTCACGTGCGGCAAAACACTCCCTGCCCTGGAGCTCCCCGGTTTTGGCTCCCGCTCCTCAGCGAATGAAGAAGTCATCGCAAAGAACGCTTACCTGGAGCAGTTCTTCCGCGAAGTCTTCCCTCTCGCCGCGCTTATTTCCAACAAAATCAACCGCGGTTCCGAACGAAACAAGAAATATATCTCGCAGTATCCCCCTGTTTTCACCGTATCCGCGGAGGAAGCGAGAGAATCCATGCGTGCGACGCTCGGGCCGGTTGCCCGTTTCCTGGAAACAGTCCTCCTCGTCGACGCCGCGTTTAAAAAAGCCAGATTTGCGAAGAATGCCATTCTCTTCAGCGATATCGAGCATGGGGCGCTCGCCATCCTCGACAAAAGCGATATTGGCGGCATCGTCAGCCAGCAGTATGATGAGATCTATATCGACGAATACCAGGACACAAGCAGTATTCAGGATGCCATCATCGCCTCGATTGACCGCGAAAATGTCTTTATGGTCGGAGACGTCAAGCAGAGCATCTACCGTTTTCGCTATGCGAATCCACAGCTTTTCTCTGCGCGTGCGGACGCTTCGCTCCTCTGCCGCCCTGACCGGCCTGCCGGAGAATTATCACCGCGTCACGCCGGCTTTCTCGCGCTTCTGAACAGGAATTTCCGCAGCCGACCCGGCATTATTGACTTTGTAAACGGGTTTTTCAGCGCGTTCCTGACAAAAACCGCGGGCGAGATCGAATACGACGATACACAGGCGCTTGAAGCCGCGCGCCCGCATGCCGGCGCGGACAAAACGCCGCGATGCCTGCGCGAACCGGAGGTCGTCTGGGAAATCGCGTCGCACACCGATGCCGGCGCAGCAATAGAAGAAATCTCCGTCGCGGAGGAAACAGAACCCGTCTCCCTTCCGACAGATTTGCCTCCCGACATCCCCCGATCCGCCATAAAAATAGAAGCCTGGATGGCAGCGCGTATTATTGGCAATCTGCTGGACGCCGGAGCAAAGCCGGAGGCCATCGCCATCCTGCTCCCGACAAACGATTACTGCCGAATCTATGAAGACGTGCTGCTGTCATTCGGTATCCCTGTCACAAGCCGTTCGGGAAAAACTTTCCCCGATAACCTCGTCAGCCGCCAGGTGGAAGCGCTTCTCTCTGTCCTGGACAATCCCCGTCAGGACAACCCTCTTCTCTCTGTCATGATCGGTCCGTTCGCTCCGGACCCTTTTACCGGCGAGGAACTGATCACCATCGCGCGGGAAGATGCCTGCCCTGCCGGATCAGCGTCATCTGAAGACCGGTCCGGGGAGGAGAGCGCCGGGCAGCGCGCCACGGCATTCTTTCACGACCGCCTGCGGCACCTGTGCGCAAGAGACAGCTTGTCGCCGCTTTCCGGGAAGGTGCGTACATTCAATGAGCGGATGGATCGCTGGAGAATACTGGCGACGGAACTGAACGCAGGCGAATGGCTCGACACCGTTTTTCTGGAATCAGATTATCCCTCCTATATCGCTCGCGGTCCGCTGGGTGCGAGCCATTACGCGGAACTGGAACAGCTGGCGGACTGGCTCGGAGCATCCGGCCAGGCCGGCCGGCCGGGTGTCCGCGCGATGCTCCACCGGTTGCGGGAATCGCTCAACAGACCTGTCCGGCTGGATGCTGAGGCGGGGGCTTCGCCGGAGGGGTCCGTCCATCTCCTGACCAGGCACAGCAGCAAAGGACTCCAATGGGACTACGTTCTTCTGGGCGGGCTGAACCGCCGCGATACGGGAAACCGTTCAGAGCAAATCATCTCCTATTCCGAACAGGATGGGCTGTCGAGTTTTACGATCGGCCGACATGGCCTCGCTGTCTACAATAATGCCCTTAACCAATCTTTCCGTTTATCTGAGGCGAAGCGGTGCCGGGCGGAAGCATGGCGCCTGTTCTATGTCGCAATGACAAGAGCCCGGGAACGCCTCTTTCTGCTGTCAACCGCGAGGAAAAAACTGGCTGACATGTCAAACATAAAAGCGATTCTCGAAGAAACGGATTATCTGACCTCGGGGTTAACTCCCTCTGACCGCCGGATGCGTGCCGTTGTCCCCGAGAGCCTTGCCACGGCGGCATCCAATGATCTGGAACTTCTCTTCTCTGTCCTCGCCGTGAGGGAACCGGATATGGCGGAAGCGGTGGCTATGGCGGACAGCGGGACATTCCAGTTCCAATCCCTTGAGACATCCGTCACCCCCTGGACGGAGGTGGCCGCTGACGTTTTGAGCCGGCATAACGGACAGAATCTTTCAGAAGCAGACAGTGAAGTCTCTCAGGATTCGACCGGTCAGGCGGCGTCCGGGGAGGCTGCCGACGAGATCGCAGAACAGCTGCTGGCAGAAATCCCGCGGCGTATGGCAGCCGACACTCCCGCAAAAATTACCGTCACCGAACTGAGCCGGATGGGCGATGAGCCACGCCACAAGCCTCTTCTCAGCAGCGAGACAAGCGAGCCTCCGGCCTTGTCACTTGTCGGTTCCGATGACAGCGCGAGACAGGGACCGACCGCACTCACCATCCCGGAGATGTCACGGGCTGATATCGCGCTAACCATGCGCGGAAGAGAAGAGACAGAAGTTATCCGGGGGGCATCGCTCGGCACCCTGATGCACAGAGTTTTCCAGTTTATTCGCCTGGAAGAGCTCGCTCATCGAACAGATGCCGAAGCACAACAAGCCTGCCGCGCCCAGCTTCGTGAACTGGTGCGGAACAAGATCATCACAGAAGAACAGGAAAAAGAGGCAAGGGCTTTCGCGGGTCAGATCACCGCCTGGGCAAAAAGCCCGCTCGCAGGCCGTCTTCTGAAAACCGAACAATCAACCGGCAGAGTCTACCGTGAGATGCCTTTCACCATGGCGCTTCCTTCGTCCCGCCTCGACGATTCATTTCCCCCCGACGAGGTCACGCTTATTCAGGGCATGATCGATCTGTGGTTTATCGAAGACGATGAGAGGGTGGTCCTTGTCGATTTCAAGACAGACGCGCTTCCCGACGACACGGCGTCCGCTGAAGCGATCGTCCGAAAACGCTATGCGGCGCAGCTGAAATACTATGCGGAAGCGATCAAACGGGCGACGGGGCGCGGGGTCGACGACATAATCGTCTGGCTTATTCGTTACGCAAAAGCGGTAACATTTTAACCCTCTCAGTTGACAAACGGATCAGAAACGTTGAGAATACACCGTGGAGATAGATGGGTTCTGGTGTGCCCCGCGGTCTTCAAAACCGTTGAGGGGGGTTCATAGCCTCCCGGGTGAGTTCGATTCTCACATGTCTCCGCCACCGAAACGCGCTGGCTTTCTATCACCGAAGGCAATAGAGCCGGCGCGTTCGGCTTTTTATCTGACAGACACAATATCTGCAAAGATGATCTCGGGACACAGACCGAGAACGGAAACGCCCCCGTGGCTTTCTGTCGCGAAAGGAGACGCGGCTATCCGCATACCGCATGATCAGACGCACAGGCACAACCTCCAGAGGAATACGCACTCCTATAATCAGAAGCGGAGACAACCTTATCCGCATAATTGTCGACAGCGTGATACAGGCGGCTGAAGACGAAGGTTTTGAACTCCACGACCGCGACGTAGTCGCGGTGACTGAGTCAGTCGTCGCGCGCGCGGAAAACAATTACGCCACATGTGACGACATCGCGGCCGATGTACAGAGGCTTTTCCCCGAAGGGGAAGTGGGGGTCGTCTTTCCCATCTTAAGCCGCAACCGGTTTGCTATCAATCTGCGCGGGATCGCGCGGGGTGTGAAAAAAGTCGTGCTGCAGCTCAGCTACCCCTCTGACGAAGTGGGCAACAGCCTGATGGATCTCGAACAGATGGATGAAAAGGGTGTGGACCCTCTCTCCGATTGTCTGACGGAAGAGCGCTATCGCGAGCTCTTCGGCGTTAATCCGCATAAATTCACAGGCGTCGATTACGTCGAATTCTATAAGGGGATTATTGCGGCCGAAGGAGCGGAAGCGGAAATTATTCTGGCGAACAATCCGGTCGCCATTCTCTCAAAAACACCTTACGTGATCGCGGCTGATATACACACGCGCCATCGCACCAGGCGGCTGCTCGAGCGGGCAGGCGCCAAAAGAGTTCTCGGGCTCGATCATATTCTGGCGGCTCCCGTCAACGGAAGCGGTTACAACGAAAAGTACGGGCTTCTCGGCAGCAATAAAGCGGGCGAAGAGCGGGTCAAACTCTTTCCGCGCGGTGGCAGCGAGCTGGTCGGGGCGATCGCGTCGGAACTTCTGCGGAAGACAGGCAGACACATGGAAGTCATGATTTACGGCGACGGCGCGTTCAAAGACCCTGTGTGCAAAATATGGGAACTTGCGGACCCCGTCGTTTCCCCTGCCTATACGAGCGGACTCCGGGGGCGGCCGCGCGAACTCAAACTGAAATACCTCGCCGACAATGAGTTTGCCGCTCTATCCGGCAGGGAGCTCGATGAAGCCGTCAGGAGTGCCATTCGTAAAAAAGAACTCAATCAACAAGCTGACGATAAGGCAGAGGGAACGACACCTCGCCAGCTATCCGATCTGCTCGGCTCTCTCGCCGATCTCACCTCCGGAAGCGGCGATAAAGGCACCCCTGTCGTTCTCATTCAAGGATACTTTGACAGTCTGTCCGACTGATATCCGAGACGGGCCTTCCCTGTCATCAGCGAAAGGAGGGTTTACATGTCAGGATTAACCGTATTGATTCGAGGCGGCGGAGACCTCGCTTCGGCCGCCGTTTACAAACTCAAACGATCCGGGATGCGTGTCGTCGTGTGCGAGATTGCCCGCCCGACTTGTGTCCGCCGAACCGTTTCCTTCTGCAACGCCATTTATGAAGGCGATTGGGAGATTCAGGGCATCACCTCGCGTCATATTGAGCATCTCTCCGCTATCGAACCGACATTGAAAGCCGGCTTTGTCCCCGTTCTGACGATTCCGGACCGGGAAGTACGCGACTTTCTCAAACCGGATGTATTTATCGACGCGACCATTTCGAAAAAAACGCCGGACTACGACACCTCATGGGCGCCGCTGGTTATCGGGCTTGGACCGTCGATCGTAGCCGGTGTGCACGCCCATGTTGTCATCGAAACACAGAGAGGACATGATCTCGGAAGTTTAATTTATGCCGGCGAAGCGTCCCCCAACACCGGCATCCCGGGCGATATCGCGGGATATCAAATGGAAAGAGTCCTGCGCGCCCCCCGGAAAGGTCTCGCCTGTCACCACTTTCGTATCGGCGATCATGTCAACGCCGGCGACACCGTCATGACGGTCGGCGGGGCAGAGGTCAAAGCCGCCATCTCCGGCGTCCTCCGCGGACTTATCGCCCCCGGCCTCACTGTCTCGGAAGGGCAGAAAATCGGCGATATCGATCCCCGCGACAATGACCGCTATTGCTGGTCTATCAGTGATAAGGGGCGCAATATAGCGGGCGGCGTTCTCGAAGCGATTATGGCTTTTTTCGCCTCTCCGAATTAATGCCGATACTTCCGCGATACAGGTCAGGCTCGACGCAGGAAAGTGCAGGCTGTCATCGGTGATTCACCCAGAAGATAAAAAAGGAACGGATACTTCCGCACATGAGGATTCACTCGAAGGTTACATCCGCTCACTGTTACAGGAGCGGGCGCGGCGCTATGCGTCCCCTTTTGTGGTAAGTGCGGTCGGCGGAGGCGGCAAAACGACAACACTCGTCCGCCTGTTCATGGAAAACTTCAAGCCTCGCTCTGTCCTGACCACGACAACCGCCATGTTCGCTCCCGATTTCCGCGGCGACGCGATGAATCCTTACCTTCCGTTTCAGCCGCTCGATGCGGCGCTTCTTGAGATCACCGCCCGTCCGCCGGATAAATCCTGCGTCTGGTTCGGCGCCCCTTTTGGTGATATCCCGGGGAAATACCACGGCATCACGCCACAGGAACTCGACGCGTTTGTCCGCGGCAGACGCGACCGGGAAGACAGGAGCTGGATTCTGCTCTGCGAAGCGGACGGATCGAAACGGAAGCCTTTGAAAGCTCACGCAGCGCATGAGCCGGTCATCCCCCGGACAACTGATCTGACCTTAATCGTCTTCGGCCTCTCAGGCGTCGGGAAGCCTCTGTCAGAACAATATATCCATCGTTCCGAACACTTCGCGGAAGCGGTGGGAAAACGCGAAGGTGATATCATTTCTTTTGACGACTTGATCGGGCTCCTGCGAAACGAACATTTTCTGAAGGGAATTCCTCCCACGAGCCGCGTCGCGGTTGTCTTCAACCAGATGGATTCTCTGCCGTCCCCGATGCGCGATACAAGCGCCGTCCTGCATCGGATGGACGAAGTGCTGCAAGTCCCGCGGATTGACGCCGTCTTTTTCACGGGCGGCGCGGGTACGGCTCACGGCACCGCCGCGGGAAAGGTCAGGAACAGAACAGGTTCTCCCCTTTTCTCCACCATAATTCTCGCCGCGGGATTATCGACACGCATGGGAACGGAGAACAAGCTTCTGCTTCCGCTCGACGGAAAGACAGTCATCGGACACACTGTTTCGCGTGTGCTCGCCAGCGATATCCGTGAACTCATTGTGGTTGTCGGCCATGAGGCCGCGAAAGTCAGACAGGCTGTGCTGGCCGAGACATGTAAAAACAAACGCCCGGACACAGAGGTTAAAATCGTGTTCAACGATTCTTATGAAAACGGACAGGGCACATCTGTCTCGTGCGGCACACGCCGGCTGGACGTGGACAGCGCCGCCTGCTTTTATATCCCTGGCGATCAGCCTTTTATATCCCCCGCTGTTATGAGAGCGTTGGCCGAATCATCTGAACCGGGGAAGATCGTTGTTCCGGTCGTCAACGGGAGGCGCACTTCACCCGCACTCTTCGACCGCTCTCTCTATCCGGAACTCGCCTGCCTTAGCGGCGACAGAGGCGGACGCCAGGTGATTGACTCACATGAGAGCGACGCCGTCGCGGAGATTATCTGTCACGACGAGCTCTCCGGCTTCGACCTCGACACCCGGGAATCGTACGAGGCAGCGATAATTATGCGGGCAGAAATGAGAAGGAGCGAATGACCGCGGCAGAGCCTTCGCGGCCATTTTGTTGAAGGATGAATCATTGTCAGAAAAGAACACCCGGCAGGAGGAAACTCCCCTCGGCTGTGAAAATTGTTTCCTTTTTCGCGGTGAGTGTTATGCTCTTCGCCATATTGTGGGCGGCATTAACTTACGACCATGTCAGTCTCTCGGAGATCATTTTCCACCTGCATGTCCCGATGACAGGTACGGACAAAAACCTCACCCTCAAGGGGATCCTGTCAACATTCATTCCCGCTGTCGGTGTAACGCTGCTATTCGCTTTTCTGATCCTCCCGCGCCGCGGCAGAACAGATGCTCACAAAAGGCGATGGTATGAATGGCGGGGGAAACCCTGGATGGCGCGCGCGCTCACCATGGCTGTCATCGCCGGTCTCCTCTTCCTTTTGCACTTTAACCTCCATTTTCTGAACTATATTACTTCCCAGTTCAACTATTCTTCATTCATTGAATCCCACTATGCCGACCCCAATTGCGTCAATCTGAAAGCGCCGGAGAAAAAGCGAAACCTGATCTTTATCTATATGGAATCGATGGAAGCGACTTACGCCGACATCGAATCGGGCGGCATGATGCCGGAGAACAGAATCCCGCATCTGACAGACATGGCGAAGAACAATTTATGTTTTTCTCATCACGATCAGGCAGTCGGCGGTTTCAGGAACAGCATCGGGACAAGCTGGACAGTGGGAGGCGCTTTCGGATCGATGTCGGGACTTCCCCTTTGTATTCCCGTCTCACAGAAAGTGACAGCGAAACTCGAATCTTTTTTCCCGGGAGTCACGGCACTCGGCGATATCCTGGAGAGAGACGGGTATCGGAATGTGCTGCTGGCGGACAACAAAACTGAATTCGGCGGCCAGAAATTACTCTTTCAGAAACACGGTAACTACGAAATACTCGATTACGACTGGGCGCATGAGAACGGTAAAATACCGAAAGGATACTTTACTTTCTGGGGATTTGAAGATTACCGCCTGTACGAGATAGCCCGTGAAAAACTGACGGCTCTCGCTGAGTCGGACAGACCTTTTAACTTGACATTGTTTACGCTTGACACGCATTTTGAAGATGGACTGCTCTGCCCGAAATGCAGGCATGATTTCGACGATCAGTATTCGCGCGTGATCGCCTGCGCCGATCGCCAGGTGTACGACTTTGTTCAATGGATCCAACAACAGGATTTCTATAAGGACACGACCATCGTCATCGTCGGGGACCACCTCACGATGGATAAAGATTATTGCAAGGATATCGAGCGCGAAGACCGCGCTGTCTACAACTGCCTGATCAACTCTGTCGTACAGGCGGAGAGGAAAAACAACCGCGAATTTATGATCATCGATATGTTCCCGACAACGCTGGCCGCCCTTGGCTACACTTTTGACGGGAACCGCCTGGGGCTGGGCACCAATCTGTTCTCCTCAGGGGAAACATTGTGCGAACAGTACGGCACCGCAGAAGTGGATAAACAATTCTCGTACCGTTCGGGATTTTACGAGAGAGAACTCCTCTACGGCCTCAGAACAGCCCCTACGACCGATTGACTCCTAAACTGACGATCGGATAAACAAAAATGCCGCGGACTGTTCAGTACTGTTCCCTCTCCGTCACACATTCTGACTTTATCTTCCCGACGAGAAATTCCAGAGCGTTTATAACGTGCGGGCGTATATCGCCTCCGACCATGACACGCATGATGTGATCACCCACGGAAAGCATGCCCTCATTCGTCCAGACACGGACATAATAGATCCCGGGCATTTCCCGGACCTCGGCCATGGCGGCGTCGACTTTTTCCCTGTCGCAGGAAAACAGCATGCCGGTGACCGGCGGCGCGTCCTTCTCTCCCCAGCGCGCCGCTGCCCGCGCCGTCCCGCGGACGATACCGCTGTGGGTCAGAAACATGCCTATCTTCCCCGCGTTCTCGCAATATTTTGCTTCTTCGAGCCACTCATCCATTGACGGAGCCGTCTTCTGGTCACCGGCGGACGCCGCGCAATCGGCCGATCCGGAAGAAAACAACATCTCCAGTCCGTGATCGATAGCGCCCAGCACCGCCGCCAGGTTTTCCTTTGCCGCCTTCTCGCTTCCGGGGAGGTTGACAATAAGCGTTCGGCCTCGGATGCCTGCGGCTGCCCTGGACAGGCAGGCCCGCGGCGTAAATTTCAGGCTCTCCGTCCGCATGGCTTCCGGGATACCGCGCGTCTCGCGCTCGACGACCGCCAAAGTCGCTTCAGGCGTCACGTCACGTGGGGAAAAACCGGTTCCTCCTGTTGTCAGAACAAGAGCGACGCGCAGGTTGTCGGCACATTTGACGAGCTCTTCTTTTATGATTTCCGTTTCATCGGGGATGATGCCCCTGTACGCGATTTCATATCCCGCTTTTTCCAGAATGGCGCAGACAGCCCGGCCACTCGTGTCAACGCGTTCACCACGCGCCCCCTTATCGCTTACGGTGATCACCGCCGCTGTGTATTTCATGCTCTGCCATCCTCTCTGTGAAAATCCCCATGAATACCGCCGGTTTTGTCCAGCAGGCGTATATCTGTGATGAGCATGTCCCTTTGCACCGCTTTGCACATGTCGTAGATTGCCAGCGACGCGACGGACACCGCTGTCAGCGCTTCCATCTCCACTCCGGTACGCCCCCCGCAGGAGACTTTTGCGGTTATCTCGACAGAACAGCGCGACTCGTCCAGTGAGAGTGAGATATCCACGCCGTCTATCATAACCGGATGGCACATGGGAATGATATCCGGTGTGCGTTTCGCGCCCATGATGCCGGCTACCTGCGCCACCGTCAGCACATCGCCCTTCCTGACGCCGCCGGTTTTTATTAGTTCCAATGTCTCACGGCTGACCAGCACCCGCGCCGAGGCAGCCGCGGTGCGGCGGGTGGGAGTTTTGCCGCCGACATCGACCATTTTCGCCCGGCCTTCGGCGTTGAAATGTGTGAAATCGCTCATCCTTTTATCCTCCGATCGTGTTCATGCCGCGCCCGGCCAGGCTTCGGCTGTGGCTCGACAGTTCCGCATGGCGGACGGGTTTGGCGCCAATGGCTCTTTTGAACTGTTCCGTCATTTCTTCAAGATTCATGCCCTTTATCGGGAGCTCCTGCGCGGAGTGCAGACAGGGCTTCAGCTTGCCGTCGGCCGTCAGGCGGATCCGATTGCAGCTTCCGCAGAAATGAGCGCTGACAGGGCTGATCATTCCGACATCTCCCTTCGCGTTCGGCAGGCGGTAAAGCTTCGCCACACCATCGTTCGAAGGCCGGGGAACTGCTTCCGGCAGCGCCTCCAACACAGCGGAGCAGGGGATATAGGCGCTCTCGCCAAAATCACCGCCGCCCGGCATGGGCATCAGTTCGATAAAACGCACATCAAGAGGGTACTGCAAGGTGAGTTCCGCCAGGCGGCGTATCTCCGTGTCATTGAATCCGCCGATGAGGACTGTATTGATCTTCACTTGATTAAATCCGGCGGAGAGCGCCGCGTGCAGGCCGTTAAGTGCTTGAGAGAGTGAGCCGTGTCTCGTGATATACGCATACTTTTCCTCATCCAGCGTATCGAGACTGATATTGACGCGGCTTACGCCCGCCTTGCGCAGCGGTACGGCCATCTCTGCCAGCCGCGTCCCGTTTGTCGTGATGCAGAGCTCTTTTATGCCGTCGACCGCCGCGGCGCGGCGGCAAATGGAAAGGAGGTTCTTCTTCACCAGAGGTTCTCCCCCCGTGATACGCAGCTTTGTGACACCCAGCGAAGCTGCCGCTTCCACCGCCCGGATCATCTCATCCTCGGTCAGCATCTCTTCATGCCGCTTCTTGCAGACGCCGTCTTCCGGCATGCAGTAAAGGCAGCGGAGGTTGCAAAGCTCCGTCACCGATAACCGAAGATAAGTAATGTCACGTCCATAACTGTCACGCATCGATGACCCCCGATCTCATACAGACAAAAGCTCAATGATCAGTACGGAACGGACACTCCCGCCGACAAAACGAGAGAGCAAGCCACTGCGGAAAATGCCGCCGGCTCCCGGATGATCATTTTCATATCTATTCTATGATTTCAATCTGGCACATACGCATCGCGTCAAGCGCTCTCCGATGGCTCTCAGGCGTCACGCCCGCGCAGCCGCGCGCGTCAACCGCGATGGGCACCTCCGGGAAGAAAGCTTTGATCAGGAGAGCATTTGAAATCACGCAGATATCCGTGCAAAGGCCGACGAATTCAATCGAACGGATCGGATCCTGCGCGTCTAACTCTTTCAGAATTTCGACGAGATCACTTGATCCGAATGTCTCCTTCAGAACCGCCGGTTCCTCTCGCAGGGCTTCGACCTCCGGGACGAGCTTCCAGCCTTCCGTACCCTGAATACAGTGCTTTACCGGAAGATTCTTCCCCTCCTGCGTCTCCAGATAATCGCCGCGGTGCGTATCCTGCGTAAAGAGTACGCGCCCATCGAAACCCGCCGCCTTTTCGACGACGTGCCCGACAATCCGACGCGCTTCCGGTGTCCCGAGAGAACCGTCGACAAAATCATTCTGCATGTCCACAACAATTAAAATATTCTGCATGAAATACCTCCTAGACAAAAGCCCCGGAAACGGTGTGTCCCCGGGGCTATTCTGTCAACGATGCATACCTTGTCTTCGGCGATTATTCGTCGAGAAGGCGGACGACTGTCCCTGACCCAACGGTCTTGCCGCCTTCGCGGATAGCGAATTTCAGACCGGGTTCAATAGCGATCGGCGTGATGAGCTCAACAGAGATCTCCACGTGGTCACCGGGCATGCACATTTCAACGCCTTCCGGCAGTTTCGCGACACCGGTCACATCCGTCGTACGGAAGTAGAACTGCGGGCGATAGCCATCAAAGAAAGGCTTATGGCGTCCGCCCTCATCCTTCGTCAGGACGTAGACCTGTCCGACAAAACGCGTATGCGGTTTGATGGAGCCGGGCTCAGCGACGACCTGTCCGCGGCGGACTTCGTTGCGGGCGACACCGCGGAGCAGAAGACCGACATTATCGCCGGCTTCCGCGTGGTCCAGCATCTTACGGAACATTTCAATACCTGTGACAACAGTCTTTCTCGGCTCGTCCGCGAGGCCGACGATCTCAACGGGCCTGTTGAGGTCAATCTGACCGCGCTCCACACGGCCGGTGACAACGGTCCCACGGCCGGTGATGGTCATGACATCCTCGATCGGGCACGCGAAAGGCTGATCGGTCGGACGCGTGGGTGTCGGGATGAACTCATCGACGGCTTTCATCAGCTCAAGGATCGGAGCGTAAACGGGATCGTTCAGATCGGTGCTGGTGGATTCAAGCGCTTCAAGGGCTGAACCGCGGATGATCGGCGTATCGTCGCCGGGGAAATCATACTCATTCAAGCGCTCGCGGATCTCCATATCGACGAGCTCCAGAATCTCTTCGTCATCGACCTGGTCTGTCTTGTTCATGAAGACGACGATAGCCGGAACGCCCACCTGGCGGGCGAGCAGAATGTGCTCACGCGTCTGGGGCATCGGGCCGTCGACAGCGGAGACGACGAGGATCGCGCCGTCCATCTGCGCGGCGCCGGTGATCATGTT
>MTKY01097816.1_pt1 | contig 15559 bp, 16 predicted proteins | sample 1042731 | NCBI WGS metagenome assembly MTKY01 (sample SAMN06212206, study PRJNA360538) | anaerobic digester metagenome | biome: Wastewater treatment plant; material: sludge; isolation source: anaerobic digester fed with sludge from wastewater treatment plant | place: Denmark: WWTP Soeholt ... | reverse complement strand
CGCCGCACTACCCTCGACGGCATGGGGAACACACCGTGGCAGAGTGACCACGGCTGAGTATATACCCAGGTCAGAGCGTGTCTAGTGGGTCTGTTCGCCATGTTCGATCAACTGGCGAAGAATCGTCGTTTGCCGTGCCACCACCTCAAGAAGCACGTTGAGCATTCGTTCAACCTCGTGAAGCCTCTCATCCGTGTCCAGGTCGTCTGAGACCGTCAAGTCAGGAACGGCCGACAGGTAGCCCAGTAGCTCAGAGTGAAGTTGCCTTGCTAGCTCGATGCCCATCGGCTGAGGCTAGTTGAGCCCCCTCAGGCTGGCTGGCCGAGCCTTCTCACTACAGGTTTCAAAGAAGACGCTCATGTCTCAGAGGCCTGGTACCGATTTCAAGAGGTTGGCAAGGAATTCTCTGGATTGGAGACGGACCGTGGTGAACCGCACGCAAGTGGCCAGAGGGTGTTGGCGCACAGCCCCACAGAGCGTGGCCGTTGAGGCCGAGCCTCTGCGGCACGAGTTCCATCACCAACGACAGGCATTCGCCTGGGTGCTTGCGTTCTTGCCGCTCGTCCTGCCGATTGCTGCGGTCATCATGAACAGTTGGACGGCTGGCCTAGCAGCCTCGGCGCTAACGACCGCAGCCGTTGCAAGCGGGAAAAGGGTTCTCTTCCCTCGTGCGCCGTCACCTTAGGATCACGACGCTTGCTAGCATTTCACCTGGTCACAGCCTGTGCGGTCAGACATGGCCCAACGGCATTCCGTTGTGATACATCGTTCTGGCTTCTTGCTGTTAGTCTGAGATTCCGCAATAGCTATTGCACACCTTGAGCCACCCACCCCAACGCTTGCGAGTTGGGCACCACCACGAAAAACACAGAAGACCCCCGAGCGCCGTCCCTCCAGAACAGACGCCCGAGGGCCTTCCAGATTGAGCAACGCCAGCATGCTTGGCGTCACTGCGTGACCCTATGGACAGGTCACCGACACCCTTTTGGAAGGGGTGCCGTCAGCACCCTAGCGGGCTGGTGTGACGAACTTCCGCACAACTTGAGCAAAATTCACAGCCGTGTAGTTTGCGCCGGGGTGCCTCACGTCACCTCAGGCTGCTGGGCGTCGCTGCGAACGCTGAACTACAACGTCAACGGTTTCGTTGCCTTCGTCGTAGCCAGTCGTGGTGACGTTCCGGACCTCAAAATTGAAGTCACAGAGTTCCAACGCTCCGGACTCCGTGAGCTTCGCCATGAACGCTTCTACTGCGTCGTGTGACATGTTGAATATGGCCTGAGCTTCGCGAGTTACCACGGCACCCTCCTTCTGACCGTTTTTACACGGTCGCTTAGTGTGAGATCACCTGCTGATTTGCAGGCTGGTACATGATACACCACGACTTTTTTTGGCGAACCCAAGTGTGGAAAGGCTGTGGAAGACATCGCTGACCAGGGCTTTCCGCAATGTGGTCAGGCTGCCTGAGCGAACCAGTTCTCTACGTCCAGGACTCGTTGAGCGGTTCTGTCACCAACGGTCAGACGTAGGCGCGAAGCCTCGTCCTGAGATTCCCAACTCAGACCGAACGACTCAGCGTTAGCCAGCACCCATGCCCAGACCTTTGCGTCTGCGGTGATGCCGATGATCTTGGAGCCTGTCCAGATGGCCACGTCCAAAACGAACGGTCGCGACGTTCGTGCGCTGGTACCACCGCTTGCCTCCAGCTGCAGAGGACCAGCCCGAAGCTGGAGGCTTTGCAGGGTTGGGGACTGAAAGCCCAGATCATGCTTCCTGGGCTTCGTGCCGGAGACGTGCGTACATCTTGCGTAGGTAGAAATCGGCGAGGAGGTCGCGGAAGTCGTCGTCATCGAGAATCTTCTTGAAGATGGCCTCGTTGGAGTCCATACGACTGACCACGGTGTTCAGGAACTTGGGGTCGAAAACGAGACGGAAGTTGTCGAGCGTGTTGTTGCGGGCCTGCGCAGCAAGGTCGTCGTCAGCCGCCCAGGTCTCCTCGAACTGGTCGAACAGCAACTGGTCGGCCTCGCCGAGGTCGGTGCCGTACCGCTGGTTGAGCAGGTCGATGATCTTCGACAGCGGCTCCAAGTCGGGGTCGTGCTTCTTGCCTGCCCCATCTCCGAAGATCGTGGTGATCTCCCCGGTGTCGGAGGTGAGGGCCAGCGAGCCATCGAAGGTGGCCTCGGTGCGCAGGTGCGTGAGTTGGACTTCCGTGCCCAGGTCCAGTCGGACGAGGGTGTTGGCGTCCCGTAGACAGGTGGCCAGCGCACGGCAGTACATGTAGTCGCGTTCCAGCTTCGTTTCGCCGAAGGCCACGATCTGGGCCATGAACGCGTAGGTGCGCACGAACTTGTCGAGCGCATCCTTGAAGGCCAGTCGGTCTTGCTCGTCCAGGTCGCCGAAGCGGTCGATCGCCGGGTCGAGCAGGGCATACACCTTGCCGTGTTCGCGGGGGTCGGTGAGCGTGACGAGCGTGGCCACGGTGGCTTCGATCTCGTCGGGGCGCAGCACGTCGAAGCCGTCAAGACGCGAGCGGGTATCCCACAACAGATTCGGGTCCGAGGGTGGAGCGACGGTCTTGCCGTAGTACGGCTCGAACGCCGCCTGGATCTGTTCGGCGTCGTTGCGGAAGTCGAGCACGAAAGTGTCGGTTTTCAACGGGTGAATGCGATTCAGCCTCGACAGGGTCTGCACGGTGGCCAGCCCGGTGAGGGTCTTGTCCACATACATGGTGTGCAACAGCGGCTGATCGAACCCGGTCTGGAACTTCTCGGCGACCACCAGCACCTGATAGTCGTCGCCCCCGAACTCCTCGGCAGTGCGGGACTCCGCCACCTTGTTCATTCCGGGTTCGGTGAACTCGCCGTCATCGGCGATCACCTTCCCCGAGAACGCCACCAGGGCAGCGATGTCGCTGTAGCCGCGGTCGTGTATATGCCGGTCGATCGCCTGCTTGTAGCGCACCGCGTGCAGACGCGAGGAGGTGACGACCATCGCCTTGGCCTTGCCGCCGATCTTGGCCATCGTGTGGGTACGGAAGTGCTCGACGATGATCTCGGCCTTCTGCGCCAGGTTGTGCGGGTGCAGTGAAACGAACCGGGCGATCTCCCGCCGGGCCTTCGCGGTCTCGTACTCGGGGTCACCCGACACGGCCTTCTCGATGCGCCAGTACGTCTGGTAGGTGACGTAGTTCTTCAACACATCGAGGATGAAGCCCTCCTCGATCGCCTGGCGCATCGAGTACAGGTGGAACGGCTCGAACTTCTTCTCCACCGTGTTGAAGGTGCCGAACAACTCCAACGTGCGTGCCTTTGGTGTGGCGGTGAACGCGAAGAACGACAGGTTCGTCTGGCGGCCACGGGCAGCGACGGCCTTGGCCAACGCCTCCTCCACTGGATCGACCGGCTGGGCGATCAGCCCCATGTCCTCCGCTTCGGCGGCAGTCAGTTCCGTCTCGTCATCGCCACCCAACGCGAGGCGTAGGTCCTTAGCTGCCTCGCCGGTCTGCGAACTGTGCGCTTCATCGACGATCACCGCGTAGCGCCGGTTCGGCAGCGACCCGATCTTGTCCAACACGAACGGGAACTTCTGCAACGTGGTGATGATGATCCGCGCCTGCGCACCAGTGAGCGCGTCAGCCAACTGCTGGCTGTTCTGGTCGATCTTGACCACCACACCATGCGCGTGCTCGAACTGGTAGATCGTCTCCTGCAACTGGCGGTCCAGCACCACCCGATCAGTGATCACGATCACCTTGTCAAACACCTTTGTATCGGTCGCATCATGCAGCGACGACAACCGATGAGCCGTCCACGCGATCGTGTTGCTCTTGCCGCTACCGGCTGAGTGCTGCACCAAATATGACTGGCCTGCACCCTTGGCCCGAGCGTCGGCTTCCAGCGAGAGCACCGCGTTCCACTGGTGGTAGCGCGGGAAGATCACCGTCTCCGCCGCCTTCTTCTGCGCCGCCGTTCCCTTGGCAGGGCGATCGACATGCATGAACCGGGCGAGGATGTCCATCCACGCATCCTTGGCCCACACCTGCTCCCAAAGGTAAGCGGTGCGATGCCCACCCGGATTCACCGGGTTCCCCGCACCACCGGCATTACCGAGGTTGAACGGCAAGAACCTCGTGTCCTTCCCAGCCAGCTTCGTGGTCATCGCCACCCGCTCGGGGTCCACCGCGAAGTGCACCAGGGCACGGCGACCCAAGGTCAGGTTCTTAGGGTCACGATCCGTGCGGTACTGCTCCACCGCATGCTCCACCGTCTGCCCGGTCAACTGGTTCTTCAACTCCGCCGTCGCGACCGGGAGACCGTTCACGAACAGGCACAGGTCCAGGGTCTTGTTCGACCCCGACTCGTAGGCAAGCTGGCGGGTCACCGTCAACCGATTCGCCTCATACCGGGCCACCAACTCCGCCGTCAGTGCATGTGCAGGCTTGGAGAAGGCCAGGCGCACCAACACCGGGCCATCCATTACCCCATGCCGCAACACGTCGAGCGTGCCCCGATCGTCGATCTGCTGCGCCAGCCGCTGCACGAACTTCGCCTGCGCCACATCAGGGTTACCCCCGTGATGCTTGATCAGATCCGCCCACACCTTGCCCTGCGTCGCACCGATGAACGCGAACAACTCCGCCGTATCGATCCCACGGCTTGCGTCGAAGTCGGCAGCGCCCGCCTGCCCCACGCCACGCTTGCACGTTGTGTAGCCGCCATGCTCGACGAGATGCCTGGTGATCGCAGCCTCGAACCCGGCCTCATCCACCTTGCTCACGCCGCCACCCTCGGAATCTCCAACCCGCCGGTCACCGCAGCCGTGATCAACGCCTGCCGATGCTCCACCAGCAGGTCGATCTGGCGGGAGAGTGTGGTGGCAAGCGAGTCGGTCGATGCCTTGAGCAGGTCCAGATGCTTCACGATTGCCTCCTGCTCGGCCCTCGGGGGTAACGGGCACCTGATACCCATGAACGTGTCCGTCCTTATGACCTTACGAAGTCCGGTGTAAAAGAGCGACAGGGACTTCTCGTCGTCGTATCCCTGGTAGAGGTACTCCAAGAAGGAAGGGAGTGCTAACTGACGGGCACGGAAGACCGTGTATGCGCCGGTGACCATTCCCCGAAGCTTCGCCTGGCCGACGGTGCGCGGGGTCTCCGGTATGTCGAATAGGCAGAAGATGAGGTCACCAGGGATGGCTTCCTGGTACCCATCGAAGGATGCAGGGAACTTTCCGTAGTTGTCCGAGATGTCTCGAATGATCACCCCGCGTCGAGTAAGCGAGAGCAGAGTGAATGCAGAACTACTTGAGCCAACGATCGATCGGCGAAGCTCAAGTACCGCCCGGTTGGGGACGATCCTCCAGTGATCAGGGATTTGACCAACCCAGCTAAGCCCCGACTCCTTCGTCTGAACGGTGGGATCGAGACCCCGTCGGGTCGCTTCGATAATCGTGAGTTTGAGACGTTCGTGCAATAGTTCGACAACCCTGCGCTTAGCGTCGATGAGGGCGTCGATGCGGGCCGTCTCCCGGTCGAGGAAGTCGGCGATGGCCGACTGCTCGGGTTTGGATGGTACGACGACCATGTTGTTCAGAAGCGAGTCAACATCGAGGTTCTGGATACCTGTCGTCTGTTTGATCGCAGCACGCGTTCGTCCGTCCGTGTACAAGGACGCCAGCAAGTAACTGGCGAACCGGGACTCCGTGCGGTTGCCAGGGCGAAGCCGCCCCGCGAAGTTCGTCGGCATCACGGGGTCGGCACCGTCGTAACGCACGACCCTTCCGACCGGTTGCTGCTCGCCTCCCCCAGACTTCTCGATGATCAGATCGCCACTCGTCGCAGAGCGGTAAGCAACGTCGGTGAGAGTGAACCCGCGCATGGGCGCTCGCGATAGATCAACTCGAAGACGGCCATAGTCAAAGTCCGTACCCCGGACACACGGCAGCACCACATCGCCTTCCCCAGGCTCGCAGCCCCATGACCCGCCGGTAGCAGAGGCGAAGAGCCGCTTTAGCCGTAGCGCCCCCCATGTCATTCCGTCACCTCGGCGAGGAGGCGTTGGATCTCGGTTTCGAGGGCTTTGATCTCGGCGTCAATGTCGGCGAGTGGGCGGGGTGGGGTGTACTTGTAGAAGTGGCGGGTGAGGGGGATTTCGTAGCCGATCTTCGTTCTGTCGTGGTCGGCCCAGGCGTCGGGAACGTAGGGGTGGACCTCGGCGGTGAGGTAGTCCTCAACGGTGGTGCGGTACTCGGTGGTGGCGAGTCGTTCGGTGGGGTCGGCTGCCCAGGTGATCGGGATCGGGGGTAGGGGGACGTTCTCGTTGTCGCGTAGGTCGGGGTCGGGGTCGGGGTTGCCCTTCTTGTCGGTGATGACGGGGGCATCGTCGTCTCGTACCGCCAGAGCCGCCCAGATAGCCTTCTCAGCCGCGCTGGGCACGCGTGCGCCTCGAAGTGCCGGGGACAGCGTCTTGGTCATCTGCGCCTGTGTGGCGGCAGTGAGTCCGTGGTGCTGTTGCAGTGCTGCTCGCAGGGCGGTGCGGGTGGGTTCGTCGAGGCGTTCAATGGGCTTGGCTGCCATGACCGCAGAGATTGTTCCATCTTGAATTTCCCACCGCAGCCGTAGAGGTCGTTCGACGGTGACACGCAGGTAGCCGAACGCCTCGTTGGGGAAAACCTTCACCTTGTCGTTCTCGGTAAAGTCGCCGTAGAGACGGGTGATCTCGTCGATCTGCGCGGCGCTGATCTCCTTGCGCTTCTCACCCAGCGACTTGCGCATCTTGACGAACAACTCGCGGGCATCGACCAGTTGCACCTTGCCCCTGCGCTGCTCGCTCTTGCGGTTCGTCACGATCCAGAAGTAGGTCGAGATGCCGGTGTTGTAGAACAACTGGTCGGGGAGGGCGACGACGGCTTCGAGCATGTCGTTCTCGATGATCCAGCGGCGGATCTCTGACTCACCCGACCCTGCGGCTCCGGTGAACAGCGGGCTGCCGTTGAACACGATCGCCACCCGCGACCCGCCCTCGGAGACGGGCTTCATCTTGCTGATCATGTGTTGCAGGAACAAGAAGCTGCCGTCGTTGATCCTCGGCGTACCAGCACCGAACCGACCAGCGAAGCCCTTCGACTCAGCCTCGTTCTTGACAATGTCTTCGACCTTCTTCCACTCCACACCGAACGGCGGGTTGGCGAGCAGGTAGTCAAACCTGCTGCCAGGGTGCCCATCCTCGGAGAACGAGTTGCCCCACGCGATGTGCGACGCATCCTGCCCCTTGAGCATCATGTCGCTGCGGCAGATGGCGTAGGTCTCGGCGTTGAGTTCCTGGCCGAACACTTCCAACCGTGCTGCTGAGTTCAACTGGCGAAGATGGTCCTCGGCGACCGACAACATGCCACCGGTGCCGCAGGCGGGGTCGAATAGTGTGCGCACCGTGCCAGCGGTGGCGAGGACCTTCTCGTCCTCGATGAACAGCAGGTTCACCATCAGCCGGATCACCTCACGGGGGGTGAAGTGTTCTCCTGCGGTCTCGTTGGAAAGCTCCGAGAAGCGCCGGATCAACTCCTCGTACAAGTAGCCCATCTCCACGTTGGACACGGCCTCGGGGTGCAGGTCGATGTCAGCGAACTTGGAGATGACCAGGAACAGCAGGTTGGCCCGGTCCAGCTTGGTGATCTGCGCAGCCAAGTCGAACTTCTCGATCACATCGCGGGCACCGAGCGAGAACGCGGCGATGTAGGCGCGCAGGTTGTCGGCGATGTTGGCGGGGTCGTCGAGCAGGCGACGGAAATCCAACGGTGAGGTGTTGAAGAACTGCTGGCCCGCCACCGCCTGAAGCACGGGTTCGATGTTCTCGATCCGCCCGGTCAACGCCGTGTGCCGCTGCAGCACCTGTGCCTTCGTGGGCTCCAGCACGCAGTCCAAGCGACGCAACACCACCAACGGCAAGATCACCCGCCCGTACTCGGACTGCTTGTAGTCCCCCCGCAGCAGATCAGCCACCGACCAGATGAACGCAGCATGGTTTCGGATCGTCGGGGAGTCAGACATCGTGCCCACCCTACGTGTGCCGCCTACTCGGGTCGTGAACGTTCAACCGACTTCGCATGGACAGCTGGGTCTATACCTGCCGTTGACGATGGTGTCGGCCCGCTGACTCGTTCTGCATGGGGATAGAGCTTCGGTGTTTCGGAATCCGTTGTGTTCTGGAAGACGATTCAAACCTGATCCACTCCGGAGTCGTTCGCCTTGGGCTTCGTCAAGACTGGAATTACATCTGTGGTCACAGCCGTATCACTGCTATACTTGCCAGGTGGGATCGACAACGAAGAACAGTGCGGTCGGCTACCTGCGGGTCAGCAGCAGCGTCCAGGTTGAGGGCACGGGACTGGACGTACAGCGAGCGTCGATCGAAGCAACAGCGACCCGTATGGGCCTAGTGATCGTCGCCTGGTGCGAGGACGCCGGGGTATCCGGCACCGTCGAGGCGCTCGACCGACCAGGCTTCAACTGCCTCGTCGAACACCTCGCCAGCGGAGAAGCGGCCTACGTGCTCGCACATCACGCAGACCGACTAGCCCGCACCCTCCACGTTCAGGAGGCAGCGCTCGCCGTCCTGTGGCAGCACGGCGCCACCGTGGTGCTCGGCGGTGAAGTGGTACACGCTGATGATCCATCTGATCCGATGCGCACGTTGATCCGTCAGATCCTCGGTGCGGTAGCCGAATACAGCCGCCGAGACGTAGTAGTGAAAATGCATAGCGGGCGCAAGGCTGTGCGTCGTCGGGAACCAGACCGATACATCGGCGGGGCCACAATCCCGGCGGGGTGTTCAGTGGTCGACGGGCGACTGGTTGCGACTCGCCAACTGATCGATGAACTGGCGGCGATCCGAGCGGGAATCGGCTCAGGCCTATCACTCAGTGCGGTCGGCAGGCGGCTACGCCTTCAGTCGGTGCAAGTCCAACGTCGGCTCGCAACTGCCGAGAGGCTTGGCCTGTGATTGACCTCGGCGACAACGAGTACGTGCGAGCCTCTGGTACGTCCGTGGCTATCTTCAGCTACGCCGAACCGTGGTGCGGCTGCGGCGTGCTTGCAGGCTCCCGGGTGAAGATCAACAGTGCGGTGTACCTCATCTCGTCCTCCTACGTGGGGCCGGCCGAGTCGCCCCTCCTTCTGGTACAGGAGATCGATCGACGATGGGGCGAATTGGTTACCGAAGGCACACTCACCAAAGGTGGGCCCTGGATCGTTGCCCTCCAGGTGCAGCGAGGCGAGGGGCCAGGGCTTCGCCACGATTGCCGAGGCCACTGGCGATTCCATACTGGGTGGAAGTGAGCACACCCGACGTGCGGCGAAACGACCTGCACGGCTGTCGGCGGACAGGTGAATCTGCCCACTGGCGGCCATCTGGGCCTGCCCGCTGATGGCCATTTGGCCGCTGATGGTGGTCGCCTGACTGTGCTGCTGGGGTGCCCACCAACGGCACCTTGCGGACAGCCCCCGCACCCACAGATCGCCGGCTAGGTGCGCATTCTCGACGGTAGCTCGCACGTTCTGTCCGCTTCGTCGGTGCGCGTTCTGTGCCGAAGGTTCTGTCCGCTCGTCTTGCGTCAACGAACTACGAGTGAGTGAGTCCCATCACGTCGTGTGGGAGTCGGCCAGCAACCTAGGGGCGGCAGTTGCCATCGTGTGATTCTCGACAGCGACCAAGCAGTTGAGAAGGCCGCACGATGAACCTCACGAAAGTGGTTGGCGAACCCCCGGCCAGCGATCGCTACCGCTGTCGATCGTTGGCCGGTAGTTGCATCGCAGCGCAGGCCGCTCCGTGGAGCTCTCTTGACCAAGCCCGGCCCTCCGAGCTCATCAGAGAGTCAACGTCGTTCGAATCCGGCCTGTCGGCTTCGAGATCCAGCCATGTGGTCGCGATGAGGTTCTGTGCGACTCGGACCTTGCTCACGAGAGGCAGCGAATTCGCCTTGCACCACTCTTCCAGCGCTCGCGATCGCCCTCGTTCTGGTAAGTCGTCCGACGTGATTGTTGCGCCGCGCCAGAACGGCTGGCCCTCGTTGTTCACCGCACTCACGAATGCCGCCATCTGGACGAGGTCCTCGGGAGTTACTTCCTGCGCGGCAATCGTCGAGAGGTCCAGAATTTTGGACGGATCAATCCCGGCAGAGAGCAAGTTGGAACGATGGATTCCACCGCCATGGTCACCGTCAACGAGGTAGCAGACCCTGCCTCCTTCCTCGTCGAGCTTGCTCAATTCGTCTACCGGAGTATTTGAGAGCCCTGGAGCAATACGGTAAGGCAGCGCCGCAAGCTCCGTGGACATCCGGATAAGAGTAGGAAGGAGAATTGCGTCGGAAGCACCCTCGGCGACGATTAAGAACCTCGGGATCGAGAACGGTAAGGTTGACGCGCCGAGTCCAAACAGCAGTGGCGTGAATCCGGGTCCGGACGTCCAAAACGAGTTCTTGATCTCGCTCCGTTGTCGGCCGACCACAGGTACGACCGCTCGCGTGCCGCGGCCAAGATCTGGTGGGAGAGCCCCCGCTGAGTGGGTTGTGTAGATCACCTGCCGAGCGACGGTCTGGCGGTCCAGCAGGTCGATGACGTCCGCTTGAGCGCCGTAGTGAAGGTGCGTCTCGATCTCATCGATCAGAACCAGAGGACGGCTGTGCTCGTGTCGAGCAAGAAATGCAACGAGCGCGACAAACCACCGGAACCCACTGCTCCGTTCCGTGATTTCGACGAAGTCCTCTCCGCCTTCGGATCGAACGAGCAGGCGCACGATGAAGCCGTCTGTGTCGAGTTGAAGGCAGACGTCCGATTGTTTGTAGGTCTCGTCAAAGAACTCTCGCAACCTAGCGTTCGCGTCCTCCTTAATGAGTCTCACCGTGCCGTGATCGCCGGCTTCAATCGCCTGCCGGAGGCGGATGAGGCTGAGACCTGCGAGCGCCGCCACGTTGTCTAGCGCCGGTGGCAGTTGTTCGCCCAACTCTTGCAAGTCGTATTCGGACTGAAGGTCTCGATCATCGTCGTCGAATTCGACGATCGTGGGTAGACGGTCACGTAGGATCGTTACGATCTGCTGAGAGGGTGAAGGCTGAGCCTCTGCGGCCACGAGCGAACGTAACCCGTCGACAGCGGCGGACCGCGCGTCCTCGAATGACGCTTGCGCTTCCGATTGCGACTCGGCCGTAGACGCGGGCTTGTTCGACTCCTCTCCTTGGAGCTCCTCCGCAGTTTCGTCGGGTGCGTACTCAAGGACGTCATTGAGGAGGTCAGCGACCGTGCTCAAGGCTGATCGCTCATCCTCGGTCAGTGACTCGGCCGGCGAACTCGCCAAAGACATAGCTGTCGACCAGATGTCGCGATTCAATGGATTCTCCGGATCGGCGAGCGCGTCTTCGACTTCGTCAAACGTGCTGACTAGCGCGAGATCCGACGTAGTGCGACGTCGGGGACCGTTGTCGCGCTCGGGATGCCGTTCAAGTCGCCAGGTCGTGCCAGTCATCGTCCGGGTGACCCACAATCGCTTGACCCCGTCGCTGTTGTGGATGTGCTCCACGGCATCAACGTCCTCATCATCGAGCTCGAACAAGGCCCGAATGGTCGGGGTCACGTTGCACTGACGGGTTGCGAGCTTCGCCGGCAGCGGAGTGTTCCATTGATCGATCTGATCTATGGCTTGAAGAAGCGAGCTCTTCCCCGCCTCATTAGGTCCAACGATCGCGACCAGACGGTCAGCAACCAGCAGTGCGTCCGATTCCTCGAACCGGCGAATTCCTGCCAACGCCACCTTCAACAGCCGCACTTGTGCATCCCTTCATCGCCGCACCCGCGATCGACGAGGTGCCGCGTTCATTCGATCTGGGTGACTAGGCATTTCAACCTGCCGGATTCTGCACCCTAGCAACGTCAATTCGTCAGACCGCCGGCTGTGTGCTGAACGGCACGCGCTGCACGGCGCCCCGAAGTCGAGTGGAGCCGCCGCCCACAGTCAGCTGCCCGGAACGACACCGCCGCAGAAGCGGCGGAGCGCACCCAGAACGGCGCATCTGCACTGTCCCCAAACGCTGGGTACGTGTGATCCGCAGTTAAGCCGCACCTCGAATTCGCCACTCTGGGCGTTCATCACCGTGAAGGATCTGTTGGCCGCCAGTGGGCAGATTCTCGTGGCCGCCAACACACGGCGAATGCAGTTCCGGCAGACAGCGCCGAGCCATTCGACGTCAATGTGGTCGAGTGATGGATGGGGGTTTGCCCCCGCTGAATGGTGCGGCCCCACTTCGCCGGCATGAATTCAACTGGCTGATCCGTACCCCCACGAGCACTGCGAATTCAGTCGAGTTCCTTCACTCATACAGCCACCGTCAGATGACTCGGTGACGGCTCAACAGCTGCACAACGTTTTGAGCCCCCTCTTCTCCAAGAGCGGGCTCTAGGACGTTGTAGGCGTCGAGTTGACGATCTACTCGCCCGATGACGTCCCAAAGGTAGGTGGCCGCTGCGAGTTTCACCGCCGCACTCACACGGGGCTCGTCACGCAGCACCCAGATCGCAAGTTCGTCTGCCAAGGCATTCGGGGTGAGCGTCGGATCGATCAGATCGGGGGTTGCCCCGCTAATGACGCCGACGAGGTATCGACGCCAGCCGGCGTCCGCATGCAGGCCAGCCGACCCATGCTGGCGGCACCTACTTGTCCCCACTGCCGACCACGCCCTGCACTGGTGACCGCTTTTCTTTATTCTGGTGCACTGGCGTTTCCATGCCGGCCATCCCTTGGGGACCCTGAAACGAGTTCCGTAGTGGTAACTGTGGCTCACTTCGATTGCTGCCCGAGAGATCCGCTCTCGCCTTCCTCGGAGCGTCGAGCGGCCACCGCAGCGAAGTGCGCTCGAACGACCGGGGCCAGCGCTGCCAGGCCTGGCTCTGGAGTCTTCTTGGACACCCAGGTTGCACTGTGGAATCGGGGAAGGTCTGGCTGACTCTCGTTCTCGGCCATCAGTCGGTCGAGGTGGAAGCGCAGTCTGGCGAGGATGCTCTGCAAGTCGTAACTCAATTCATCGGCATCTGACGTGGCTACAAGATTTGGGTCCTCAGCCTGGGACATCTCGATCGCCAATGGGAAGAGCGCACTATCGACCACACGGGGTGCGAGTACAAGCATGCACAACTGGGGCGCAACGCTCTCCAGTTCGGGCTGTGTTGGCTGATCAGACATTCGCCGCTAACTCCGACGCTGTCGAGTTCTCCCACCAGTCGTGTTCGACGTAACTCATGAAGTCCTCCACTTCCTCATCAGTGGGAGGCGCTGGCGGGTAGCCCTCCCTCTGGTCCAGAGACCACTCGATGAGACTTGCCTCGATCTCTTCGGCCGTGGGCTCAGGCATTTCAAACGTGACGCTGGTGGTGACCGTTCGGGTTGACCGCAAGTGGTTCAGTGGTTCAACCATACGGATTGAACCACATGAACCACCTGAATCCTGGGTGGTTCGGTGGTTCCAGGTGGTTCGAGCCACTGAACCACCTGAATGACCCGACAACATATAGACCTTCTTTCGGTTCGGTCCTGGTGTAAATGTGATCGTTTCTTTCGATTCAAGCAATGCCAAACCTTCCAAGACCTTCTTCCTTGCGAAGAGTGTAAGATGTCCACAGATCTCGTTGACGCCTAGATCACCGTGCTTGCCTAGAGTCTGAATGATTGCCCTCAGCACAGCGTCACCTGAACGGCCGTCAACATCTTCTAGCCAGTTGTGGCGACGCACTGCCCATGTCACACGGACGCTGGCTCTCCAATGAAGGTGTTGATCTTGCTGACGTACGCAGCGCCTAGACCGTCCCAGAGATGCAGGAGCGCTGGCGTCTCTTCTTCGTAGTCGTTGTCCCAGTACTGCGACAGGTCTACGTCATCCCAATCAGATCGCCCGCTCACTGGATGGCGCCTGTCATGTAGGGGCTGAGCGACGAAACAGCAATCGCAATTGTTCCCTGCGCCGCTTTCACGAGACGAGAAGCATTGCCAATGTCTGTTGGTGCGTACCCGTCTGCCAGTGGCGTGACGGCCTCAGGAAGGATATCGGCGCTCACTTAGACAACCGAGCGGCTACCGCCTTCACTTGGTCTTCTGCGTCAATGATAGAGTCAACGAGCGCCTTGCTGTACCGGGTCGTTCCAGGGATTGGCATCACGGGCGCAACACCAGCCTTGCGAAGACGCTGCCAGTTACGCAATGAATACCTGAATGCTTCGGCCAATTCCCTTTCTTTGAGTGTTCTGAATTCTTCCATGAGTTCATTGTATTTCACTCTCAAAACCTTTTGCGACAAATCCACTAATTATCTCCACATTTCTTCATGAATTGAATGTGGTATGCACTGTGATACCTAGTTGATTTCAATTGTCAGCCAAACAGTCTTTCATGCATGGCAAGAGCCTCATCAGCAGAGACGCTCTTCAGGTAGCGGCGAGGCATCTCGTCGGACTTCCACCCGCATAGCGCCATTAGGTACGTCTGAGATCCACCACGACGGAACACCTCTTGAGCCATGCCACGACGGAAAGAGTGGGGCGTCACCTGCGGACATCCAGCCTCAACTGCACGTGCGGTGATGCGTTTCTGAATTGAATGTGGACGCATCTTGCCGCCTAGGGACGATTCCCAAACGTGCGGGTACTTATCCAGCGTCATGCCGTGCCTGTACCTGCGTAGCGCACTCTGAGCGTCTTCATCAAGGCGTGTTCGTCGCATCTCACCGTTCTTGGACTGCTTGACGGTCACAACACCAGTCTCCGTGTTTATGTCCTCCATGTTGAGACTGCACAATTCCCCAATCCGCATACCAGTTGAGCGCAGGCAGTGGATGATCGCAGCGTCACGCAACGCAATGAAGTCGTAGCCACGTGTCTTGCACGTACTCAACATCGCTGTGATGTCGTCAGGCTGCGCAACGTAGATGTTCGTTGCCGTTGGGTCCGCTGGAACTTCCAACCTGTCCATCACAGGCGGTGTGCCGTTGTACTCGCTAACACGCCATCCGTCGTACGCCTTCAGTGCACGTGCAGCCCAACGACCTGCGCTCTCGGCACGCTCCATTTCACTGGCCACCCACTCTCGTGCAGCGGTCAGGGTGTATTCCCCATCTGGGTGCGCTGCGATGTAATGGTTGAGCACACGCAGGTACTCAGAAAGTGTGCGTACGCTGCGCTTCTTTCCCTTGTACGGGGTCACTTTCCACCAGGCTGAAAATGCTCTTAGGTCTCCTTTCAAGTTGTTCATGGTGTTTATCCTTGCACGAGAAATTGACTTTGCGCTCATAACGAAATGGCTCCTGACCTGCGGTTATGTGGTCTGGTAGGCTGCCGAAATGAGGAACACACCGTGGCAGGGCGATGCCTGCTCTCTCGTCGAAGAGTTTCGAGCCGGGCGGCGCACACCGTTGGAAGAGCTGCAGGCCACGTACGCGGCTATCGACGCCAGCTCGCTGAATGCGTTCTGCTACCTGCCGCGCGAGAAGGCCGAGGCCGCTGCTCGCGCTGCCGATGTGAGCAAGCCGT
>MTKY01054646.1_pt1 | contig 15568 bp, 14 predicted proteins | sample 1042731 | NCBI WGS metagenome assembly MTKY01 (sample SAMN06212206, study PRJNA360538) | anaerobic digester metagenome | biome: Wastewater treatment plant; material: sludge; isolation source: anaerobic digester fed with sludge from wastewater treatment plant | place: Denmark: WWTP Soeholt ... | reverse complement strand
GGAGAGGGCCGCTCCGCGCCCTCGCAGCCGGTAATAAAAAAAGAGCCTTTTGTGAAAAAAGACTCATACGCGGAGAGGGCCGCTCCGCGCCCTCGCAGCCGGTAATAAAAAAAAGAGCCTTTTGTGAAAAAAAGACTCTCAGGCGGAGAGGGCCGCTCTGCGCCCTCGCAGCCGGTAATAAAAAAGAGCCTTTTGTAATAAAAGACTCTCAGGCGGAGAGGGCCGCTCCGCGCCCTCGCAGCCGTTAATAAAAAAAAGAGCCTTTTGTGAAAAAAAGACTCTCAGGCGGAGAGGGTGGGATTCGAACCCACGGTGGCCAAAAGACCACAACGGTTTTCGAGACCGCCCCGTTCAACCGCTCCGGCACCTCTCCAGGCTACGCGCCCCATTATAGCAGAATGCGGCTTATAATTCCACGGTTTCGTTGCGCGTGGGGTAGATCACCGGGCCAATCTGCTCGGCTTTCAGTTTCTCCTCAAACGCGCTCGCCGCCCGCTGTTCCCCGTGGATCAATATCAACTTCTTCAGTTTACCCCTGGCAGCCCGCGCATACTCCATCAGCATATTCTGTCCGGCATGCGCCGAAAGCCCGCCAATGGTCTCCACCTCCGCCCGGCGGTAGAAAATTTCACCGAAAATCTTCACCTGTTTTTCGCGTTCCGCCAGCCTGCGTCCCAGCGTATACGGCGCCTGCCAGGAAACGATCAAAATGGTATTGCGTTCATCTTCAATGTTGTTGCGCAGGTGATGCAGAATCCTTCCTGTTTCCGCCATTCCGGAGGCTGAAATTATGACCGCCGGCCCCTGCAGATTGTTGATCTTCTTGGACTCTTCCACCGATTCCACGTAATGCAGACCCTTGAAATCCAGCGGCGGCTGGTTTTCGCGGCGCACAAATTCATGCGTCTCTTTATCCATGAAATCCGGATATTCTTTAAAAATCTCGGTGGCTTTTACCGCCAGCGGGCTGTCCACAAACACCGGCACGCGAGGAATGATGCCTGCTTCCACCATCTGGTTCAAAAAGAAAACCAATTCCTGCGTTCTCCCCACCGCAAAGGCGGGAATGATCACCTTTCCCCCGCGCTGCAGCGTTTTCTTCACCACCGCGCAGAACTCCTGATAGGCTTCCTCAATGCTGGCATGCGGCTTGTCGCCATAGGTGCATTCCATCATCAAGTAATCGGGATCCTGCGGCAGCACCGGATCTGGAATCAGCGGCAAATCGCGCCGTCCGATATCGCCCGAAAACCACAACCGCTTTGTGGATCCATTTTCGTGCATATCCAGGCAGATCCCCGCCGAACCAAGAATATGGCCGGCATCCACCAGGCGGGCTGTCACCCCGGAAGCCGGTTCAAAAGTTTCCTCGTAATCCATAGGCTGGAAAAGCTGAGCCACCTGAATGGCATCCTCCCTGGTATAGATCGGCTCCACAGGCGGCTCGCCGTGGCTGGCGCGCCGGCGATTAATGAATTGAGCATCCGCCTCCTGGATATGCCCCGAATCCTGCAGCATTACATCGGCCAGGCTGGCGGTGGCGCGGGTGGTAAATATCGGCCCCTCATACCCATTTTTAACCAGGTTGGGGAGATTGCCCGAATGGTCAATGTGCGCATGGGACAGGATGACCGTATCAATCTCCCGCGCATCAAACGGGAAAATGCGGTTCTGCGAAAAACTCTCCGCCCGTTTGCCCTGAAAAAGCCCGCATTCCAGCAAAATACGGCACCCGTTCACATCAATGCTGTACTGAGAACCGGTGACAGTTTGTGCTGCGCCATGGATATGAATTTTCATGCTTCCTCCCGTCCCTTCAGGATTTTCAGAATTTCACCGCCAAAATGCTCCAATCGCCAGGGCGTTTCAGACATCAGACCAGCCAAGTCAGCATGGTTTTCAGGGTTTTTATCAGCAATTTTGGCCATGATCTCCTTGGGCAAAATCACATTAGAGTCAACATTCCATTTCTGGGCGCAAGCCTTGCGCCAGATACGCAGGATTTCATACCGGTTTGTTACGCTCTCATCGGGTTTGTGATTGCGCGGCCGCGTTAGTGGCGCTGCCTGGCTTCCACGCTCCAGGGCTTTCAACAGCCCTTCGCCGTGGCGGGCAACCTGTCCCTTCGACATGCCTTGAATCTGTCCCAGCTGGCTCAGGTTTTCCGGCAGCGTTTTCACGATATCCACCAGGGTATTATTGTTGATCACCTTGAACAGGGGACGGTTGCTGGTTTTTGCCTGTTCCTGGCGGTACTGGCAGAGCGCCTGCAGAATTGCCATCTGGCGGGAGGTAAAATGGTTGTTCCCGGCTACTTTCCAACAGTCTTCGGCTTGGGTATTGCCATTGCTGCCGGCTTCTACCCGGCAAAGCCGCTGGAAATCCTCCTGCGCCAGTTCCCAGCGCTGGTTGGTTTTCAACTCCTCCGCCATGAGATCCCGCAGAGGCAGCAGGTAGTGGCTGTCCAGGCGGGCATAATCAAGCTGATCCCAGGGCAGCGGACGCTGTCCCCAATCTGCCCGCTGGTAGCGTTTGTTCAAAGTAACCTGAAAGGTCTGGTTCAAAATGGAGCCCAATCCCAGGTCCGGCCATCCCAAAATTTCAGCCGCCAGCATCGTATCGAAGATGTTGGCGAAAGAGAATCCAAAATCACGCTTCAAACAGATAATATCGTATTCAGCAGCGTGAAATACCTTCTCAATGCTGGGGTTCGCCAAAGGGGCATGAAGCGCTGAAAGGTCTTTCAAAGCCAGAGGATCGACCAGATAGTCCACACCGGGAATGGAAATTTGGATCAGGCATACCTGCTCCCGGTAGACATACAGGCTGTTTGATTCGGTATCCAGGGCGAAGGCGGGCACCTGTAAAAGCACTGCCGCCATATGGCGAAAGTCTTCTTCTTTATTAACCCAAACTGGTACTGATAATTCCATGCTCATGTGTCAGATTATAAACCACATATCTCTTTCGCCTGGTGTTAATCATTAATCACAGGCGAATATCATTACTTTTTTCCATGCTGTTTGGCTATAATAATCTCATTCGCAGAATGAATACGCCAACCTGGATCGACAGGTATAATATAGAAAACCACCACAGTATGTCATTACCTAGGCAATAGGAGGGCTTATGAAAGAGCGTATCCTGATCATCGAAGACGATGAAGCTATACAAAAAGTGCTCAGGCGTGCGCTTGTATATGAGGGATATCAGGTTGATGCTGCCCTGGATGGCGAACCCGGGCTGCAGCTGGCTCAGGAAAACCGTCCGGATCTGGTCATCCTGGATTGGATGCTTCCCGGCATGGACGGGTTGGAAGTCTGCAAACGACTGCGGGAGTTGCTGAATATTCCCATTTTGATGCTGACTGCCAAGGATACCACCGAAGATCGCGTTCACGGCTTGGACGCCGGCGCAGATGATTATGTGGTCAAACCCTTTGAACTGGAAGAATTGCTGGCCCGCGTTCGCGCCCTGCTCCGCCGCACCCAATCAGACCGGGCGCCGGTGCTGAATTTTGCAGACCTGGTGCTGGACACCTCCACGCGTCAGGCGATCCGCAAACAGCGCGCCATCACCCTGACCGCCAAAGAATACGATCTGCTTGAACTGTTCATGCGGCACCCGCGCCAGGTTTTAACCCGCGAGTTGATCTTCGACCGGGTTTGGGGTTACGATTTTGGCGGTGAAAGCAACGTTTTGGATGTGTATATTCGTTACCTGCGTCAAAAATTGGAAAACGAAGGAGAAGATCGCCTGATTCACACCGTGCGCAGTGTGGGTTATGTTCTTCGCGAGACGCCTTGATGTCTTTACGACTCCGGTTGACCCTGCTCTACTCCACGCTGCTTGGAGCAGTGCTGCTTTTCTTCGGGGTTCTGGTTTATTCTCTGGTCAGCGTCATCAACCTGAACCAGATTGACCAGAACCTTTCTTCATATTCCAGTCAGTTGATTGGGCTGCTGAAAGTATCCTCTTCCGGGCAGTTTGATCCGCGTTCGGTATCCACATTTCAACCCACCGACAACCTCCTCTTTCAGGTTTGGGGCACCGATAACCGCCTGCAAATTTCCCGCCCTTCCGGTTTGTCGAAACCGTTGGATATTAACAGCCGCGACATTCAGGAATCTACGTTCAGCTCGGTCACTACAAACGACGAGCATCTGCGCGTGCTTTCCATCCCACTGCAAACCTTCCAAGGGTCAGCTGGAACGCTCCAAGTGGCGCTTAACCTCAACCTGCTGGATGCCATGCAAGCCAGCCTGGCAAAATTGCTCGGCATCTTGACCATCGCCTCCATGGTGGTCGCTTTCGCTGCCACCTGGCGGCTGACCAGCCAGGCGCTTGCCCCGCTTGCCACCGTCACCTCGCTGGCGCTGCAAATTACCCGGGCAGACGACCTTCAACGCCGGATTCCACTCCCGCAGCGCGCCGACGACGAAGTGAGCAAATTGATCTGCGCCTTCAACCAGACCCTCAGCCGGTTGGAAGACCTGTTCTTTGCCCAACGCCGGTTTCTTTCCGATATCAGCCACGAGCTTCGCACGCCGCTGACGGTCATAAAAGGCAACATCGGGTTGATCCGTAAATTCGGAGCGGCCGATGAAGAATCGCTGGATGGCATCGAATCCGAGGTTGACCGGCTTTCGCGCCTGGTGGGAGACGTGCTGCTCCTTGGCCAGGTGGAAGCCGGACAGCTGCCTCTGCACATGGCGGTAGCCGAACTGGATACCATTCTGTTGGAAGTGTACAACCAGATGCGCACCATGGCTGGCGACCGCATCAAAGTCCATCTGGCTGAAATCGACCAGATCTTCGTGCTGGGAGACCGTGACCGGTTGAAGCAGGTACTCATCAACCTGGTGGCAAACGCCATCCAGTACACCCCGGCCGGCGGACAGGTTTCCCTGCAGCTCGACCGCGTGGGCAGCCAGGCGCGGCTCAGCGTGCAGGATACCGGTGCAGGCATTCCCCTTGAAGACCTGCCGCATATTTTTGAACGTTTTTATCGCAGCGAAAAATCGCGCACCCGCCACGCTGGTACGGGTTTTGGTCTGGGACTGTCCATTGCAGCCTGGATCATTGAAAAGCACAACGGCCATATTGACGTGGAATCTGAGCTTGGAAAAGGAACCACGTTTACCGTCTGGCTTCCCCTGCATCATCCAAAAATCTAACCCGGCTGTAAAAACCCCAGGGCTGTCCTGAAAGGACAGCCCTGGGTACTTTATCTTCGGCAGCAATCACATCTTGCGGTTGGTGTTGGGGTGGCCATCGCCCTCCAGGCTGCGCCGGTAAACCAGCTCCCGGTTTGAGCAGGCTGTTTTCGGGGCGGGGCGCGGCGCCTGCCGCATGGAAGCGGTTTGCACCGGACGGGGGGTATACACCGGCTGGGAAGCCGGGCGGTTTTCCGTCCGGGCAGGCGTGGTTCTCTCTATGGAAGGCTCTGCCCGGTTGGCTTTCCAAACCTGTTCCAGCGCAGATGTCAACGACCCAATGATAAGAATGCGAATCACCCACACCATCACAGCCACAAAGACGGGCACAAAAACCGTCAGGGTTTGCGCATTGATGACCGCGGAGCTTTTAAGCGCGTGTCCGGCAATTGCCATGGATACGCCCCACCAGGTAAGCAGGGCATTGATGGTAGCCGCCAAAAGCCAGGCGCCGAACAGGTACCAGGTTTCTTGCTGCTGGCTGCGTCTGGCATCGGGAGCGATCAGGCGCGCCACGCCGGCAAAGTCCATGCTGCAGAAAGCCAGCGCCAGAATGGTTGCCCAATGAAGGCTTCCAAGGCGCAGGTCTCCGAGAAGGTCGCGCAGTGCGTAATCGGTGGTGCTGAAATTAAATAGCTCAAAAGCCAGAAGGGCAGAGATCAACATAAGGGTAAATAAAGCGCTTGGGCGTATGGGCGCCACATCCTGGCGGTGAAAAGGCTTTTTCATCGAAAGTCGCAGGCTCGAGATGCTCATGATTTCCTCCGTTGGTTGAAAACAATAGAACATATGAACGTATATAATATAGAACATTATTTCTAGTTTGTCAATAGGGTGGACCGCATGAGTTTCATGGGGGAAGAACAACCACGCTCGCCGAAGGGAGATAAATCCGAAGTTTATCCCCCGCACCTCTTCGGAACAGCGTTCAACCTGGATTACTGTTTATTGTTTTCCAGATTCTTCGCGACCATCAGCCGCTCAGGTTCACTTATCTGCAAAATTTAACAAAAAAGGGCGGATGCGCAAACAAGCTGCTGCCTGCCTGTTCTTCACATCAGCCCCTGTCTGGTTTATTCCAGCTCGCACCGGCCGGGCGGCCAGTTCACCACCAGTGGACTGGCATTATCGGGAATATGCCGGTATACCTCCTGCAGCTCAATAGACCGCGCCTGGCAGAAAAGCGTGGCGGCTGAGAGGCCATGCGTCACCACCAGGTAACGCCCGCCGGCTGGTTTCTGCGCCAAATCATGAGCCAAGGATGCCATTCGCTGGCTGACCTGCAGGATGGATTCACCCCCGGGGGCATGAGCGTTTAAGCAATCTTCCTGCTGCGCCTGTTCCGTATCCGGAAAACGGGACCGCACCTCATCCATCGTCAGCCCCTCCCACTTGCCGTGACATATTTCGCGCAGCCGGCGGTCATAGTGCACCACCGCACCCTGGCGTTCCGCCAAAATCCGGGCGGTCAACGCTGCGCGCTGCAGATCGCTTGAAAAGACGGCATCAAAATCCACCTGCGCCAGATGTTTGGCCAGTTCCTGCGCCTGCTGAATGCCGGTAGCGTTGAGGGGAATATCCGATTGTCCCTGGAACCGGCGCGCAAGGTTCCAGTCGGTCTGTCCATGCCGGACCAACCATAGTTCAATTGTTTTCATGTAATCCAGCTGTCCTGAGGAAACCCAAGAATTACGGCTGCCAGATGGGATTGCAATTGTAGACCGCGACATTGGTCAACAACTGCGGTAATTCGCTTTCAAGCAGCCTGAACCGGTAAATTCCCAGCACGCCATCGCGGTTGCTGAGGAATAGAATGTATTGCCCATTATACGACCAGGAAGCGCCATATTCATCTGAATCCGACCGGTTGATCTGCACTAGCGGAAGGGGAAGGTTCCCATTGCCATCCGCCAGGTACAAATCACGCGAGCCGCCGGCCGCCGCGCGCGTAAAGAGCAGCTTCTGTCCATCCGCCGACCACTGAGGATCCGATTCCACCCAATCGGCGCTTTGCACCAACGGTGAAGGCGCGGGAAGCGCTTCGGGGGGCGTGGCTTGCAGGAAGGCGGTCACATCCATGGTGAGCAGATCCCCATTTTCCACATACACCAGCCGTTTCCCATCGGAAGACCAATCCGGCTCGCTCTTCAATAATGCTCCGCTGTCCGTCAGCCGGTGAGGACCCCATCCATTGCGGGAAAGGATGTACAGATCGGTATTGCCTCCCACTTCGTTGATGAACGCCAGCCAGTTGCCATCCGGAGACCAGGCGGCCTGGGTATTGTTTCCATCCGGCTGTCCGCTCACACCCATGGCAAACCCGCCGGCAACCGGCATAAGAAACAGCCGTTTCACCCCGCTGAGGGTGGTTTCAAATACGATCATTTCACCGTTGCGGGTCCAATCGTCAAGAATAAGGTCGGAGGTATCAAAGGTCGAACTGAGCAGCAGCCTCTCAGTTAAATCCGGCAGGCGCATGACCACCAGATCAGCCTTGCCATCGCCATTGCGGTCGGCGGAATAGGCAATCTTGTCCGGCGTCAGGGTTGGCGTGGCGGAAGGCGTTGGCGTAAAGGAAGGCGTAGGGGTAAAGGTGCTGGTAAATGTGACGGTGGCGGTGAACGTAAGGGTGGCTGTAGGTGTCAGCGTGAGAGTGGGGGTTGTGGTGCGCGTCAACGTGGCGGTTGGCGTGCGGGTTTTGGTGCGGGTGGGATAAACATACGTGGGAAACACGTACGGGGTGCGCGTAGGATACCTGAAAAAGGCGCTGGTAGACGTGGGAAGCGTGCCCGGCGAAGCGGTGGGGGTCATAGTGCCGGTGCTGGCAAACGCCGGCCGGAAAGTGGTGTACGGGCGCGGCGGAAATGTACTTATCACCGTCTCCGAGGGTTCTTCTTCGGTGGCATCTGCAGAAGGCTCAAGGGTATCATAATCGCCAGGTTCCTCTTGCGGGGGAGTGGGCGTGAGGGTTGGCATAACCGCGCCACCAGGCTGTGGTTTGTGTCCGCGTTCCGCCAGACCGGTTAATAGAAAAGTCCCGGCGAATAACGCCAGCACCACAAACACCCATAACCATTGCTGTTGATAAAACGGTTTTTTGCCTTCCGGAGATGGATTGACACTCATCGTTGCTCCCTCATGACAGCCGGTTTTCCATCCGTTGTTCTGATTATATCGCATCTCCCCCGGCATGAATCAACCCCCTCCTGCGGCCCGGCGGCATCCGCCGGCTTTCACACGACAGAGGCAATCTCCTGTGGAATGACCGGCGCCAGGCCAATCGACGGCAGCGGCTCATTGACGCCGCCGTTCATCAGGCCGCGCAGCGTGCTTTCTTCCAGCCCGAAGGGTTGAAACACCGTGCCGGCTGCCCGCAGCATCAATTCACGGTAATAGTCCACGTCCACCTGCAGTTCAGGGGGCGCCTGGGGCAGGTCCCAGGCGTACACGCCCGGCTCTCCGCGCAGGTATACAAAGCGCACCTTCTGCCCGGGGCGGAGCGTCTTTCCCACGCCCAGCAGCTGCAGCGCAGCCCGGGCGGCGGGAGACGGGTCTTTGTATGCCTCCAGTTCGCGGCTCAGGCGCTGCGCCACCACCAGCTGGTCGAGCGGCACCCGCCCGGCGCGCAAATCCGCCAGCCTCCGGCGCAGCAGGCGCAGGGCACGCGGCAGCACCTCCGGCAGATGATCCACATCCGGCGCCTGGCTCAACGTTTTAAGCAGGTCAACCTGCGTGGAGGACACAAACGTTGGAGCGTCGTGGCGGCGGGCTTCGATGCCGCGCATTTTCAGCGAGCCGTCCTGGAAGACGCCAAAATAGCGGTTGGGCACCGCCACACGTTCGTTCACCCGCGAGGGCAAAAACGCCACCCAGCGGTACACCCCGTCCAGCGCCACCGAAAGCGAGGTGCGCGCGGCAATCTCGCTCAACAGCTCATTGAAATCCTCCGGCTGAATGGCGCCCTTTTTCTGCACCCACAGCCCATCCACGTACATCTGGATGACCGTAAAGCCCAGGTCTTCGGCGGCTTCCTTGGCTCGCAGCAGCGCCTCGCGGCCCCAGGTGGTTACGGCTTCGTGCGCCTCAATGCGCCCAAAACGGGCGTTCTTGTACCCCAGGTAGCCAAAACAGGTCACCAGCAGCCACTTGTGCGCCGAAGAACGGGCTTTATCGCGCTCCCGGCGCGGATCCCAGCCCGGCAGGTTGCCCAGGCGCATCTTGAGCGCCACGCGCTTTTCAAGCAGGGGCGCCAGGGTTTGCGGAATCAATCCGGGCGGTTCGTCCGAGTTCAGGTCGGTGGGGAGCGGTTTTTCAGGGGAAATGTTGCAGCGCACCATGATGCTGGGATACATGGAGATGAAATCCACCTCGCCTACATCGCGGTGGAGCCCCACCAGCGGCTGGTAGACCATGCCGCCCTGGTCGTGGTGCAGCAGATCGAGGGCGGTTTTGGGACGCTCAGCCTGCTGCTTATGCCACGGCACCAGAATACCAAGGCGCAGCGCAGTCAAAATCTGCATGGAAGAGATGCCCGTGCCGGGGGAAACGCGCGCCGCCGTCTGGATGGGCAGCGCCGTAACGCGCGTCAGTTCCAAAATCCCCTCCAGCCCGTAGTCGCCCCACATCATGGCATTGCGCCCGTCAATGTGACAGCGCCCAAACAAGCCAATCTGCTGGCCCTTGTAGATGATCTGGCCATACGAGAAATAGGAACGCGCCGGGCTCTGTGTAACCCGATAACCGGGCTCGCGGTTGAGCGGAAGCTCCACCTTCCAGCGCTGCGCTGCCTCCATCAGGCGCGGCAGCAGCCAGGTGTCGCCCCACATTGTCATCAGCAGGTCGGGGTCGTAGCGCTGCAAAATGGCCGCCAGGTTCACCAGCATCGGCCGTTCCGGTTTTAGCGCAAACTGGTAGGCATAGTCCTCATAGCGCACGTTGACAAAACGCGGCTCGGCATGCTGGGGGTCGCAATCCGGTTCCAGACGCAGCACGCGCAGCGGCATCGGCAGGGGATCCAGTTCCCAGGGCGATTCCAGCGCTTCCATGCTGAGCAGCAGACCATCCTCGCCGGCGCGGAAGCGGCAGTGCGCGCCGGGAAAGACGCCCGTCTCAGCCGCCACGCGCAGGGATAACTGCAGGTCGGCGTCATAAAAAGTCAGTTCGGGGAAATCCTGGCTCACCTGCCGGAACAGGCGCTCCTGCTGCAGCGGGCCGCTCACCCGCACCGCCAGCACACTCACCGGCCGCTCCTGGAAGAGGTCCTGGCGTTCTGTACGGGCCAGGTCCAGCACCTCTTCCTGGCGGCGCAGCCGGCGCCATAGCGTTCGCAGTTGTTCAGCCGGGCCGGCGGCATAGAACGTTACTGCAAAGGGGCGGTGCAGGCGCAATCGACGCCCGTCGGGCAGGGCAGCCCACAATACCAGCCCATCCCGCTCGTCTGCATAGAAATCAAACAGCCAGCCGATCTGGTCAATCATGGATGCGGCTCGCCAGTTCCTCCACCTGCGCGCGCAGGCGCATTACTTCCTTGTGTTCTTCAAGCAGCATGGAGAGCAGGAACGTCTCCATGGGCAGCGCGTTCGAAGCATAGGCGGCAGCCGCCAGGTGATTGCGGGCCGCTGAAAAAAGATCATCCAGCGCCTGCTGGTCGCCGCGCCGCAAAGCACGGCGAAAACGGGCAAAAGCCTCCTGTTCCTGTAGAAACTGCATCGTAATCGATGGTAATGTTCGTCCCATTTCATACCTCCTGAAACCTGCAACCAGTATCGATCATTCCCGACTACGACTCCCACAGCGGAAGCGCCACGGCGCTTGCCGGGCGTGGTTTTTCAAATGCCAGCACCTGGGTGGCGGCGGCTTCGATCATTTCCAGCAGCGGCGTGCGCTCCTGGCTGATGGGCAGCAGCGGTTTGATGCTCACCACCACCGGCGCCTGCTCGTTCAACCGCTGGATCTCGCCCAGGCAGGCCTCCAGCAACCGGCGGCTTTCCTCCAGCCGGACATTCTCATCCAGAAAGGTGGAAAGCAGGTCCAATATCAGCGTGGGAACCGGTGCGGCCGGCGTATCGCACAGCAGCGTGTGCATCTGGTAGCAGGTGAAAGCGCGTGCCAGCGTAATGCGCGCCAGCGATTCCTCCAGCTGCGTGGTGCGGCGCCGCAGGTTGACCGCCACCGGGTACACGTTGAAACGGTTGCCGCCGTCCAGCACGCGCAGCGGACCCTGCATCGCCAGGCGCGCGGCCAGCTCCTGCATGCCGGGCGTAACCGCATGCGGGCCAATCACCACCACCAGCTGGCGGGGAGCCGGTTGAATCATCATCGCCGGGTTCATAAACCACCTCCATCAATCTCGATCGCCATGGCAGCCGCTGAAATCCCATTCGCTCAACGCCCGGCGCAGTTCCTGGCGGTTGCGCAGCCTGAATTTTGCCAGCGCACTGCTCACATGGCTTTTGACCGTCTCTTCCGAAAGCACCAGCCGCATCGCTATCTGGCGGTTGGTATAATCCAGACACACCAGGGCCGTTACTTCCTGCTCACGCGGCGAAAGCTGCTGCCAGGCATCAACGTGCCGGTAAAGAAGCCGCTGCCGCATCAGCGCCTGGCGCAGTAACGCCGCAGCCGCGGCGGAAGGTGAACATCGCTCGCGTTCAGCCACTGCCTTCAGCGCGGCCAGCACATTGGCGTCCACCGCCAGGTGGCGCTTGCGCAGCCGCAGCCACACCAGCGCCCGCTGCAATACGGTCATATATTTATTGTACAGAACTTATGTTCTATCGTCAAGGGAGCATTTTCCCCTGTGGTATACTTGCCATGATTTTCCCCCTGGGATAGAAAGCGCACATGCCCCTCCTGTCTGGATCCAACCTGGCTAAATCCTACGGCGCCGAAGACATCTTCAGCGGCCTGACGTTCAGCATTCCCCACAACGGCCATATCGGCCTTGTGGGCTCCAATGGCGTTGGAAAAACCACCCTGCTGCGCGTTCTGGTGGGCGAAGAAGATCCCTCCGAAGGTGAGATTTTCCGTTCGCGCAACCTGCGCATCGGTTACCTGCCCCAACAGGCTCGTTTTACTTCCGGCAACAACCTATGGGAGGAGTGCCTGCTTGTTTTCGCCGACCTGCTCCGCCTTCAAAAAGAACTGCGCGGGATGGAAGCACAGATGGGCAGCGGGGAACCGGATACTCAAACGATGGAAACCTACGGGCGCCTGCAGCAAAACTTTGAGTTGCAGGGAGGGTATACCTACGAGCACCGCATCCGCACTACGCTGATGGGTCTCGGATTTGGCGAGGATGATCTTCACCGGCCTATGGAACAATTTTCCGGCGGGCAGCGCACCCGCGCCCTGCTGGCGCGCCTGCTGCTCTCATCCCCCGACCTGTTGCTGCTGGACGAGCCGACCAACCATCTGGATATTGCCGCCGTCGAGTGGCTGGAAAATTACCTGAGCAAGGAATGGCAGGGTGCATACCTGGTTGTTTCGCACGACCGGTATTTTATTGATCAGGTGGTTTCCACCGTATGGGAAATGAGCCCAGCGCTGGAAATCTACCGCGGCAACTACAGCGCCTATCTCAAACAGCGCGAGGAACGTTACCACCGCCGGCTGGAAGAATACGCCGCCCAACAGGAATTCATCGAAAAAGAGGAAGAGTACATCCAGCGCAATATCGCCGGGCAGAACACCCGCCAGGCGCAGGGACGCCGGCGCCGGCTGGAACGCCTGCTGGAAGAAGCCCGCCTGGCGCCCCCCTCGCAGCCGCGCCGCTTCCGTTTTCACCTTCAGGAGAGCAGCCGTTCCGGCGACCTGGTGCTACGCACCCATAATCTGCAGGTCGGGTATGCAGACGCCCCCCGGCCCCTTTTCACCCCGCCCGATATCACCCTGCAGCGGCAGGAATGCGCAGCCATCATTGGCCCCAACGGCTGCGGGAAAACGACCTTTCTAAAAACCATCCTCGGTTTGCTCCCGCCCTATGCAGGGGAAGTTCTTCCGGGCGCCAGCCTGAGTATTGGCTACTTTGCCCAGGCTCACGAAGATTTGCATCCGGAGTGGACGTTGATGGAAGAGATCCAGGCTGTTTGCCCATCCTGGCTGCCGGAAGATGTGCGTAACCACCTGGCGAGGTTCCTCTTCACCGGCGAGGATGTCTTCAAACAGGTGGGCATGCTTTCAGGCGGCGAACGCGGCCGCCTGGCGCTGGCATGTCTGGCGCTCAAGCAGACCAACGTGCTGCTGCTGGACGAACCCACCAACCACCTGGATCTACCCGCCCAGGAAATTCTGCAGTCTGTGCTTTCCGATTATCAGGGAACGATTTTGATGGTCTCGCACGACCGTTACCTGATCGATGCGCTCGCCACGCAGGTATGGGAGATCATCCCTGCTGAAGCCAGCCTGCGCTTCTTTCAGGGATCGTACAGCGAATACAGGGCGCATCTGCAGACTCTGGCAGATCAATCACGGCCGGTTGAACAGAGGAAGAAAGGCATTCCCACGCCGGATGCCCGCCCAGAGGGCTTAAGCAAACACGAAGTGGCGCGCCGGCAAAAGCGCATTGATGCTTTGGAAGCGGAAATACAGGCGCTCGATCTCGAGCTTGGACGCATCTCCGCGCAGCTCGAAACGCCCCCGTCTAACCCGGCCCTGCTGCAACGCCTGACCAATGATTACACCCGCCTGCAGGAAGAAACAGAGCTGCTCCTTCAGGAATGGGAACAGCTCTTGCTGGAAATTGAAGACGCCGCCTGACGCAGCGTTCAGGGAAGCACTGCCATCGGGGGAAGCGCACGCTTGAAGGCAAAGCGCTGCATGCGCAGAACCACCTTTTTTACAAAACTTTCCCCAAAACCGAGCGCAATGCACTCCTCGACAGATTTTCCTTCCTCCACCAACGCAAACAGCAACCGGTCCACCTCGTCGTAGGTGAAGCCCAGATCGCCCTCATCCGTCTGTCCTTCCCACAAATCTGCCGTGGGAGCCTTGGCAAGCAGCGCCTCCGGCATGCCCATGGCGCGTGAAAGCTGGCGCACCTGGGTTTTGTAGAGCCCGCCGATGGGGTTGAACGAACAGGCGGAATCACCGTACCAGGTGGAATATCCCAGCAATATTTCCGTTTTGTTGCTCGTGCCAACCACCAATGCCTCAAAAGCTGCTGACTGGTCGAAGAGGATGATCATGCGCGCTCTGGCCATCATGTTGCCCCGCCGCAGCGAAGAGACCGTTCCCACCTGCTCCAGCAGGGCATCCACCATGCCGGTAACCGGCAGGGTGATGGTCTTTACGCCGGTGGCGTCAATAACCTTCTGCGCATCCTCAAAAGAAGCCGGCGAGGAGCTCTTGTACGGCATGCGCACCGCCAGCACATGTTCCGGCCCTACCGCCCGGGCGCAAAGGAAACAGACCAGCGCTGAATCAAGGCCTCCGGAAAGGCCCAGCACAAGATTCTTGAAACCGGTCTCCTGCATTTGCCTGCGGATGAACTCCACCAGATGGGTTTCAACAAATTGCGGATCAATCACCAATGATTTCATGTATGCCCTCTTCGGAGGAAATGGGGGGTTGTTGAAGCAAACTGCGCACCTGTTTCCACAGAATTGCGCAGGAAAGTATTCCAATCACAAGCAAGGCAAGCGCCTGCCAGAACATGGCCGCCTGGCCATGCCAGACGGGTTGGGGGTCTTGCACCCAGAGGGAGAAAAGCAGGGTATGCAAGCCAAGCAGCACAGCACCCAGGCTGGCGCGCAATCCATCCGGCGGCAGGTTCCTGATCCATCTTTCGAGCAAGATAAAAGCGATTGTAAGGCTTGCGGCTGCCGCCAGCTGAAGGGGAAAACGCATGGCAATCGCTCCGCTCTCATCGCAGGCGGGAACGCGCAAATATACGCCTTCCGCCAATACCCTGCCATACCCGCAGCCTTCAAACCAGCATCCCAGCCAGACCAAACCTGCCAGCGGGGGAACAAGATCAAACAACACATCCGCCGTCTGTTTGAAAGGTTTGCGGTATACCAGGCTGGCAATTCCCATGCCGGCCAAAATTCCCGCCACCAGCCCCCACCAGGTAAACCCGCCCTTCCATAAGGCGCCCGCTTCCAGTGCATGGCTGGCGTAATAGGTGAAATGCTCGCCCACGTACGCCAGGCGCGAACCCAGCAAGCCTGCCAGCAGGGCAATCCATCCGGCATCCAGCCAGGGACCGGGCAAAAGGCGGTTCCCGCGGCGATATACCCGCCACAATCCGATCGATGCGCCTGCTCCTGCGAGGAGAGAAAAAATCGCCATGGTCAGCCCTTTACGCTCCGGTTTCTATCATACCATAGTCGATTCTATCAAAACACTGACCG
>MTKY01047892.1_pt1 | contig 15596 bp, 16 predicted proteins | sample 1042731 | NCBI WGS metagenome assembly MTKY01 (sample SAMN06212206, study PRJNA360538) | anaerobic digester metagenome | biome: Wastewater treatment plant; material: sludge; isolation source: anaerobic digester fed with sludge from wastewater treatment plant | place: Denmark: WWTP Soeholt ... | reverse complement strand
AGCGTCGGCGGCCTCTGCGATGGCGCGCAGGTTGCGGTCGCCGACCGCCTGTAGCGTCAACCTGGCGTCGAGGCGGTGCGTATTGCACAAGACGCCGATGATCGCTCGACCCATGTCCGTCCCTCGATGCTGGCGGAACGTCAGTCGACTTCGTCCGCGATCCGGTTGGCGAGCTTGCCGACCTTCTCGATCACGATTTCGCAGAGGTCGCCGTGCTTCATGTAGACGGGCGGTTTCTTGCCGAGACCGACGCCGGCAGGCGTGCCCGTCACGATGATGTCGCCTGGCTCGAGCGTCATCGTCTGGCTGGCTATCGAGACGAGGTTGGCGACCGGGAAAATCATGTCGCTCGTGTTGGCCGACTGCTCGACCTTGCCGTTCAGGATGGTCTGGATCGTCAGCCCGACGCATCCAGCCGGAAGTTCGTCTGCCGTCACGAGTTCGGGGCCGAACGCGCCGGTGCCGTCGAAATTCTTGCCGACCGTCCATTGCGGGATGATGAACTGATAGTCGCGCAACGAGCCGTCGTTGAAGATCGAATAGCCGACGACGTGGTCGAGCGCCTGCTCGACGGAAACCTTTCGCGCCGTCTTGCCGATCACCGCGACCAGCTCGCATTCGTAGTCCAGATCGGCCGAGAGTTTCGGCCGGATCAGAGGATCGCCATCGGCGATCAGGCCGGTCGAGAAGCGCGCGAAGAAGACCGGGTACTTCGGCGGGTCCTTGTAGGGACTTTCCGCTGCGTGCTCGACGTAGTTGAGGCCGACGCACAGGATCTTGCGCGGCCGCGGCAGCGGCGGCAGCAGTTTCGCCGACGACCAGTCCATTTCGGGCTTGCCGGCGAGCAGCGCACGATCTCCGAGCGTCCCGCCGTCGATCATGTCGAGCAGCGAGAGAGCGCCGAGATCGCGCCAGATCGATCCGTCGAGAGCGGCGACGCCTTGCCGACCGCCTCTTTGATAGGTCCTGTAACGCATGAATTGAGGATTCCCGTCGTGTTGTGAAGCTTCGCTCGCTCTTGCGTCAGCCGATGAAGCCTGCCGGCAGCGGCGGCGCCCATGCGGACAGGGAATCCTCCGTCGCCTCGACGTAACCGGGCACGTGCGTCACATCCATGACGTCGCCGTCGGTGTAGTGTTCGATCCGGTTGCCGTCGGGGTCGAACCAATAGTCGAACAGCTGGCTGCCCAGCACGTGGCGTCCGATGCCCCAATGATGCTGGTGCCCGTTCTGCAGCAGATGCGCGTTGCCGAGGTAGAGCGCGTCGAGATCCTCGATCTCGAACGAGCAATGATGGATATTCGTCTTCTCGCTCGGGAAGATCGCTATCGAGTGATGGTCGGTCGCTTCGCTGCCACGGTCCATGCGCAGGAAGGCGGCGATCGGCTGTTTGGTTTCCGGATCGGTCAGATAGTCGCTGACCAGCATGCCGAAATTCTTCGTGACCCAGGCGATTTCGCCCATCGTGTCCGGCACGTTGAGGGCGCAATGGCCGAGGCGGATGATTTCGGCCGCGCCGCGCGGCGGACGCTGCGTCTTGTTCTGGCGCGGCTTGCTGCTGCCGGGGTTGAGCACGAGCGCAGGCCGCAACGGCAGCGACTTGGCGAGCGCGATGCCGCTGACGATCTCGTAGTTGACGCCCGCCGGGCTCGTGACGCGCACGCGCTGCCCGCCGCCCGTCCAGTCGAGATTTTCGACGCCCGATGCGCCCTCGATCTTCGTCGCCTCTCTCAGATCTTCGTTGGTCGTGAGGCCGATCGCGCGGAAACCCGGCTTGTCGGATTTCTCGGCGACGTAGCAATAGGGTCGCGAGCCGGTGCCGCGCATGAGCAGCAGATTGTCGCTGCGCGACACCCGCACCAGGCCGAAGTCGCTGAGGAATTTCTCGGTCTTGTCCAGATCGGACACGCCGTAGCGGACGTAGGCGACGTCATTCACTTTCACCATTTTTTCCTCCCTTGCTTGTCTCTTGTTCGGTGCGTTCGTTCCGAGCGGGCTAAAGGATCGGCGTCGGCTGGAACGCGATGAACCGCCAGGCGCCGTTCTCACGCGCCCACGCCCCGAGCGTGCGATTGTTCAGGCGACGCTCGGCGCGGGTTTCGCCCATCAGGACGCGACCGGTCATCCGACCGAACACGAACACGACATCGGCGGTCGTGACGATCGCGTCTTCCTCGCTGTGAATTTCGAGGTAGTCGAAGAATTTCGATTTCACCTTGTCGAGATAGCTCGCCTTGGTGTCGACGCTGGCGTTGGAATGCGTGTAGAGCAATCGCTCCGACAGCATGGCGTCGAGCGCGGCAATGTCCGCGTCGCGCATCGCCTGGAACCGCTTTTCTTCCAGCGCGCGAATCTCGGCGGCGGCGGCCTTGTCGATCATCCCTGCGAACCTCCCTCGATCATAACGTTCTGCCGGAATCGATCTTCAGCATCGTTCCGGTCATGTGCGGGGCCTTTTCGCTCAACGCGAAGACGACAAGCGCGGCGAGCTCGTCCGCCTCGACGACCTCTCCCATCGGCAGCGCCTTGCCGGCGGTCTCCAGATAGCCGGGCATGGCGCGCGTCGCGTCGGTCGCGGTGGTGCCGGGAACGAGCAGATTGACGCGGATGCGATGCGGCGCGAGTTCGAGCGCCAGCCCGTGAATCAGCGTGTGGACGGCGCCCTTGCTGACGGCGTAAGGCAGCAGTCCCGGTATCGGCCGCAGGGCGGCCGACGATCCCGTTGCAATGAGCGAACCGCCCCGCCGTTGCTGCAACAGACGCCGCGCGCCCGCCGTGATCGTGTTGATCGTGCCGAACAGGTTGACGTCGAACGTCTGCTTCCAGTCGGCCATGCGCAGCTCCTCGGTCGGCCTGCGCTGGCCGATGACGCCGGCGTTGGCGACGACGGCGTCGATGCCGCCCAGGCGCGACGCGGCCTGTTCGAGCAAGGCGTCGACGGCGTCCTCGGAACGGATGTCCGTCACTTGCGCAAACGCTCGCACGCCGGCCTGTTCGGCGACGCGTGCGGTCTCCGCGAGTTTGTCGCGGTCGAGACCGCCGAGCGCCACGGACGCGCCGGCGTTCGCACAGGCCAGAGCGATAGCCCGGCCGATGCCGGACTCCGCGCCGGTGACGACAATGGTCTTGCTTTCGAGATCCGCCGCCAATCCGCCCTCCCAAGCAGATGTTCCGCGCGAGCGCTTCAAGCCGTTTGCGCGCCCTTCGCCGTTTCCCGGTTCGCGGAAGCGCGCGTCCTGCGTTCTCCGGTGCGCTTGGCCTGTTCGGCCTTCAGCCTGGTGAGGCGTCGAATTTCGGTGCGTCCGAATTCGAGCGTCTGCTGGAAATGGTGCTTGAGCAGCCGAACCGCTTCGTCCGCGTCGCGCCGCAGTGCGGCTTCCATGATCTCGCGATGATCGTCGGGCCGCTTGGCGGCGACGCCGTACTGACGCCGCGACAGAAAGCGGTAGCGGTCGGCGGCGTCGAACAATTGCTCGCAGAAATCCATCAGCCATTTCGATCCGCAGGCGCCGATCAGCGCGTTGTGGAAGACGCGGTGCGCCAGCTCCCGTTCGGCCTTCGGCTTGCCGTCGGTCGACAACGGAATGCGCGACAGCCGGTGGAAGGCGAGCACCAGATTCTCTTCCCAGGCCTGATCGCCGTTGGCGATCGAGGCGCGCAACGCCTCCTCGTTCGCCCAGCAGCGAACGCGGATGATGTCTTCCAGATCCTGCTCGGTCGCCGGCGTCACCGAGAATCCGCGTTGATCGTTCTGCTGAACGATGCCGTCGCGCGACATGCGGTTGAGCGCCTCGCGCACGGGGCCGAGGCCGATGCCGTAGCGTTCGCAAAGCTCGCGGATCAGCAATTTCGCGCCGGGCTCGAACACGCCGCTGATGATGTCGAAGCGCAGCCGCTCGTAAGCCGACGTCGCCAGCGTTTCGGAACCGGAGGAGGACTTGCCGTTCGTCTTCATCGCGCTCTCGGTCGACAGGAAGCGAGCAATCGATTTCCGCCTCCATATCGACATAAAATCGATGCTGACGGCAAAAAGCAAGGAAAATCGATTTTCTTGTTGACGGCCATTTCCCGATCTGCTCCGCTAGCGATGGGCGAGCGACCATCCAAGAGATCGCCGCCGCACGGAAACGCACGCGTCGCCTGAGCGCGACGGGGCAAGACTTCAGGGAAGGGCCAGACCATGCGACCGACGTTCAAGGCTTCCGCGATCGCTCTCGCATCCGGCGTCGCCGCCATCGGCTTCGCTTCCGGCGCTTCGGCGCAGTCGAGCGAGCCGATCAAGATCGGAGTCATCCTGCCCCTGACCGGCGCGGGCGCGGGCCTCGGCATTCCCGTCAAGAACGGCGTCACGCTGGCCGAAAAGCAGATCAACGCCGCCGGAGGCGTCAACGGCCGCAAGGTCAAGCTCATCGTCGAGGACGACACCACCAACCCGGATACGGCCCTGAGCAAGGCGAACGGCCTGATCTTCGGCGAAAAGGTGGTCGCGCTGATCGGCCCGATCCAGACCGCGAACACGGTCGCGATCGGCGGCGTCAGCGCGCCGATCAAGCTGCCGCAGATCACCTTCAACGGCCTGGGCCCGGCGATCGAGCGCGAGCGCAAGTGCGTGTTCCACGGCGCGCCCTCGCAGGTGCAGAACGCGCGCGCCATGATGGAATACGCCAAGTCCATCGGCGTGAAGAACGCCGCCGCCCTGTTCGATTCGGGCTACGGCACGGTGGTGTGGAACGAATTGTCGAAGATCGCCGACAGCTATGGCATCAAGTTCCTCGCGACGGAAAAGATCGAGATCGCGGCGACCGATGCGACGGCGCAGGCCGCCAAGATCCGCGCCGTGCAGCCGGATGCGGTCTTCATCATCGGCGTGACCGGCGTGCCCGTGCGCGCCATCCGCCAGTTGCAGATGAAGCAGCCGATCATTTCCGCGCTCGGCCAGGCCACCTACGAAATTGCCAAGAGCATGGGCGACGCCGCGGACAACGTGGTGTTCCCGGAATTCCTCGTGTCGGAGGATCCGCTGCCGCACCAGAAGGCCTTCGTCGACGCCTACAAGCAGGAATACAACCGTCTCCCGAAGGCGCCGGAGGCGGAAGGCTTCGACGCGCTGAACGTCATCGCCAAGGCCATCGCCAAGGTCGGCCCGGAGGCCGGCAACGAAGCGATCTGCAACGCCATTCGCGCGCCCTACCAGGGCATCACCACGAATTACGATTTCAGCGCCGACGACATGACGGGCATCAAGGTCCCGGACTTCATCTACTCGAAGCTGACGAACGGGCAATTCAGCCGCCTGCCTTTCCGCGTCGCGCAATAAGCGAAGGTCGCGGCGGCCGGAGCGGATCGAGCCCTCCGGCCGAACTTGCAGGGAGTTCGTCGTGCTTCTCGGCCTTGTCGCCCAATCGCTGCTGACCGGACTGACAAACGGCCTCATCTACGCGCTCGTCGGATTCGGGATCGCCGCCATCTTTCGCGGCGCGCATATCGCCAATGTCATGCAAGGCGAATTCAGCGTCGTCGGCGCGGTCGTCGTCGACGTGCTGCTGGCGGAAATCGGCTGGCCATACTGGGCGGCGGCGATTGCCGGCTGCGCCAGCGGGATCGCGCTCGGCGCCTTCCTCGACGTCGTGTTCATCCGCAGGCTCGTCGCGCAGAACGCGCCGGAGGACAGCTATCTGCTGTTCACGATCGGCGTCAGCATCACGATCTCGGCCATGGTGCTCTACCTGTTCGGCCGCGAGAGCCACCTGCTGCCGGAGATCGGCACGAAGCAGGTGTTCATCGTATTCGACGCGGTGCTTCAGGAACATGCCCTCTGGCTGATCGGCATCAGCATCCTGCTGATGTTCGGCCTGCGCTGGTTCTACCGCCGCACGTCGATCGGCCTGCGCATGACGGCCGCTTCGATCGATCCCGACGGCGCTGCGACGATCGGCATCGACGTTCGCCGCATGCGAACCCTGACCTTCGTGATCGGCGGCCTGCTGGGCGCCATCGCCGGCATCCTGATCTCGCCGATCATCCCCGTCGGCTATCTCGTCGGCCTGCCCCTCACGCTGAAGGGCTTTTCGGCGGCGATTCTCGGCGGCCTCACCAATCCGCTCGGCGCGGTCGCCGGCGGGCTGACGATCGGGGTGATCGAGGCGCTCGTCGTCATGGAAATGTCGTCGGCGTACAAGGACGTCGTCACTTTCAGCGTGCTCATCCTCATCATGATCTTCATGCCCAACGGCCTGCTCGGCCGGGCCGGCCGCGCGGGAGGCTGACGTCATGACGAAGCCCCGCCTGCTGCTGATCCTCGTTCTCGGCGCCGCCGCGGCGCTTCCGCCGTTCCTGCCCCGCAACGTGATGGATCTTCTGGTCTTCACCTGCATCTATTCGATCGCCGGGCTCGGCGTCGGTCTGCTGCTCGGGCAGTGCGGCATCGCCAATCTCGGCCAGAGCGTGTTCTACGCGCTCGGCGCCTATTCCACCGCCTACATTACCGTCACGCTCGGCGGCGGCGCCGTCTGGGGCATGGTCGTCGGCGTGGTCGCCTCGGCCGTCGTCGCCTTCGTGGTCGGCTGGCCGATCCTGCGCCTGACCGGGCATTTTCTGGCGCTCGCGACGCTCGCGCTCGGCATCATCGCCAATGCGCTGTTCTACGAATGGGACTGGCTGACGCACGGCTCGCTCGGCTTCGGCGGCATACCGAAGCTGAACCTGTTCGGCGTCGTGCTCGATACGCCCTTGCGCTTCTATTACCTGGTCGCAGCCGTGCTGCTCGCCTGCCTGTGGGTATCGAAGAACATGATCGAGAGCCGCACCGGCCTGATGCTGCGCGCCATGCGCGACGCGCCGGAAGCAGCCATCAGCCTCGGCGTGAACCGGCAATGGCTGCGCACGCGCATCTTCATGCTCAACGCCGTGCTCGGCAGCATCGCCGGAAGCCTGTTCGCGCACTACGGCTCGTTCGTGAACGTCCAGAGTTTCGGCATCGACAAGGCGATCAGCTTTCTCATCATTCCGGTCCTCGGCGGCGTCACCTCGCTGCCGGGCATCGTGATCGGCGCCCTGTTCATCACGCTGGTGCCCGAAGCGTTGTCGCGCTTCGGCCATGCGCATCAGATCCTGTTCGGGCTCACGCTCGTCGCCGTGGTCGTGCTGCTGCCTTCGGGACTCGTCGGCGGCTTCGAACGCTTCTCGCGCCGCTTCGCCGGGAGCGGTCGCCGATGAGCGAGCGCTCGCAAATACTGACGCTGCAGGACGTAGGCCACGCCTTCGGCGGGTTCACGGTGCTGACCAGCGTCGAGTTCGCGATCGGGACGGGAGAGATCGTCGGCCTGATCGGCCCCAACGGCTCGGGCAAGACGACGCTGTTCAACATCATCAGCGGCTACATCCGTCACAGGTCCGGCCGGATCGTCTACGACGGCCAGGAATTGTCCTCGCAGTCCGTGCAGACGCGCAGCTACGCCGGCATGGTGCGCACCTTCCAGACGCCGAAGGTGTTCGAAAAGATGACCGTGCTCGAAAATGTCATGGTCGGCTGCAGCAAGATCACCGGCAGCGGCATGATCGAAGGTCTGTTTCAGCTGCCGCGTGCGCGCCGCGACATGGTCCTCATGCGCGATCAGGCCGAGGCCTTGTGCGAGAAGTTTTCGCTCACGGCGGTGCGCGACCAGCTGGCGCGCAATCTGTCGGCGGGGCAACGCCGCATTCTCGAGATCGCGCGTGCGGTCGCCGGCGAGCCGAAGCTGCTGCTGCTCGACGAACCCTCGTCGGGCCTCAACCCGGACGAGATCGACGATCTCAGCCGCTCGATCCGCCTGCTGAACGACGGCGGCCTGAGCATCCTGCTCGTCTCGCACGACATGGACCTGATGAGCGTCGCCTCCAATGTCCACGTCCTCTATTTCGGCAAGATCATCGCCAGCGGCGGCATGGACGAGATTCAACGCAACGCGCAAGTGCGCAAAGCCTATTTCGGGAGCTGACGATGCTGTCGGTCGAAGCGCTGAAATCCGGCTACGGCGCGCTTGCGGTGCTGCACGACATCTCGCTCCGGATCGACGCTGGCGAGGCCGTTGCGATCATCGGCGCCAACGGCGCCGGCAAGACCTCGCTCGTGCGGACGATCTGCGGGCTCAACCGGCCGATGCAAGGCGCGATCGGCATGAACGGCGCGGATTTGACGCGCCTGCCCGCGCACCATCGCCCTGCCCATGGCATCGCGACCCTGCTCGAAAACCGCCGGCTGTTCGGCGAATTCTCGATCCGCGAGAACCTGCGGCTCGCCGAAGAAGCCGGCCGCAAGCTGCGGCCCGGCAAGACCATGTTCGACTGGAACGGGATCTGCGATCTGTTTCCGATGATCGCCGAGCGGCGCGACACGCGGGTGGAACTGTTGAGCGGCGGCCAGCAGCAGATGGTCGCGGTTGCGCGCTGCCTGCTGCTGCAACCCGAGCTTCTGATCCTCGACGAGCCCTCGACGGGTCTCGCGCCGAAAGTCGTCAAGGACATACTCGGCGTGCTGGCCTCGTTGCGCGGTCGCGGCATGGCGATCCTTCTGGTCGAGCAGAACGTCGGCATCGCGAGCTCTCTCACCGACCGCGCCTACGTCATGTCGCTCGGCCGCATCGTGCACGAGGTCGCCGGCGAGGAGTGGAAGAATTTCGCGAACGACGAGCGGCTCGCCAAGGCCTATCTCGGCGGCGGGCGCGGCGAGGACGCCGGAGCGGCAGCGGGGAGGCGGGCATGAAGCAGGACGCGCACTACGACGTCGGCGGCGTGATGTACCCGCAGCCGTTCAAGATCCGGCGGCAGGGGCATCTCGGCTTCAATCTGCGCGACGTGCGCAAGGCGCGCGATTTCTACGCCCGCCAGCTCGGCTTCCGCATCACCGACGAACTCACGGCGGCCGATCTGCCGCCCGACCTGGCGGCCAAATTCGCGAACAATCCGGACAATGCGTTGTTCGTCTTCCTCACGCACAACGCCGATCACCACGCCCTGCTGCTCGCGCCGGAAGAACTCGGCGGCATGTTCGCCGAGACGCCCCTGCCCGCCGACATCACGCTCAACCAGATCACCTGGCAGGTCACCACGCTCGAGGAGGTCGTCCGCGCCCGTGAATTCTTCGAAAGCCAGGGCGTCGTGGTCGAGCGCACCGGGCGCGACATGCCCGGCAGCAACTGGCACGTCTACGTGCAGGACCCCGATTGCAACACGATCGAGATCTACTACGGCATGGAGCAGGTCGGCTGGGACGGCCTGAGCAAGCCGAAGGAAATGGGCTATCGCGGCTTCGAGGTTTCGCCGCCGCTGCCGCAGATATCGGAGCTGCGCGAACTGGAAGAAGCCCGCGAGAAGGGTATCGATGCTGCCTCCGGTTTCCGGCGATCGGACCTCGGCGAGGGCAGTCACGATGTCGGCGGCGTGCTGTTGCCGCGGCCGTTCCGCATCACGCGCCTCGGCCCGATGAAGCTGTTCGTCGCCGATCTCGCGAAATCCGAGCAATTCTACACGCGCCTGCTCGGCTTCAAGCTGACCGAGGAGGTCCACTACCGCGGCCACCGCTGCCTGTTCCTGCGCAACGGCACCGAACATCACAGCCTCGCGCTGCTGCCGAAGGCCTTGCGCGCGGAGCTGGGGTTGAGCCCTCATTCGGCCTGCGCTTCCGTCGGTCTGGAGTTGGCCAGCTACCGGCAATTGCGCGACGCGGTCGCCTTCTTCCGGAAGGAAGGCGCGACATTCGTCGACGTGGCGCCGGAACTGTCGCCCGGCGTCGATTATTGCGCGCACGTGCTCGATCCGGAGGGGCACTGCATCCAGCTCTACTACTACATGGAGCAGATCGGCTGGGACGGCGCGCCGCGCCCCGCGCATCTGCGCCGCAAACCGCTCACGCCCTGGCCCGAAACGCTCGAGCCGTTCTCCGACACGTATTCGGACGATTCATTCCAGGGCCCGCTCGGTTGAGCGGACAATCCGAGGATCTTGCAAGATGGAAAAATTCGGCATCGGGCAGCCCATCACGCGGTTCGAGGATTCGCGGCTGCTGCGCGGCGGCGGCAGGTACCAGGACGACCGAAACATCGCCGGCCAGGCGTATGCCTACGTCCTGCGGTCGCCGCACGCGCATGCGCGCATACTGAAGATCGACGCGGAGGCAGCGCGCGCCCTGCCCGGCGTGCTCGCGGTCTACACGGGCGCGGACTATGCGCAGGACGGGCTCGGCATGCCCAAGGCCGTCATGCCGCGCAAGCGACCGGACGGCTCGCCGATGTTCGCGCCGCAACGGCCGGCGATTGTCGTGGATCGCGTGCGCTATGTCGGCGACCCCGTCGCCTTCATCGTCGCCGAGAGCGTGGCGCAGGCGAAGGACGCAGCCGAAGCGATCGACGTCGCATACGAGCCGCTGCCTTCGGCCACAGCGACCTACGCATCCGCGCAGCCGGGCGCAGCGCCCGTGTGGGACGAGTGTCCGGACAATATCTCCAACATTTTCGAGAAGGGGAACAAGGCCGCCACGGAAGCGGCGTTCGCGAAGGCCGCGCGCGTCGTGAAGCGGCGCTACACGATCTCGCGCGTGCATGCGCAATACATGGAGCCACGCGGGGCGCTCGGCGTCTACGACGATGGCGACGAGCGCTACACGCTCTACGCGGATTGCCAATATCCGCACCGCGTGCGCCAGATGCTGGCGACTTCCGTGTTCCGCATCCCCGAGAGCAAGATCCGTATCGTCGCCGGTGACGTCGGCGGCGGCTTCGGCACCAAGGGCTGGCAATATGTCGAGCACCGGCTGGTGCTGTGGGCGGCCAAGAAACTCGGCCGGCCCGTCAAGTGGACATGCGAGCGCTCGGACGCGATCCTGGCCGACGAGCACGCGCGCGACAGCGTCAGCGACATCGAACTCGCGCTCGACGCCGACAACAATTTCCTCGGCCTTCGGCTGAGCCTGATCGCCAATACCGGCGCCTATGTCGGCTCCGATCGCAACCTGCTGGTTCCCGGCCTGATGATCGGCACGGTCGCCGGCGTCTACGATATTCCCGCCGCCTACACTCTGATCACGCATGTGCTGACGAACACCAGCCCGACGGCGCCCTATCGCGGCGCGGGCCGGCCCGAGGCGATCTACCTGATCGAGCGCCTGATCGACGACGCTGCGCGCGAACTCGGCGTCGACCGCATCGAGCTGCGCCGCCGCAACATGATCCCGGCGGCGCGAATGCCCTATCAGAACCCGCTCGGCTGCTACTACGATTCCGGCGACTTTCCTTCGAACCTCGACATCGCGCTTCGCGCGGCCGACTACGACGGGTTCGAAGCGCGCCGGCTGGAATCGCTTGCGCGCGGAAAGCTGCGCGGCATAGGCGTCGCCAACGCGATCGAGCAGTCGGCCTCCCCCGCCCAATCCGAATATGCCGAAATCCGCTTCGACACGAGCGGAACCGTTCAGCTGCTGATGGGCACCAAGAACCAGGGCCAGGGCCACGAGACGACCTACAAGCAGATCTTGAACGAGCGTCTCGGCATCGATCCGAACGACGTCGTGTTCACCGACGGCGATACCGATCGCGTGGCTTTCGGCATGGGCACCAACGGCTCGCGCTCGACGGTCGTCGGCGGTTCCGCGATCCATTTCGCGTCGGAGAAGATCGTAGCCAAGGCCAGGCGCATCGCCGCGCATCTGCTCGAAGCCAGCGCCGACGATCTCGAATTCGCGAGCGGCAAGTTCACGGTGCGCGGCACCGACAAATCGATCGCGCTGAAGCAAGTCGCACAGGCGGCCTTCGTGCCGATGCGCCTGCCGCCGGGTTTCGAGGGCGGTCTCAACGAGTCGACCGTCTGGGCGCCGTCGAAGGACACCTATCCGAACGGCTGCCATGTCTGCGAAGTCGAAATCGATCCGGACACGGGCGAAACGGCGATCCTGGCCTATGTCATCGTCGACGACGTCGGGACGGTGATCAATCCTCTGACGCTCAAGGGCCAGATTCACGGCGGCATCGCGCAGGGCGTCGGCCAGATCCTGATGGAACAGGTGTACTACGCGCCGGACTCCGGCCAATTGCTGACCGCCAGCTTCATGGACTACGCGATGCCGCGCGCGGAGACGCTCAGCGACATCGTGGTCAAGAGCAATCCGCAGCCGACAAACCTCAATCCGCTCGGCGCCAAGGGCGCAGGCGAAGCCGGCTGCGTCGGCGCCCTGCCCGTCGTGATGAATGCGCTGATCCACGCGCTGACGCCGGCAGGCGTCGAGACGCTGGAGATGCCGGCGACGAGCGCGCACATCTGGGGCGCGCTGCAGGCGGCGCGCGCGAGGAGATCGGCATGAACGTTCTGGAAGGGCCGCGCCGCGAACGCCGCCTGGTCATGCACGGCGGGGCGCGCGCATGGGCGACGCCGGACGGCGACCGTCTCAGGCTCGACGATGGCCGGATCGTGGCGGCCGGCGATGTGACGCACCTGCCGCCGAGCGCCCCGACGAAAATCCTGTGCGTGCACACGAACTACATGTCGCGCATCTACGAGATCGGCGGCGCGCACGATCGTCCTGCGGTCCCCACCTATTTCCAGAAACCCCTGTCCGCGCTGGCCGGCCACGAGTCGGAGATCGTCCTGCCGGAGGGCTGCAAGTTCCTGAACTACGAGGGCGAACTGGCGGCCGTCGTCGGTCGTCCGATGCGCAACGTCGCGCCCGGCGAGGTCTGGGACAACATCGCCGGCTTCACCGTCGCCAACGACGTGACGCTTCACGATCTGCGCGACGCCGACATGAACTCGATGCTGCGCGTCAAGGGCGCGGACGGCTTCTGCCCGATCGGGCCGGGTCTCGTGTGGGGCGTGGATGTGCGCACGTCGATGCTGCGCACGTGGCTCAACGGGGATCTCGTGCAGGAGGACCAGATCGCCGAGCAGGTGTTCGGTCTGGACGAACTCGTGGCGGACCTGGCGCGCCACATCACGCTCGAAGTCGGCGACGTCATTCTCACGGGCACGCCCGCCAATTCACGGCCGATGAAAGTCGGCGACGTGGTCGAGGTCGAAGTCTCGGGCGTCGGCCGCCTGAAGAACACGATTGTCGGCGCGCCCGCGGCGTGCACCAGAATCGGCAGCCAGCCGCAGGACAATGCGGGCATCCGCAAGATTTCCCTGGGCAATGACGAACGCCTGCCGGCGCACCTCGTCCGCAACAAGAATCTCATTTGAAGAGCGCACATCATGGATCTCGACATCAAGAATCGTAAGGCGATCGTCTGCGCATCCTCGCGTGGGCTTGGCGAGGCGTGCGCGACTGCGCTCGCCCGCGAGGGCGCGCTCGTCGTCATCAACAGCCGCAACCAGGTCGACCTCGACGCCTGCGCGGAACGCATCGAGAAGGCGACGGGACACCGCCCGAAGACCGTTGTCGGCGACCTGACGACCGAGGCCGGGCGCGCCGGGCTGGTGGCCGGCTGTCCGGACGCGGACATCCTCGTCAACAACAATGCTGGCCCGCCCCCCGGCCAGTTCGCGGACTGGGACCGCGCGGCGTGGCTCAATGCGTTGGACAACAACATGCTTGCGCCGATCTTCATGATCCAGGCGCTGCTGCCGGGCATGCGGGAGCGCCGGTTCGGCCGCATCGTCAACATCACCTCGGCCATGGTGAAGTCGCCGCGCCCGACGATGGGCCTTTCGACTGCGGCGCGCACCGGCCTCACCGCGCTTTGCAAGTCGATCTCGCACGAGGTCGCGCCGGACAATGTCACGATCAACAACCTGCTGCCCGAGCGCATCGACACCGGCCGCCAGCGCTATATGGCCGAACGCATGATGCGGGAGCTGGGGATCACGATGGAGGAGGCGCGGCGCCAGATTTCGGATTCGATTTCGGCCAAGCGCTTCGGACTGCCGAGCGAATTCGGCGACGCCTGCGCCTTTCTCTGTTCGGCGCAAGCGGGTTTCATTTCCGGCCAGAATCTGCAACTCGACGGCGGCTCGTATCACGGCTTGATCTGAAGGCCGTCGCCTCTCGCGACACAACGCAAGGAAGATATCCATGGATCTGATCCAGAAGCTGCAGTGGCGCTACGCCACCAAGAAGATGAACCCGGCCCGGGCCGTGCCTCAGGAGAAGGTGGAACGGATCGTCGAGGCTGTCCGGCTCGCCCCGACCTCCAGCGGGCTGCAGCCCTATGAAGTCATCGTGGTGACGAACAAGGCCGTGCGCGAGAAGATCATGCAGATCGCCAACGGGCAGACGCAGATCGTCGAAGGCTCGCATCTCCTGGTGTTTGCGGCGTGGGACGATTATTCGTCCGAACGCATCGACATGATGTTCGACCTGACCAACGACGAGCGCGGCTTCAAGTCGGACGGATGGGAGGCGTATCGCAAGGTCCTGCTGTCCGCGTATCCCCCGCGCGGGCCGGAAACGAACTTTCAGCACGCCGCGCGCCAAGCGTATATCGGACTGGGCGTGGCCCTGGTCGCGGCGGCCGAGGAAGAGGTCGATTCCACCCCGATGGAGGGCTTCAACCCGGGCAAGCTCGACGAAATTCTCGACCTGCGCGCCAGAGGGCTGCGCAGCGTCGCCATCCTGCCGCTCGGATATCGAGACGCGGCGAACGACTGGCTGGCCAACCTCAAGAAGGTGCGCCGCCCTCGCGAACGGTTCGTGAGCTACCTCGACTGAGCGACGAGGCCGCGGTCCCTGCGCTTGGCAGGAATTGAACCGCCGATGCCGAGGTTTCGCCAAACGGAAAGAGCGGGCTTTCGCCCGCTTTTTCAATTCGGGCCACCCAGACGCTCGGACCGGTCGCCCCGCTTAAGCGTAGCATATCGATATTGCTGGCGACCCCGACAGGATTCGAACCTGTGACCTACTGCTTAGAAGGCAGTTGCTCTATCCAGCTGAGCTACGGGGTCGAAGGCGGGGCTTTGGCGTTCAGTGCGTCCACTGGCCGATACGGCCCGGACGGAAATTGTCGGAATAGGAGATGACGCGCTTGGGCGCGGCCTTCGTCTCTTCGACGACATAGGCGATGCCGTTGCGGTCGGCGTAGGCGATCGCCTCTTCCTTGCTGTCGAAGCTGAGGCGGATCTGGCTCTTCATGTCGTCGGACGAGGTCCAGCCCATCAGCGGGTCGTGGCCGCGCGGACGTTCCGGCGAATAGACGAGATGCCAGCGCTTGGTGCGCCCTGCCCCGGACTGCGTCGCCGACTTGGTCGGCCGGAAAATGCGTGCGGTCATGTGTCTCGCCTGTCGTTCCGTTCGCGTCTCGCCGTCCCGGGCTGGTCGGGGCAGCAGGATTCGAACCTGCGACCCTCTGCTCCCAAAGCAGATGCGCTACCAGGCTGCGCCATACCCCGTGACCGCCGGAATACCCTGTTTCTCTTGCACTTTCTCCCCACGACCGCGGCGCGAAGACGCTGCAACGGCAGGAAGAACGGGCGCATTCCCGGCATGTTCGCGACCCTGGAGTCCCGAACCGCTTCCCGAAATGCGCGCGCTGAATAGCACGACATCGACGCCGTGCGGAAGGCGGTTCGCGCAGGAAGCCGCCCTCCTATCGGCCTATTCCGGCCAGTTCGCGGGCCAGCCGCGCGGCGGTGCCGGC
>MTKY01053184.1_pt1 | contig 15611 bp, 11 predicted proteins | sample 1042731 | NCBI WGS metagenome assembly MTKY01 (sample SAMN06212206, study PRJNA360538) | anaerobic digester metagenome | biome: Wastewater treatment plant; material: sludge; isolation source: anaerobic digester fed with sludge from wastewater treatment plant | place: Denmark: WWTP Soeholt ... | reverse complement strand
CGCCCGCTTTGACATCCATCGCGATCCGCTTGCCGCTCTCATCGCGGTCACCAGGGCCGGTGGAGAGCACCTTGCCGCGCTGTGGTTTTTCCTTCGCGGTTTCGGGGAGAACGATGCCGCCCAGGGTGACGTCTTCCTGCTCGATCGGTTCAATCACCAGACGGTTGCCGAGGGGCTTGAGTTTGAGAGACATTCAAAACCTCCTGATCCAAATTGGGTTTGCTTTTTGTTGGTTTAGCACTCCCTTGAGGAGAGTGCCAAATCAGCCCGTATCTTACCCGTCTCATTTTTGAAAGTCAAGCCTGTATCAGAAACTCTTATAATTCTCTGACATTCATCATTCAAGGAGGGAAAGGTCATGCAATGGGAGTATATGACGGCATCGATGCTCGCGGACGCGGTCAAAGATCCGGGAGTGTGCATCTTCACCATGGGCGTTCTGGAGCAGCACGGCGAACACCTGCCATTGGGCACAGATTATCTGGTGGTTCATCGTCTCGCGTCCCTGGCGGCGGAAAGGGAACCCGCTGTGGTATTCCCGCCCTTCTATTTTGGTCAGATCAACGAAGCGCGCGCCTTTCCAGGCGCGGTCGCCCTGGCTCCGGATAAGCTGGTGACGATGATTCGTGACGTGTTGGATGAGATCGCGCGCAATGGATTCAAAAAAATCATCCTGGTCAATTGGCATGGCGGAAACAACTATATGGTTGCCTATCTTGCCCAATGCTGCCTCTATGAAAAAAAACCGTATACTTTGTACGTCTATAAGGCGGAGCTGAGCGAGGAACGCCGCAGCGAATGGAATTCGATTCTGGATACCAAGCTGCATGGCCATGCCTGTGAGTGCGAAACCTGCATGGTGATGGCGGATTACGCGGAATATGTGCGCATGCAGGATCTTCCCGAAGTGCCCGGGGATCCCCAGCACAGGTTGAGCGATCTTCCCGGGGCTTTCACTGGTATCTGGTGGTACGGGGATTATCCTGAACACTACGCCGGGGACGCCCGCACCGCCAGCGTTGAGAAAGGCAAGCGGCTGCAGGAATTGCTGGTGCAAAACCTGGCTGAGTTTATCCGGGATGTGAAAAAGAACACTTCCGTTCAGGCTATGGAAGAGGAGTTTTTCGCCCGCGAGCGCAAGCTGCGCGCGTAATCGCTGATCAGGGTTGAACAGCGGGCTGGGTTGTGGTCATGTCAGGCGTTCTGGAAGGCCGCGGCCCGCCCGCGGTGGCGGTGGGGATGAGCGTCGGGCTTGGCTGCGGGGTGATGCCCCCATGGGTGATGCCATAAGAGGAGCAAATCGACTCGCTGGTCTCCACGATGCCCATGATATCCTCATCGCTGCCGAACACCGCCCGCAGCTTGTCGAACACGGTCAACGCGCGCTGACAATATCCCGAGCTGGGACCTACCGGCCGGTGCAGACCGGCCAATACGGAACCATAGGTGTAGTAATAGACCGCGGTGGTGGCATCGCTGGCTTCCAGCGGGATGCCCTGGATGGTGATATTGGGGTCACCGGGCAGGCATTCGCGCACCAGACAGGAATGGGCGGGGGCGCAACCTTCCACCGCGCATTGAAAAGCTTCGAGCGCGCTCTCATAGTTGCGCGCCTTGAAGTACACCATGCCCAACTGACCGTAGAGATCCGGGCTGGTTGGATCAAGCTGCAGGGCGCGTTTGGCATTGCGCGAGGCGATGAAGAATTCGCCCATTTGGGTATACACCTTGCCGATCGATACATAGGGGACCGGATCTGGGATGCCCAGCTGGGTGTTGAGCTGTACCGCCTTGGCAAAATACTCCAGCGCTTTATCGTAATAGGGTTGGGCGGTATCGTTGGTTTTGGAAATCATCCCCAGGTGACGGTAAATCACGCCGGCGCGGATGTACAGGAAGGTCAGATTGGGGGCGAGCGCAATGGCGCGATCATAGGCTTCGATGGCGCCCTGGTAATCCCCCAGGGTTTCCAGGATCGAAGCGCGCACGCGCTGCACATCCATCAGCTCCTCGTTCTTTTCCTTGGCCAGGTTGATGTATTGCTGTGACTGATCCAGACGGCCCTGGTCGAGGAGGATTTCAGCGGTGTAAGCCAGGGCGAGGACATTATTGGGGTCCTTGACGAGCGCCTGCTGGGCGGAAAGCTCGGCGTCCAGCAGCATTTTGTCGCGCTCTTCGCGGTCATCCATGAAAAAGGCGCTCCAGTCCATCACAAAAGCCTGAATCGCGTACGCCGTGCCATCATCGGGCGCGTACTTCACGGCGTTGTTGGCTGAGACCATCGCCTCAGTCATGCGGGAACGCTTCTGCGTGTTGGTGGTGAGCTGGTTGGTGGAGTAAGCCTGAACGCGGGCCAGCTCCATCCACAGCCGCGCATCCTCGGGGCGGGTATCCAGGGCGCCCTTGTAGGCGGCGATGGCGGCGTCCAGGTTACCAGCCTGGAAGTTGGTCTGCGCCTCGAAAGAAAACGAGTCCGAGGTGCGCGTGGGCGTGGCGGTGGGGTCGAAAAGCGGTTTAACCTCACCGGTACGCCAGCCGCGCAGAAGGAACAGCCCCCCGAGGATCAGCGTCAGCAGGAAAGCCGCGCGATATGGATTATCGCGGCGCGGATTCCTGCGGAAAAGGTTTTTTTTCATTCTGCCGCCGAAGGGCTGCCCGGGGGAGGGGTGGGCGTGGCCTGGGTGGTTCCGCTGCAGATGGCAACGATTTCGTTGGCGTTATAGACGTTGGTTTCATCATCGGGAAAAGCCTGGAGCAGCTGCTGGGAGATCTCCAGCCCCTCACCGCACTGGCCTGTGCGCGCCAGAGCGATTCCGAAGCGCGCGAAGAGCGCCAGCGTGTCCTCGTTCATCCCGATCGGCTTCACCTCGACCAGTTCGCCCTGGCTGGTTTCGGCGGCGCCGCCGCGGATGGTGTAGCGCAACGCCTTGACAGCCGAATTCCAGTTCTGCGCGCGGAAGTAGATGGTACCCAGGTATCCATAGAGCATCGGATCACTGGGATCCTGCTGTACGGCTGACTCGGCCATTTGCGCGGCTTTGGCATGCTCGCCACGGTTGAGGTAGACGAGAGCGGTTTCAATGTACGGCTGCGGGTCGGTAGGGTTAAGGCCGATGGCGCGGTTGAATTCCTCAAACGCGCTGACATAATCATCAACCGCCTTGTAATTGCGGCCCAGGGAGAGGTGGAGATCCGCGATTTTGTCGTTTTGCGCCAGCGCCTGCACGTACTCGGCAATCGCTTCCTCGTTGTTGCCGGTCATCTCCAGCACCAGCCCGCGCGCGCGATGTACTTCCAGAAGGTTGGGGGCCAATTCCATGGCGGTGCGCGAGGCGGCGATGGCGCGGTCCTGGGTGGTGAGGTCACCTTTGCCGGCGTTGAGCTGCATGGCGAGGATCTCAGCCAGATAGGCCCAGGCGAGGGCATTGCCCTGATCGATTTCGATGGCGCTGTTGAGCTGCGCGGTACCGGCGGTGTAATCGCCCTGTCTGCCGAGAGCCCAGCCTTTCACCGCCAGGGCCAGCGAATTGCGCGGGTTCAGCAGGATAGCATTCTGGTAATTCTCCTCCGCCTGGTCATATTTTTCATAGAGGATTTCCAGACGCGCCAGGTCAAGGTACAGGTTGATGTTTTTGGGATCGGCGGAAATGGCCTGCTCATAGGCAGCGATGGCCAGATCGACCTTGCCCTCGAGCACATTCTGCTGCGCCTCAACGAGGAAGGAATCCGGAGAGCGGGTCAGCGTGGGGGTGGGCAGGAACAAGGGGGGAGTGACCGGGACGATGACCTGGTTCACATAAACGGCTGCGGCGATCAGCGCCAGCAGCAGGATGATGCGCCAGGGGCTGCCCGGTTTGCGCTTGCGGTTCATGCTCCACTTGGAGCCGCTAAGATACATGAAATCATGATACATCGGGTAGGCGCGGGGCGTCAATGCCGGGGGAATGAGCGGCGCAGGCGCGATTGATCCGTTTTCCAACAGGGCACTGCGCCCCAAATAGGTTGGGACGCGGCGTCCGCAGGGCGTCGCAGGTGTGTCGGTTCCATAGCGCCTGGGGCGCCGGGCAGCTGCGGTCACACGCTCTCCCGCGGCGCATTCAGTCTCACAGGATGAGGTTAAGGCAGGCGGGGCGGCAAAGCGGAACAGGCCCAGCGCGCGTAGGCAAACGGGAGCGCCATCGCAGCCTATAACGCGGCGCGGGAACAGGCTCTGCGGGCGTGGGCGAACGCAGCGGGGTTCGCTCCGTCCGCGTCCGCGGGAGGGGGAGGTTTCTAGCATCAATATGTCACTCGGCATAAATAGCTCCATCCGCGCCCGCGGGAGGGGAGGAAAACCCGCGTTGGGGACAACCTGTCCCATATCTTCCAGACTGTGGAGCGAATCCATCTTTCCCACCGTCTCACTCCGGTAAAATAGGCCCATGCGCTTTGATGTATTCACTCTTTTCCCCGGGCTGGTGACGCCTTACCTGGGCGAAAGCATCCTGGCCCGCGCCCGGGAAAAGGGGTTGATCGAGGTGGCCGTACACGATATCCGCGACTGGGCGTCCGGGAAACACCATGTTACGGATGAGCCGCCGTATGGCGGGGGCGGGGGGATGGTGATGAAACCCGAGCCCGTTTTTGCCGCGGTTGAGGATGTGCTGGGCGCCCCGCCCGCCTGTCCGGTATACCTGCTCAGCCCGCAGGGGCGGGTCTTCGATCAGCGATACGCGGTTGAGCTCTCCCAGATGCCGCGTCTGGCGCTGCTCTGCGGCCGCTATGAAGGGGTGGATGAACGCATCCGCGAACATCTGATTGAAGGACAGATTTCGCTCGGTGATTTTGTGCTCACCGGCGGTGAACTGCCCGCGTTGGCGGTGATCGACGCGGTGGCCCGGCTGCTGCCGAATGTGCTGGGAGACCCTGACGGCGCCGCGGACGACTCACACGCCAGCGGTCTGCTTGAGTATCCCCATTACACCCGGCCGGCGGTTTTTCGCGGGTGGACGGTGCCTGAGATCCTTCAATCCGGCAACCATGCCGCGGTGGCCGCCTGGCGCCGGGAGCAGGCGCTGAAACGCACATTTCAGCAGCGTCCGGATATGTTGGAGAAAGTGGTCCTCGACGAGAAGGACCAGCGATATCTGCGGTATTTGCGCGGTGAAATCGGGGAAAGCGAGCTGCGCGCCCGAAGACGCAAACCAGGAAAAACTAAACCTGTCCATAACGAGGGGGTATGAAAATGCAAGAAAATACACAGCGGGAACGGCTAAATTACGGCAAGACCTTTCTCCTGGGCTTCGGTTTCTTCGGCGTTTCGGTGATCTGGATGGTTTACAACGCCTTTGTGCCGCTTTTCCTGCAGGGAAAATTTGGCCTCGACCCCCGACTGATCGGCTTTTTCATGACCCTCGATAACATCGCGGCCTTTTTCATCCAGCCCCCGGTGGGCGCCTGGTCGGACCGGCTGCGCACACCCATCGGCCGGCGCATGCCCTTCATCCTGATCGGCGCGCCGGTGGGGGCGATCGCCTTTGGGCTGATCCCGCTGGCGGGGGTGTTGCCGCTCTTTGTGGCCTGCACCAGCACGCTGCTGTTGAGCATGGCCTTCTGGCGGACACCGGTGATCGCGCTGATGCCCGATATCACCCCCTCGCGTTTCCGCTCGCAAGCCAATGGGGTGATCAATCTGATGGGCGGTCTGGGTTCCATCGTGGCCACGCTGGTGGGCGGACAGTTGTACGATATCAACCCGGCCTGGCCATTCTGGATGGGTTCCGTACTGGTGGTCGCGGCCGCAGCGCTGGTATTCCTGTTCATCCGTGAACCAAAAACGTACGAGACGGCCGCTGAGCAGCGGCCCAATCTGTGGGCGGCGCTGAAGGAGGTGCTGGCTGAAAAAGACCGCAGCGCGCTGCGTATTCTGCTGGCGATATTTTTCTGGTTCATCGCTTATAACGCGATCGAGGCGTTTTTCACGCTCTACGCGGTGAATCATTTGGGGCTGCCGGGCGGTTCGGCTGCCCAGTTGCTGGGGCACCTTTCCCTTATTTTCGTGCTTTTTGCTTTGCCGGCGGGATTGATCGGCGGGCGTTTTGGCCGCCGGCGCACCATTCTCACCGGTCTGCTGCTGATGACGGCGCTGATGCTGTCGATGTTCGTGATTCCCGTCGAATCACTGACTATTCCGCTGGCCAAACTGCCCGGGTTAGGCCAGCTCTACAGCATATCGCTGCTGTTGATGGCGGCAGGAGCTTCCTGGGCGCTGATCAACGTTAATTCGCTGCCGATGGTTATTGACATGACCGATGACCTTCATACCGGAACCTACACCGGGCTGTACTATATGTTCTCCACGCTCGCGGCCATTGCCGGACCGAATATCAACGGCTGGATCGTGGCGCTGACCGGCAATAATTATGGGCTGATCATGTTGGCAGGCCCGGTGTTCATGATCATTGCTTTGATCTCCATGCTGGGTGTGCGGCGCGGAGAGGCGAAAACAGGCTGAGGATGAGTTTCTCCGGCTGAGCAGATCCATTCCAAATCGATCTTTGTGAGCTGAAACAGCATTACGCGGCGGGCGATGGATGGATTGTCCGTTCAGATAATCCGGCTGTGCAAGTCCGCGGGGTGTGAATCCTCTGGCCGCGGATGCGCTATAATAGGATAAGTCGCCCGGTATCCACACCCCGGCACAACGCCGTGCGGGGTGAAACCAGAAAGCCGGGTTAGCATGACCATATTGCTGAAGTTGAAACATGACAGCGGCATGTGTCGGGAACCCATCGAGGAGCAAGTCCCATCCGCCGCCTGAGTCTGATCATTCTGATCCTGATACTGTCGGCCGCCGGGAGCGCAGCTCCCGTTTTCGCCTTTCCAGAGCAGGCAGAGGGGAGCCAACAATCCGCTGTGGGGACATATCGGGTTTTTGGGTTGGACACTCAGGCGTTTCCTCAGATGAGGTTTTATCTGGAAGCCTATGACAGCCAGGCGCGCGCCCTGCCTGACCTGCAGCTGGGTGAAATCACCGTCCTTGAGGATGGCAGGGAGATCCCTGCCAATGGCCTGACCCCCATAACCCGCAAACTGCGTCTGACCGTGGCGGTGAACGAAAATAAAAATATGACCAGCCTTGCCACGCAGGGAAGTGAGGCGACAATATTCCAGGCCATCAAGAACAATCTCAGGGAATGGTCCACCCGGCAGAACGTTGAATTTGGCGAATTCAATCTGGCCAGCAACACAGGGCTGCAGATGATGCACGGTAAGGATCCTGCGCAATGGCCGGCGATGTTGGATGCCTGGCAGCCTGATGCGGCAAAAACCGCCAGCGGTCTGAACGCGTTGGTGAGCGCCCTCGACTTGGCTGAGGGGCAGAAAAACCTGCAGGATGAGAAGGCCGCTATTCTGTTCATCACCACCCCGATGGCTGAAACGGAACTGACCAGCCTCGAAAATCTGACCGCGCACGCCAGCAGCATGAGGGTGCCGGTGTTTGTGTGGTATGTGGTTCCGCGCTCAAATCCGGATGCGAACCAGAATGTTTCCGGGCTGGCACAGATGCAAATCCTTGCCGCTGCCAGCGGCGGAAAATTCAATTTTGTGTCGGCGGGCGAGGGTTTGCCCCGGCTCGAGGACTGGGTGGAACCGCTGCGCATCGCGTATGAGGTGGGCTACAGTTCGCTGGCTGACGCAGCGGGTAAACACAGGCTGGGTGTTCGTTTGGCGCGCGAGGGGATGCCGACCCAGGCTGAAAAGGCAGTCGATTTTACGCTGAACATCCTCCCGCCCAATCCGATCTTCATTTCTCCCCCATTGGCCGTGGAACGGACGCGCTCGCAAAACTCAGCCGATGTTGATCCGGTTTTCCAGCCTGACAGCCAGGATATTCGCTTTGTGGTCGAATTTCCGGATGGTCACCCGCGCCCGCTGCAGGCGGCGCGGCTGTTGGTGAACAAACAGATCGCGGCTGAGACAACGGCTGAACCTTTTACAACCATCGTGTGGGATATCAGCGGGTTAACCAGTGATTCCAGCGCCGTCCTGCAGCTTGAGGTGGTGGACAGCCTGGGGATGCGCGGAGAGAGCAGCGAGATCCTGCTGCCGCTGCGCATCATCGAGCAGGCTCCGTCGGGTTTATTGGGGCGCATCTCCCCACAGGGCATGGTGGCAATCGCGGCTGTGGCGCTGGCGGGGGTGGCGCTGGCGCTGGTGCTGGTCTTCGAGAACCGTCGGAACCACCAGGCATCCCCGGCCGCCACAATCAAACCGCCTCCGCGCCGCAGAAAAGATCCGCTCACCCAGCCGGTGCGAATCCCGCAGGAGGTTTCCACCTTGCGCCGCATCAACATTACGCCTGCTTCGCCCACCTGGCCGCGCGGGACGCCGCTCACGCCGGCGCGCATGATGCGCATGGATGAGGCCGGCAACCCCCAGCATGCTGCCCAGGTGGCGCTCAACCGACCGGAGATCACCTTTGGCAGCGATCCGCGGCTGGCGCTGGTCGTGCTGGCGGATCCGAGCGTCAGCCCGCTGCACGCCCGGTTAATCCTCGCGGAGGACGGAAGGTACCGCATCGAGGACCGTGGATCGGCCTCCGGAACCTGGGTGAACCTGGAGCCGTGCGATGGCGTGCCCGTGGAACTGCGCAATGGGGATCAGGTGCATTTTGGCAAAGTTATTTACCGATTTGAAGTGGCGGGAGCCAACAAGCGCGGTGAGGTGCAAATCCTCCCGCTGCAAAAGGGATCATGACCAGCCACGCAGATGGGAAAGTTGCCGTAGCGGCTTCCACCCATCCGGGTCTGAGCGGGAAGAACAACGAAGACTGCCTGCTGGTGCGCAGATTCAGCCGGCCGCTGGAATCAGGCGTTTCCGGTACTCTGCTGGCGATCTGCGATGGCATTGGCGGACATAACGCGGGTGAAGTGGCATCGCGGCTGGCGGTGGAGGCTATCCAGACTGAATTTGAGACCGCCCCAGGCGATATTCCAGCGCTGGAGCTGCTGGAAAAGGCGGTCTGGCTGGCGAGTGAAAATGTGCGCTCGCATTCCCTGACCCAGGAAACCTGCTCCGGCATGGGCTCCACCTGCGCCATCGCCTGGGTGCAGGAGAACCGCCTGTATACGGCCACAGTCGGCGATTCACGGATTTATCTGCTGCGCAAAGGCGTGCTGCGCCGGCTTAGCCGCGACCACAGCTGGGTTCAGGAAGCCGTGGAAGCGGGGCTGATGGATGAGGAGATGGCCGTTGGTCACCCAAACCAGCATGTCATCCGCCGTTATCTAGGGTCAGCAATCCCGCCGCAGGCCGACCTGGCATTGCGCTGGCACGAGCGCGACAGCGAGGAGAAAGCTCTGGCCAACCAGGGTCTGCGGCTGGAAAAAGATGATCTCCTGCTGCTCTGCAGCGATGGGCTGACCGACCTGGTCAATGACCGCGAGATACGGCAGATCCTGCTCGGACTGACAGGTTCAGGCGGCCGGCTGGCTAATCAGCTGGCGCTGGAAAAAACAGCCCGGGCGCTTATTGATCTGAGCAACCAGCGCGGGGGGTTCGATAACACTTCAGTAATACTGGCCGGCGTTTCCGCGCTGGGCGAGGACAGGCAAAGGCAGGCCGCGCGGGATACGCGCTGGGCGCTGGCCGCCGCGCTGTTTGTGGTCTTCACTGGCCTTTTCGGAGGCTGGTACTGGCTGCAAAAACAGCAGGGAACCACCGCCGCTGCCCTCACCCCCATTGCCACGTTTGCGATCGAACAAACGCGGACCGCCGATGCGCCGGCGGGGGTCACCCAGGCGCTCAGCAGCACCCCGCGGGGCGCAGCCGCCCTGCCAGCCGGCGTTTCTTTCGAGGAAAATGGGGCTACCCTGACCCCCTGGCCGACCAATACAGTTGTCCCATAACGGGTTATTGAGCTTTTTCATAGACCTCCAATACCATGTCCGCATAGGAATACCCGACATCCATTGGGCCATAAGCCGCCAGAGCCTCGCGCCAGCTGCCATGGCGCGTGATCAGGCTGGAAAGCAGGCCCGCGCCGTATTCGACGTTGAAAGCAGGATCGAACAACTCGGAAGCGCTGGGACGGTCCCCGAAACAAGGGCCGTTCAGACACTGGAAAGTCGCCGCGATGCCATCTGAGGGCATGATCTGCATCAAACCTACCGCGCCCTGAGGCGAAAAGGCCTGCGGGTTGCCGGCGCTTTCAATGGTGATTACGGCCGCCACGAGACGCGGATCCAGGCCATGCTGGCCGGCAGCCTGCTGGATCAGGCCGCACCAGCCGCGCACGTCCTGGGGGAACGCTGCGGAGAGATCACAGGGCGGCTGCGTATCCTGCTGGACAGATTGTTCGGCGATCGCCGCGGAGGCATTTTCCCCGGCGATAGGTTGCCCCACAGCCGCTGAGGCCTGGCGTACCTCGTGGGTGAAGATCAGCAGAAAGCCCATGGCGATCAGCAACCCAGGCAGGAAGATAAAGCGGAATCTGGCTGACATGTTTCCATAATAGCACAAATGTTCTATAATTGCAATACGGCAATCCCAGCGGTTTGGCTGGAGCTATTACCGAAACGCGTGAGGATGAAATGCCCGGACGGTGAAGTATGATGGGGAGGAAATGAGCGGGAAGCGGCAGATTTATGGTCCTAAAGCTGCGTCCAGGAAAATATTGCACCTTGATCTGGACGCGTTTTTCTGTTCAGTGGAGGAGCTGGATAATCCAACGCTGAAGGGCAAGGCTTTCGCCGTCGGCGGTCAACCTGGTCAGCGGGGCGTGGTGGCTTCCTGTTCCTACGCGGCGCGCCAGAAAGGGGTTCGATCAGCGATGCCCATGTCACGCGCGGTGCAGCTTTGCCCGGAGCTGATCATCGTCCGCAGCGCCTACCGACGCTACAGCGAGTATTCCCGAAAAGTGATGGATATCCTGGGGGAATATACCGCGCAAATCCAGCAGGTCTCGGTCGATGAGGCCTTCATGGACCTGACCGACCTGCCGCAAAGCGGTGAGGAACTCGCGCGCGCCATTCAGCAGCAGGTCAACGCGCGCCTCCACCTGCCTTGTTCGCTGGGCGTGGCGAGCAATAAATTGGTTGCCAAGGTGGCCTGTGACACGGGCAAGGCGCGCCACCACGGCATCACCGCGCCCAACAGCATCCTGGTGATTCCGCCCGGGGAGGAGGAGGCTTTTCTTTCCCCGCTGCCGGTGCAGGCGATCTGGGGCATCGGACCCAAAACGGCCGCGCGGCTGGAGCAGAAAGGCATTCACCGGGTGGCTGATCTGATCGCACTGGGTGAGGAGGGGGCGACCCGCTTGTTGGGAAATTTTGGGCGCGATCTGCTGGCCAGGGCGCGCGGCCAGGATGATCGCCCGGTATACACCGGCGGGCATGAGGCCAAGTCGATCTCACATGAGGTGACCTATGACCGCGATATCAGCGATCTGGATGAGCTGGAGGGTACCCTGCGCTGGCAGAGCAGCGATGTGGCCCGCCGGCTTCGGCGCAGCGGCCTGAGCGGATCAACGGTGCGCATCAAGATCCGCTGGCCGGATTTCACGACCCACACCCGTCAGCTGACCATACCCGGCCCCACAGATCTGGACAACCAGATTTATGAGGCAGCCAGGACGCTCTTCCATCAAATCTGGAAACCGGGGCGGAAAGTGCGGCTGCTGGGGGTGGGGGTGAGCGGGTTGGAACAATCCGTACACCAGCCCGGTTTGTGGGACAACACCACCGACAGGGAGCGCCGGCTGCGCGAGGCGCTGGATAAGTTGCGCAACCGCTATGGCGATAAGGCAGTCATTCCGGCCAAACGGCTGGAAAAAAAGAGCCGAGAGGGTTAGGGACGGCTTCCGAGGGTCAGCGGGACATCTATGGTCTGACCTTTGCGGATGATGGTCAGGATGATCTCGTCCCCCGGGCTGCACTGGGTCATCAGATAGGTCAGGAGGTCGCCGAATACGCGCACCGGGTTGCCGTCCACCGCGATGATCAAATCACCTCCCGACCCATCGCCCCCGACCCGCGTGTTTCCGGCGATCAGACCGGCTTTATCTGCCGGGCTGCCGGTGACCACGCTGGTGACATAAGCTCCCATGCTTTGAGTAAGCTTGAGCTGCAGCTGCTCCTTGAGGGAGATTTCATTCAGCGAGGATATCCCCAGGTAGGGGTAATCATATTTACCGGTTTCGATCAGCGCGGGGACGACCCGCTTGACCACGTCGATGTTGACGGCAAAACCAATGCCGCTGTTGAGCGGTTCACCGCCTGTCGCGCTTGTATTGGTGCGGATGGCGCGGTTGATTCCCACCACCTCACCCGCAAGGTTGAGCAAAGGCCCTCCCGAGTTGCCCGGGTTGATGGCGGCGTCAGTTTGAATGACTGCGCCGCTGGAAAACACCCCCCCATCGGGTGATTCCCGCAGCGAATCCAGGGTGCGCCCCTTGGCCGAAATGATGCCAGTAGTCATCGTTCCGCTCAGCCCGAAAGGATTGCCGATCGCCACCACGGTTTGACCGACACGAAGGCTTTCCCCGTCTCCCAGAGGCAAAGGGTGAAATAGTGAGCTTTGCCCTTCAACGGCGATCACGGCGATATCGGAATCCGAATCCGTGCCAATCACTTTGCCGGGCAGCTTGTCCCCGCCGGTGAAGTGCACCTCAATCTCTGCGGCGCTGGCGACCACATGCAGGTTGGTGATGATATGTCCCTGCTCGTCGTAGACGAAACCGGTCCCCTGCCCGATACCCTGGCGTTCAAAAACGAGGATTGAAACCACGCCGGGGTTGACCTGTTCATACAAGGTGGTCAGCAGTTCATCCTGACTGACGCAGGGCATGGGCTGCTGGGCAGAAGAAGCGGTGGTCACAGAGAAAGGGGTGGGTATTGGCGTGGAGGTCTTGGTGGGGATTAGCGTGGGAGCGGAGACGGACGGCAGGAAACGGCAACCGGCGCTGGCGGCAAGCAACAGCATAGCCAGGGCCAGGAAAGGGAGGGTTCGTTTCATTATTTTTCCAGCCTATCTGGAGCGGGCCAATTGTTCGAAGAGCCGGCGTTGTTCGGCGGTCAGTTGTTTGGGCAGCGAAACATGGACGCGCGCGTAGAGGTCGCCGCGGGTTTTCGGGCTGCGCAAATGGGGCATGCCGCGGCCAGCCAGGCGGAAGGTCTGACCCGGCTGGGTCCCGGCGGGGATGGTGAGCAGCACCTGCCCTTCAGGCGTGTTGACATGCGCTTCACCGCCGAGGACTGCCGTGTATAGATCCAATTCAGCGTCGGTATAGATATCGCTGCCCTTGCGGTCGTACCGCGGGTCAGGCGCCACCTGGATGATCAGGTGGATGTCCGCTTTGCGCCCATCAGGACCAACCGGACCGGCGCCGGCCATGCGTACACGCGTGCCGTTATCCGCGCCAGCCGGGATTTTCACCTCCATACGACGCTCCCCAGCCTGAACCAAACGTTCCCCGCCTTGATAAGCTTCGAGGAAGCTGATCTGGACAGGTTGTTCCAGAGGCCTGGCAGGCTGCTGCGGACGGTAAGACGTGCGAGCGCCGCCGCGCATCCCGCCGGGGACGGCGCCGCCGCCAAAAATGGCCTGAAAGAAATCGGAAAAACCGCCCAGATCGCCGAAGATTTCCTCCACTGGGACACTGCGGCTGTACTGCTGTCCGCGCGGCTGCGAAGTCCATTCGGACCAATTGAACCCGCCCGGCTGGCCGCCGCCCCGCTGGTACTGGAAATAGGATTCGCCAAGCTGGTCGTAGCGGGCGCGCTTCTCAGGGTCGCTGAGCACCTCATAGGCTTCATTGAGGTCCTTAAATTTCTCCTCGGCGTCCTTGTTGCCATGGTTTCGGTCAGGGTGGTACTTCAACGCCAGCTTGCGGAAGGCTTTCTTGATCTCTTCCGCGCTTGCTTTGCGCTCCACGCCGAGCGTTTTGTAATAATCCTTATATTCCATGGTTATGCATTCTATTCCGACCGCCTGCTGTTCGCAAGCGGATCAGGTGATTTCTGATAAAGGATTAATACCAGAGGCGGTGGAATCCGGCGCTGCCGGGGAAATCGTACCGGGCGGTACCGGCGATAAGCAGGCGAACCCGTTTCATGCCCCGCCCCCTGAGCGCCTGCCGGCGGCGTTTATCCGGACCTGTTTTATTTCCTTGTCCATGGCATTGGGAACTATTTGTTCCCGGAAGGCTGGTTGTCCGCGCGCAGCAGAACGAACGCCGTGTCGATGTACCCGCCATCGTACTCCCCCGCCAGACGCAAGGTCACCAGACCCTGGAAACGCCTGGTATCCCATTCCACCTGCCAGGAACCCTGGTCGCTCGCGCCGATCTGCAGCCAGGCGGAGGGATTCACCCCCTCGCCGGCCTGCAGGGTCATCTGGCGGAGACCTTCAGTCTCCGCGCTGAGCTTGACCTGCACTGACCCGGAAACGGTTTCCAACGCGGCAGGAGAGAGGATCTGGATTCGCGCGCGCCCCGGTTGGAGGATGGCATCAAATTCCTCGGGCATCAGACTCAGCCCATGGTCGACAGCCCAGGGCTGGGCAAAATCCGGCAGCTGCCAGCGCAGTTCTTCACTGGTCAGCGCCAGCGGGGTGAAAACAGTGGCGAGCAAACCTGTCTCCCGATCGACACGGACCAGAGCATGCAGCTCGTCAAACGCCAGGGGTTCGCTGCCATTAAGAAAAACCTCCTCAACCACCCGGGGGCAGTCGGAACTGGGGAGCAAGCCCGAAGGATCGCAGACTTTCAGACGTGTGACGCCTGGCGGCAGCTGCCATCCGGCTGGTTCCAAATCCTGCGCGGCGGTCTGCATCAGCGCGTGCCAGATGCCTCCTGCTGTGCGGACATCCAGCTGGGCGCCCTGCCGCCCTTCACCGTCCGCCGTACCCAGCCAGACGATCGTGAGCCGCTGCGGGGTGTAACCGGCGGCCCAAACCTGGGTTCCATCCGCGGCGCTGCCCAGTTTTCCCGCCGAGGGACGCCCGATTTCCAGCGGATTTCCCTGCCCCCACAGGCTCCAACGCAACGTGGTATCGGCCAGGACATCATGGACGAGGTAGGCTGGGGCGGGATCGAGCAGCCGCTTTTGGGCAAACCGCGCGCTTATATCCACCAGCGGCCCCTGATAACCGTTGATATCGAGCACCAGCTGCGCGTCAAGCGACCCATCCCGGGGATCGACGAGCCCATTCTGCAGACCCAGATTGGGGAAGAGAGACCAGGCCTGGGCTAACTCGAGCAGGGTCAATTCGGGCGGGTCTCTCCGCAGATCCCCCTGGAAGCTGGCCAGGGAACCCAGCCCCATGCGGCTGAGCGTGGTCCAGACAAAGGATGGCTCAAGGTCGTCAACCAGGGCGGTGAGCGGGCGGAAGAGATCCGCAGCCAGCGCCCAGCGCAGGCGAACCGGGCCCTCGCCCGGGTCCCGGGGATCCTCAGGCAGGTCCCACACGAGGCTGGCGGGGGAATACCCGCGGGTAAAGGCTGTTTCGGCGATAAAAGGTGTGACGAGCGGGGAGGCAGGCCGGGCGCGGAGCGGATTCTGGCTGCCTTCGAGCGTCGTCTCCCCCGTAAGAGCCAGCACCTGGCCGGTGGTTGGGTCGAGGATCACCGC
>MTKY01047189.1_pt1 | contig 15637 bp, 9 predicted proteins | sample 1042731 | NCBI WGS metagenome assembly MTKY01 (sample SAMN06212206, study PRJNA360538) | anaerobic digester metagenome | biome: Wastewater treatment plant; material: sludge; isolation source: anaerobic digester fed with sludge from wastewater treatment plant | place: Denmark: WWTP Soeholt ... | reverse complement strand
GCAATGCTGGAAGCGACAGATGGGATAAACGCGCACCGCGGCTGGATTTATACGGCGGGAATTCTGCTGGCAGCGGGCGGCGCGCTCTGCGCGGCAAAGCTGAAAACGCCTGAAACATTTCCGGTTCAGCGAAAGAAGGGGCCCGAAGGCAAAGGCAGCGTTTCAGTCTCCATTATGTCTGATACGGCGGCGCGGATTTCGCGTGCGCTCGAGCAGGCGCTTGCTTCGCCTTTTTTTGAAGGCGTCCGGGGGGGTATGGCAGAGCACGTGTCAGAGGAAAAGACAGCGGCATTACGTTCGCTTCTTACCCCGGACGCTTGCGGGGAAACAGGTCTGGTTTCTTCTTCTGGCACTGGAGAGACCGGCGCGGAAAAGCTTACGGGAATCCGCCGTGAAGCGGTCCTGGGGTTCCCGTGTGTTTTCGAAATAGGTCTTCCGATCATGACCCGTGCGCTGAACAGGGGTGAAGGAGAGAACCTTGCGGGGCAGCGGGCGCTGGTCGCGCTGCTCGCCGCCGCTGAAGATACAACGCTGATCAGGCGCGGCGGTATTTCTCTGGCGAGGAGGATACGCAGTGCTATTCAATCCGCCCTCGGATGTCAGAACAGCGACAGCCCAGAGGCGCTCGTCTCGTCCGCGCTTGCGATGCCCGCTTCCAGGCTGCAAAGCCTTCTTGATCAGCTTTCGGCCTGCTTCTGCGATCAGGGTTTGAGCTGCGGAGGAGCCGCCGATCTGCTCGCGGGCAGCTGTCTGGTACATGAATTTATTCATTTTTTAGTCATTAATATGTCACAACCCGGTTGTTGAAGGGTGAGTTCGCTCCTGTTATAATGGCGGAAACTGAGGACGCCTTTTTGGCGTGATTTCGCTTGGGAAGGATGGCATTATGTCGGGCGGTATCCGAGACAACGAATCACAGAATGGTCAGGAATTTTCTGACATTTTCGCACAATCGAAGCATGTTCGGCCGCAAGTGCGCAGAAGAAAACGGTTCAGATCATTGCCGATAGGGCGTTCGCTGTTCTACGGATTACCTGTTGTAGCTTTCGTGCTGATTGTTTCCATTTTTGTTGTCAGTATGGCTTCAGTGAAACAGGTTGACATACCTTTTCAGGATTTCAGGGAGGACGCTTCGAAACAAGGCGGTCTGATTGACCGCGACGCGCCGCTTCCGCTCGATGAAACCGATGTGCCTGTCATCCGGACCTCAGACAGTCAGCCCGCGGCAACCGGACCAGTGCCCGATCCTTCTGCCGCCGCGGCCGCAACCACCCCTGCTTCTCAGGAACAAACCACAACCGCGACAACAGCGGGGACATCTTCTTCCGAACGTGCTCCGTCTTCGCCTGCCTCTGCGGCTGCGGAGACGGGTTCGACAGCTCCGCCGGCCAGGACTTCCGATGCCGCTTCCGGTATACCGCTGAAAGGGAGCACGCAGTACGTGCTCAATCGCCAGGTTTATGTCCGGGAAGGTCCGGGCAAAGAATACGAGATCGCCGGATTCGGCCTTCGCGGCATGTCCCTGCGTGTCCTGGAACCGGGCAAAGAGTGGTCGAAGATCAGAACGGAGAATAGTCTGACCGGTTACATGCTCAACGAGCTGTTCGGCCCTGTCAAACCGAATCATGTCGTTGAAGAAATCGGCACCGGAAAAGATATGTATGTCGACGCGGACGCGGCCAATCTTCGCGAGGAACCTTCGACTGAATCGGAGAGGCTGTCAGTCGTCTACAAAGATGAAAAAGTTTACCAGATCTCTACGAATGGCGGCTGGTCCCGCGTCCGTACGGAAGGCGGTATCGTCGCGTATATACGCAATGACCTCCTCCGCACAGCGCCGCCCGTCAATCCGTTCTCGAAGACGAACCGGACGGTTTACGTCGATACCAACGTGGCGAATGTCAGGCAGCTCGCATCCACTGTTTCCGCTGTTGTCACGCAGGTGAGACGCGACGAGCGGCTGACCGAGCTTGCGACGAACGGCACCTGGTCGAAGGTTAAACTCGGAGACGGGAAAACAGGTTATATTCTCGGCGAGCTTCTGACAACACTCGAACCCGCGCCGAGCGGATTCAAAAAAACCACAGACACGGTTTACGTGAATACGGGCTATATGAATGTCCGGTCGCAGCCGAATACGAATTGTTCAATCGTGACGGTGGTCCGCTTCGGGGACAAGCTGAAACGGCTGGCGGTCGGCGCGGACTGGAGCTTCGTTGAGATTTCCGCCGGGGTGCGCGGATATGCCAGCAACGACCTGATCGTCAGGAATAAACCATCGCCGACTTCGGCTACAACCACATCAAAGAATCAGGGGACATCGGCTACAAGCAAAAGCGCCGGCGGGACATCGGCTCCGAAGCCGCCTGTCAATGACACACACGCGGGGATTCGGAACCAGGTGGTGCAGGTCGCGCGCTCACTGATCGGAACGCCTTATGTTCTGGGAGGGGCGTCGACACGCGGTATCGACTGTTCCGGTCTGGTTCTGTACTGTTACAACGCGGTCGGCTTCAAAATGACTTATCATGGGGCAACGTGGCAGGCGCAGCTTTACGGGACTAAAGTCCCATTCAGGGGACGCGATTTTTCACCGCTTCTGCCGGGTGACCTGATCTTTTTCAGCAAGGGGAGCGGTTACCATCATGTCGGGATCTATGTGGGGAACAACCAGATGATTCACGCGCAAAGCCGCGGCGGCGTCAGAGTCGTCAGCCTTATGAATTACTACCAGATCCCCGCCCTGGTGAAGCGCATCTTCGATTGATCAGCCGTGAAAAACGCAGAGCCGATACTGATGAACCAGGTTGCATCCGATACGCGTTGTGATGAGAAAAGCGACATGGATTTTGTTTCGGTGGTGATTCCTTTCTACAATGAATCCGGGCAGATTCTGATGACGCTTGAGACGACGGAGCGTGTGCTCCGTACGCTCGACATCCGTTTTGAAATTCTCGCGATTGACGACGGTTCCTGTGACAGCACGTGGGATGAAATACTGAAATACAGGGAGAAATCCTCTCACGTCAGCGCGCTGCGTTTCTCACGGAATTTCGGGAAAGAGGCGGCGATCTGTGCCGGTCTTGCCAAAGCGAAGGGTGACGCGGTCATCCTGATGGACGGAGACCTGCAGCATCCACCGCGGTATATCCCCGGGATGATCCGCCTGTGGCGCGAAGGCTATGAAGTGGTGGAGGGTGTCAAATCCAAGCGCGGCAAAGAGTCGGGCTTCTCACGGCTCGCCGCCAACGCTTTCTACGGCGCGTTTGCGAAGCTGTCCGGGATCCGGCTCAAGGACGCGTCAGATTTCAAGCTGCTTGACAGAAAAGTCGTCAACCACTGGAACACGCTGCCCGAGCGGGAGACGTTCTTCCGCGCGCTGTCCGCCTGGATGGGCTTCAAGCGGGCAACCTTCCCGTTTGAAGTAGACGATCGCCAGATCGGCGGCAGTAAATGGGGATTCTTCAAGCTTGTCAAATTGTCGTTTAACGCGGTCACCGGTTTTTCGTCGCGTCCGCTTATGCTGATCAGCAGCATGGGCGTCATTTTCCTGATTGTCTTCTTTATTCTCGCTGTTCAGACGCTCGTCCGCTATTTTGACGGCAAAGCGGCGACCGGCTTCACGACGGTCATTCTCCTTCAGCTGCTGATCGGGAGTATCGTTCTGATCAGCCTCGGACTCCTCGGCCTTTATATGGCCAATCTGTTTCAGGAAGCGAAGCGTCGTCCACGCTACATTATTACGGAGGAGACATTCGATTTACCGGAGCCTTCCTCCGGTACGCAGGGAAAAGCACCCGCTTCTGATAAGTAGGTGGCGGCCTTGGTTGCATCGCTTCCTCATGATCGAGATCGGCTGGCGGCGTTCCTGGATACGACCTCTGTTCGGGGGGGAGTTGATTACCATATACATTCGACATACTCGGATGGCGCCCTGACTCCGGGCGAATTGGTCGCCCATGTGATTGAGAACGATCTCAGCGCGTTCGCGCTGACCGATCACGACACCATGGCGGGAGTCGGAGAAGTTCTCGGCATTCTCGGCAGCGGGCCTTCATCCGCTCGGGGAGAGGGCGCGGACGGCACGGGCGGTTCGTCACCGTTATTCGTTCCTGGAGTTGAAATCAGCGTTATGCTCGACAACCGCGAGATTCATGTTCTCGGCTATTTCACGGAACCCGATCCCGGCGGCATCGCCGATTATTTCGCGGATCAGGCCAAAAACAGAGAACGGCGCAATCTCGCGATGATCGAAAAATTGAGAACGCTTGGGTACGATATATCCATGGACGATCTTATGCTTTACGGGAAAGAGAAAACGCTTCCCGGCCGCGTCCATATGGCCCTCTGGCTTGTCGATCACGGTGTCTGCCGTTCTGTGTCAGGCGCCTTCCAGCAACTGCTCGGCGAGGGGAAGCCCGCTTTTGTGCACAGGACAAGGCGATCCATTGAGGAAGCTTTTCATGAAATCGACCGGGCGGGAGGACTGAGCGTAATCGCCCACCCGCAGCAATACGGCTGGACAGGCAATCCCGATGATCCTTCCGCGTTTAAGAAACTATACAGCCGTTTTGAGTATCTCGCGAAACTGGGGTTGAGAGGCATCGAGTGCTTTCACGGGAAAGCCGGACCGGAGGAAATGCGTCTGCTCGCCGGGGTTGCCTCCGAGCTGGGACTGATCCGAACAGCCGGTTCTGATTTTCACGGCCGATCGGATCACCACGCTCCGATGTACGACGGGAAGACTTCTTTCTCTCCGTTTGTATCTGCCGCCGGGTGACGCCGTTATTCCCGTCATTTTCACAAATAGGACTATTTCTGACAATCAATTATCTACATATACGTTACTGAAAGCAGCCGCCGATAGCGTTAGACTGGTAGCGCCGGAATTAATTGATGTCAGAGTTATCATCCGAACGGCGGAAGTCTGCCTGTGAGCGGATTTGAGGTGAGATCAGTGATCCGGGCCGGCGATCAGGTTTTGAGGTGGGAAACGGCATGATGTGATGCCGGAAGCGATTATTAAAGCGAGGGTATGCAAATGATCATTTATGACAAGAAAACAATTGACGATGTTGAAGTAAAGGGCAAACGCGTCTTGCTGCGCGCCGAATTCAATGTTCCCCTTGATAAAAAGACGAATGAGATAACAGATGACAGGCGGATTCGCGCGGCGCTGCCGACTATCCGCGCGCTGTCGGAACGCGGTGCGAAACTGATTATTGTTTCACATCTCGGGCGTCCGAAAGGATTTGACAAAGCTTTTTCCCTCAAACCGGTAGCTGAAAGGCTGTCTGTTCTCCTGAATAAGCCTGTTGCGTTAGCGGACGATGTGGTGGGAGAGGATGCCATGGCAAAAGCCGCGGCGCTGAAGGAAGGGGAGATACTTCTCCTCGAAAACGTCCGTTTTCACAAGGAAGAGACGAAAAACAACCCTGAGTTCGCGAGGAAGCTGGCTTCCATGGCGGAGCTCTACGCGAGCGACGCGTTTGGCGCCGTTCACCGTTCGCACGCGTCAACCGCGGGGGTGGCGTACCATCTGCCCTCCGTCGCCGGCTATACCATTAACCGCGAGCTCGAGATGCTCGGCAAAGGAGTCGCCGATCCGGTGCGCCCGCTGACGGCTATCCTGGGAGGATCGAAGGTCTCCGATAAAATCGGCGTGATCCGCCACCTGATCAATAATGTCGACAACCTCCTGATTGGCGGAGGCATGGCTTATACATTCCTCGCCGCGCGCGGATGGTCCGTCGGACGATCGATTTGTGAGCCGGACAAGATTGATCTCGCGAAAGAGTTGATGCTGCTCGCCGAAGAGAAAGGCGTCAATCTCATTCTCCCTGTCGACACGGTTGTCGCCGATCACTACGGTGAAGACGCGGCGCCCGTTGTGGTAGCCGCCAACGAAATACCCGACGACATGGAAGGACTTGATATCGGTCCTGAAACGGTGCGTCTGTTCGCGGAAACGATCCGGCGCTCGGGGACTGTTGTGTGGAATGGCCCGGTAGGCGTATTTGAGTTTGAGGCATTCAGCCACGGTACGCGTGAGATTGCGCGGGAAATCGCCGAATCCGGCGCCGTATCCATCATCGGCGGCGGCGACTCGGCGGCGGCCGTCGAGAAATACGGTTACTCAGAGAAGATGAACCACGTGTCGACAGGCGGCGGGGCGTCGCTTGAATTCCTGGAGGGGAAGGTGCTCCCCGGGATCGATTGTCTGCTTGACCGCGATCCGCGCAAGCTTGTCGCGGCGGGGAACTGGAAGATGAACCGCGAGGTTCCCGCGGAGGCGGTTTCCTTCCTCGAAAAACTCTTGCCGCTCGTCGCTGACACAAGTTCAAAAGTGATTGTCGGTGTGCCTTTCACAGCGCTTGACGCTGCCCTTGCCCTCTGCAATGGGACGCCCATCCATGTCGCCGCGCAGAACGGACACAGCGAGGATGCCGGCGCCTATACAGGGGAGGTGTCCATGTACGCCCTCGCCCGCATGCATGTGCCGTATGTCATCATCGGCCATTCCGAGCGCCGCGCGTATGCCGGCGAAACGGATGCGGACGTAAACGCCAAACTGCGGTCCGCACTGCGCTGGGGCATCCGGCCGATTGTCTGCTGCGGTGAATCGAAAGAGCAGAGGAAAGCGGGCGAGACGGAAGCGCATATCGTCTCACAAATTGAGCGCGCTTTTGAGTGTATTCCCGAGGCTTCTCTCTGTCAGATAATGGTCGCGTATGAGCCGATCTGGGCCATCGGTACAGGCGAAGTCGCGACTGAAGCGCAGGCTCAGGAAGCTTGCGCGCTGATCCGCGATGTCCTGACGAGACTGTATTCACCGGAGGCGGCTTCTTCTGTGAAAATACTCTACGGCGGTTCAATCAACGCGGGGAATGCCGCCGGACTGTTTGCGCAGTCCGCTGTTGACGGGGGACTTGTCGGAGGGGCTTCTTTGAAGGCGGACGACTTTGCGGTGATCGCAAACATCTGATTAGTTCGGCTAAAAGAGCATGAAACTGACTGACCGCGCCGGCCGCTTCCTGCGTCATTCGGCAAACAGGGAGGTATTATGCGGAAAGCTCAGGCGGATGTTTTGGCGAGCCTGGCGGCTCGCGTCGAAGGAAAGAACGAAAGTGTGAACCAGATGACGACTCAAGCAAAACGCCCTGTCGCCCTGATCATTCTCGATGGATGGGGAATCTCTGAAAATACATGCGGAAACGCGGCCCTGGCCGCGGATACGCCCTATATCGACCGGCTTCTCAAAGAGTGGCCGGTGTCCAGGATTAGAACAAGCGGCCGCGATGTCGGATTGCCTGACGGTCAGATGGGGAATTCTGAGGTGGGGCATACCAATATCGGCGCGGGCAGAATTGTCTACCAGGATTTGCTTAGAATCAGCAACGCCATTGAAGACAGCACATTTTTCGAAAATGACGCGCTGCTGCGCGCCATGAGAAACGCCGCGGACGGACAGAAGACGCTCCATCTGGCAGGACTTCTGTCCGACGGCGGTGTGCACAGCCACCTCACGCACCTTTTCGCTCTGATCGATATGGCAAAGCGCGAGGGTGTTCGGGATGTAGCGATTCACGCTTTTTTTGACGGGCGCGATACGCCGCCTGAATCAGGAATCATTTACATGGAAGCTCTTCTCGGACATATCCGCAAAGCGGGGGTCGGCAGAGTGGCGACGCTGTCCGGTCGCTATTACGCCATGGACCGCGACAATCGCTGGGAACGAGTGGAGAAAGCGTATCGCTGCCTGACGGCCGTCCGCTTCGAAGGGACGCGCGCGACAGACCCGCTCGAAGCGATCCGCGCGTCATACGCGCAGGGAGTGACCGATGAGTTTATCTCTCCGGTCCTGATAACTGACGAAAGAGGCGAAGCGGCCGCGCCGGTCCGCGCGGGAGACAGCTTCATATTCTTCAACTTCAGACCGGACCGGGCACGTGAAATGACACGGGCTTTATGCGAACCGGGATTTGATAAGTTTCCTGTTGTCGATTCGCCCCTCGGCCTTCATTATGTCGGCATGACTGAATACAGTGCGGGCTTTGATGCGTTCCCGCAATACACCACAGCTTTTCCGCCGGTGGAGCTGACCGGCACGTTCGGTGAAATTGTCTCCGAAGCGGGGTTGAGACAGCTGCGCATCGCCGAGACAGAGAAATACGCGCATGTCACGTTCTTCTTCAATGGGGGAAGAGAGGAACCTTATCGGGGAGAGGACCGCATCCTCGTTCCCTCGCCGAAAGTTGAGACATACGATCTCCAGCCGGAGATGAGCGCGCCGGAAGTGACGGAAAAGCTGCTGGAAGCGCTCAGCTGTCCGCCCGATGTCATCATTCTCAATTTCGCGAACGGTGACATGGTCGGGCACACCGGCTTTTTCAATGCCGCCTGCCGTGCGATGGAGACCATTGACCGGTGTCTTTCCAGAATTGTCCCCGCCATTCTCGGCCTGGGCGGTATCGCGCTGATCACAGCGGACCACGGCAACCTTGAGGAGATGATCGATCCTGTGAACGGCGGACCGTTCACTGCGCATACGACAAATCCCGTATGGCTTATCGGCGCAGGGATCGATAAAGGCAGATTATCAGACGGCCGGCTGGCGGATCTCGCTCCGACGATGCTCGACCTTCTGAATCTGGAAAAATCGCCGGGGATGACAGGAATATCTCTCTGGCTCAGGTGAGGGGAAACGCGCGCCGGATGCGAAAATCGCGTGCGCGCGACGTGTTATACTATCATAGCGATAAACTCGTCAGCAATTGACCGATGGGGGGGAACAATGGCAAAGAATAAGAACTTTGTGACGATGGACGGGAATACGGCGGCGGCCTATGCCTCATACGCTTTTACTGAAGTCGCGGGGATTTACCCGATCACGCCGTCTTCAGGAATGGCAGACAGCGTGGATCAATGGTCTCAGCAGGGGATAAAGAATATCTTCGGTCAGAATGTCCATGTCGTTGAAATGCAATCAGAAGGAGGCGCTGCGGGTGTGGTTCACGGCTCCCTCGCTACTGGTGCGCTGACGACAACTTACACGGCTTCACAGGGGCTGCTCCTGATGATTCCCAATATGTACAAAATGGCCGGAGAACTGCTTCCGGCTGTTTTCCATGTTTCCGCCCGCGCGGTCGCGGGGCACGCGCTCTCCATTTTCGGGGATCACAGCGATGTCATGGCCGCGCGTCAGACAGGTTTTGCGATTCTCGCGTCACACGGCGTGCAATCCGCAATGGACCTCGGCGTGGTCGCGCATTTGTCCGCTATCAAAGGCCGTGTTCCTTTTGTGCATTTCTTTGACGGTTTCAGAACATCACATGAGATTCAGAAAATCGAGGTCATCGATTACGATGATATGAAGGAACTTGTCGATATGGAAGCCGTTCAGGCTTTCCGTCAGCGCGGTCTGACTCCCAACCGTCCCTGTCTCCGCGGTTCCGCGCAGAATCCCGATATTTTCTTTCAGGAGAAAGAAGCGGCGAACCCTTACTATCATGCTCTTCCCGACATTGTCGAGCATTATATGGATGAGATCAGCAAGCTGACAGGACATGAATATAAGCCTTTTGTCTACCACGGTGCTCCGAATGCGAAAGAAATCATCATCTGCATGGGGTCCGTCTACGACACAATCTGTGAAACATCCGACTTTCTCAACGAGCAGGGGCGTGAAACCGGCGCTGTCCACGTTCATTTGTACAGGCCTTTCTCCGCGCGGCGTCTGCTCGAGGCGATACCGGAGTCAGTACAGAAAATCGCGGTTCTTGACCGAACCAAGGAGCCCGGCGCCTATGGCGAGCCGCTCTTCCTCGATGTAGCCACCGCGCTCGCAGATGCCGGCCGCCATATCACAGTCACCGGTGGGCGTTACGGACTCGGTTCCAAAGATACGAAACCGGCGGATATCGCCGCTGTGTACGATCTCCTGGCGGAGGAAGATCCGAAGCCTCGTTTTACCATCGGCATTGAGGACGATGTGACGAATCTTTCGCTCCCCGTCGGGGACGACATCCAGGTTTCCCCGCCCGGGACGATCGCCGCACGCTTCTGGGGACTCGGCTCTGATGGAACAGTCGGCGCGAATAAAAACTCGATCAAAATTATCGGCGACCATACGCCGATGTACGCGCAGGCATATTTTTCCTATGATTCAAAGAAATCCGGAGGCGTGACCATCTCGGATCTGAGATTCGGGCACTCTCCGATCCGTGCACCGTACCTTGTCGGAAGCGCGGATTTTGTCGCCTGTCACAACCAGGCTTACCTGCACCAGTATGACATGCTGAAAGCACTGAAAAAGGGTGGATCTTTCCTCCTCAATACGACGAAGAGCGCTGAAGATCTCGATGCGTTTCTCCCCGGGCAAGTCAAGCGTTTTCTCGCTGAGAATGATATCAACTTCTATATTATTGACGCCGTCCGTATCGCGCAGGAGATCGGACTCAGGGGCAGGATCAATACGATCTGCCAGGCGGCGTTCTTCAAGATAACGGAGGTTATACCGGTTGAAGAGGCCGTAAGTCACATGAAAGAAGCCATCGTCCGATCCTACAGTGACAAAGGCGAGGAAATAGTCAACATGAATTACCGCGCGGTTGACGCAGGTATCGCGGAAGTTCAGAAAGTTGAAGTCCCGGAGAGCTGGCGCCGTGCGGAAGACGATCCGGTCCGGTTCCGGGAAGCTCCTGCTTTTGTCCTGAATGTCGCTGACGTGATGAATCGCCAGGAGGGCAATTCGCTGCCTGTCTCGGCATTTACCGATTATTGTGACGGAACATTTCCGCAGGGCACTTCCCGCTATGAGAAGCGCGGCATTGCCGTCAATATTCCCAAATGGATACCCGAAAACTGTATTCAGTGCAATCAATGCTCGTACGTCTGCCCGCACGCCGTGATTCGTCCCTTCCTGCTGAACGAAGAGGAAAAAAAGGATAAGCCGGAGTCATTCCGGACGCTGAAAGGCATGCGCCCGTACGAGGCTTACGATTTCCGCGTTCAGGTATCCGCGCTCGACTGTACGGGCTGCGGATCATGTGTCCAGACATGTCCAGCCAAAGAGAAGGCGCTCGTCATGGAGCCGCTCGAGGAGCATGCGGACGAGGTGAAAAACTGGGATTTCGCGATGTCTCTGTCGAATAAAGACAACCCGATGAACAAGACATCCGTGAAGGGCAGTCAGTTTGAGCGCCCGCTGCTCGAGTTCTCGGGAGCTTGTGCCGGCTGCGGTGAAACGCCTTACGTCCGCCTTGCTACCCAGCTGTTCGGCGACCGCATGATGATTGCGAACGCGACAGGCTGTTCATCGATCTGGGGCGGTTCGGCGCCGTCGATGCCATACTGCGCCAATGACAAAGGTTTCGGTCCGTCATGGGCGAATTCGCTCTTTGAAGATAACGCCGAATACGGACTCGGCATGCATCTCGGCGTCAAGCAGCTTCGCCGCCGTGCGGCGGAATTTGTCTCGGAGCTCAGGGACGAAGAGATTTCGCCGGAGCTGAAAGATGCGATCGACGTCTGGTTTGAGCGGAAGGAAGAAAAAGAGCAGGCGCGCGAAATCGCCGACGCGCTGTTAATCCCGCTGGAGAAAGCGGAACTCACCGGGGAGGCGGCTGAGCTCAGAGAGAAGATTCTCGCGCTCAAAGACTATGTCATGCTGCGATCCACGTGGATCATCGGCGGCGACGGATGGGCATATGATATCGGCTACGGCGGCCTCGACCACGTGCTTGCATCCGGCGAGGATGTCAACATCCTGGTTCTCGACACGGAAGTTTACTCCAATACAGGCGGGCAGGCTTCCAAAGCTACGCAGCTCGGCGCCGTGGCTCAGTTCGCCGCCGGCGGCAAATCACTGAAGAAAAAAGACCTCGGCATGATGGCGATGGCGTATGGTTATGTCTATGTCGCGCAGATCGCCATGGGAGCGGGGCAGGCGCAGGCACTGCGCGCGCTCCGCGAAGCGGAGGCGTGGCATGGGCCTTCACTGGTTATCGCTTACGCGCCGTGCATCAACCACGGAATCCGTGGCGGCATGTCAGAGACTCAGCGCCGCGAGAAGGACGCTGTTGAAACAGGGTACTGGCATCTGTGGCGCTATAACCCGCAGGTGCTGGCGGAAGACGAGAAGAAGAACCCCTTTGTTCTCGATTCGAAACCTCCGATGAGAGATTACTCTGAGTTCCTGAAGGAGGAAGTCCGCTACACATCTCTTTACAAGAAGTATTCTGCCGAAGAAGTGGAAGAGATATTCGCGCTCGCCAGAAAAGCGGCGGAAGAACGATATCAAGGCTATGTCCGTTTAGCCGAACGGACCTCTCTGTAGAATTGACAGCGGACACCGGGCTTACTTGACAGTGGCCGGTGCCCGCTGTTGTACGCCTTTACCTGTCGTTCCCCGGGCGGGACGATTTGCACAGAATGCCGCGCTTTGAACGAACCGGTGAAGCCGCCCGGGAGATTGGCTGACTGAAGCGCGGATTCCGGCCGCAGCAGTCGACGGAATGGGGTCACAGGAAACGGAGAAGGGATGGCTTATGAGAATCAAGGATAGTCGATCCATTATCTTTAGTGATACGCCTGTTCCTGATCTTTTTATTCAGGATATGATGCCGAAACTCAGCGGGAACGCGGTAAAGAGTTATTTGTTTCTCAACAGTGTGTTTCAGAACGGCTCGAGGAAGGCAACGCGTACCGATTTAGCGGACCGCCTGGGTATTTCCGAGGAAGCTGTGGAAGACTCGCTGCTCGAACTGCAGCGGATGCACCTTATAACAGTCGGCGATCAGGATATCGCGATCCATGATCTGAAGATGCAGGAATTGCAGAAGCGGTACAGGCCGATTACCTCATCTCCGCCGAAAGAAATTGTCGGGCGTGAGAAGCTCCACAAAGAAAGAGAGCTGATCGTCAATCAGATCAATATGACTTTTTTCCAGGGGATGATGACTTTTACCTGGTACGATCACATTGACCGCTGGTTTGAAGTTTACGGTTTTGACCCCCAGGTGATGTTTGCCCTGTTTCAGGAAGCGGCGAATCAGAACCGCCTGAACGGCCCTGGTTTCGCGATGCGTGTTGCGGAAGATTGGGCTTCCGCCGGTGTCAGAACATACGAGCAGCTGTCTCTCTATTACACGCATTTCCTTAAAAAGAATGAGATAAAAGCTCTGGTCGGCAAGCGGCTCAGGCGCAGCATGACGGAATACGATCTCAGGGATGTCGACACATGGATTGACGAATACGGATACGGCGAGGATATAATCGAAGAAGCGCTCTCAAAGACACGCGGCGCTTCGAAACCGAGTGTACGCTTTGTCAGCGCTGTGCTGAAAGACTGGCATGACCGGGAGCTGAAGACGCTGGATGCTGTGCGTGAGTATGAGGGGAAACGCGAAGCGGAAACAGCTGCCTCGCGCGGGAAAACGCCGACACTCAGGCGCGACAACAGGGATAACTTTACTCCCGATTCTGCCCTTGATCCGGATCACGACATCAATTCGGGCATTCGCCTTCCCCGTCTCCTTGCTGACGCCGAGGCGCGGAACCGGGAGGATTAAGCGCGAAGTATCATGGCGAACTTAACCGATAAAATCAACAGCGAAATTGTCCGCGTATATGAAAAGAGGCGCCACTCTGCTTTCGCGGCGCGCGACGAACGCATATCGTCCCTTTACGGGCGCTATCCTTCGCTCAGGAATTTTGACGAGAGACTCCGCGCGGAAGGTTTCAGGCGCCTTCAGTCAGCGCTCGGGCAAACGCAGCCGGAGAGCGGCGCTTTTGACCGGGTTCTCCGGGAGCGGCAGGCGTTTCTTGCGGAGCACCGCATCGAGGAGGGGTACGACCAGCCCGCTTTTTACTGCCATGTGTGCCATGATACAGGGCGAGTCCATAACAGATGGTGCTTCTGCCGCAGACAGATTCTGCAGGATATTCTGCCCGCGTTTTTTCCGGATACCATGACAGCTGATCACACGTTCGCGCACTTCAATCTCAACCGATATGACAGCGCTCCTTCTGAGCGACTGAAATCAATGTCCGCGCGTGAAGTCATGGCGGGTAATTTACAGGCGGCACAGTTTTACGCGGCGAAATTTTTTAGTCTGAAAGACCGCAATCTTTTTTTCAGTGGCGATCCGGGAACGGGCAAGACATTCCTGATGCAGTGCATCGGGCACCGTCTCATGGAGGATGGCGCGTCTGTCATTTATATCACCGCTCCCAATCTGTTCGATCTGTCGACGCGATATAAGAGGCTGCAGCAGTCTTTTCGCCCTGATCCGGATCAGCTTGAGGAAGCCGCCATGCTCTACAACGCTTTTATCACCTGGGATCTCCTCCTCATCGATGACCTGGGGACGGAGATCGCGACACCGGAGACGTTCGCTCAGTTGATCGCTGTTCTGGATACGAGGCAGAGCCGACGGCTCGGAACAGTTATCGCTTCCAACCTGAAAGTGCCTGATTTCGCCAAACAGTATGACAGGCGGATTGACAGCCGCCTGAAAGGTGATTTTCTTATCTATAGCTTCCCTCCCGGAGATCTGCGGCAGCGCCGCGCCGAGAAGAGCGAATGAAGGTATTTCATGCGTATCGGTGTTGATCTCGTCCGCGTCAAAAGGCTGGAGAACATTCTGGAACGCCACCGCGCGCGCTTTCTCGACCGCGTTTACACTGAACGCGAGCGCGCAATCTGCTCAGGCGACATCCGCCGTCTCGCAGGCCGCTTCGCGTCGAAGGAAGCTGTTTCCAAAGCGCTGGGCACCGGCATAGGGCGCTCCGGGATCACATTTCAGGATATTGAGATAGAATCGGATGCCTCAGGCGCCCCGTCCGTCGTCCTGAGAAAAGCGGCGCGCGCGAGGTTCGAAGCGCTGGGGGGCATTTCAATATCCCTCAGTATTTCACATGAGAACGATTACGCCATCGCTTTCTGTGTGCTGGAAACACAAGTCACGGGGGAACCGATGGCTGAAGCGGGGCGGGGAGTCTGTGCGCATGAGTGAGGAAATTAAACCTGCCGGACAGAATCCTGTATCGGAAGTTACATCAAAACAAAAGGAAGCGCCGGAGAAGATTGCGATTCACCGGGGCCCGGGGTATGTGCCGGGGCTTTTGGATTCACAGGATAATCACGGGCAGAAGAAGCCTGTTTTCATCGGTTCTAAGAGAAGGCGCCTTCCCCCCTGGGCTGTCGCGATCGCCGTTTTTCTTGCGATCATGGCGGGGCTGTTCCTGATTGTCCCTCAGCTGATGGAGAGAAAAGAATCACCCCTTCCCACAGGTGATCCGAACGCGCCGGGATTTCTCGAAACTGAAGTGCCGTCCGACGGTCATTCAGCCATCATAAAAGTATCGAGCGCGCCAGTTTTCAGTTCTGTTGAACCGAGCGGTATCCGGATCGCGGAAGCACTTCTGAACGAACGCGTGACGATGATTGACACAAGCGATCGCACGATGATCAGGGCGCGTCTCGAAGACGGGACAGAAGGATTTATCCTGCGGGATCACCTGAGCGCCGATCTGCAATCACTGTCACTTTCAGGAATCCTGTATAAAGTGGTGGTCCGCACGCCGTTCAAACGTGTGATGTCGCACGCGCGAAGCGGCGTCATGCTCGTGGAGG
>MTKY01052424.1_pt1 | contig 15638 bp, 10 predicted proteins | sample 1042731 | NCBI WGS metagenome assembly MTKY01 (sample SAMN06212206, study PRJNA360538) | anaerobic digester metagenome | biome: Wastewater treatment plant; material: sludge; isolation source: anaerobic digester fed with sludge from wastewater treatment plant | place: Denmark: WWTP Soeholt ... | reverse complement strand
CACCATTGCCCCGCAAGACTCCTGTGCGGCAGGCTCTACTGCAAGAAGAAAACCTGCTCATCCTGCAAGGAAGGCTGCTCCAGTCTTTGTCCTCACTTTGAGGAGGAAGCCTGTCCTCTCCTGCAAAAGGCACCCTTTGTCTGCAATGGCTGCAAACAAAAGAACCGTTGCGGGTTGACCAAGTACGTCTACATGCCCCCCGTCGCCCAAAACGAATACAGGGAACTTTTGTCTGATGCCCGATCCGGGCGATCCTATTCCCCCGAGGAGATTCAGTACATCAACAAGACCGTCAAGGCAGATCTCAAGCGTGGTTTTTCGCCCTACACCATCTGGGTCAACCACAAAAACGAGCTGCCCTGTTCGCACCGGACCATCTACCGGCTCATTCAGGATCGGGCCTTGGGAGATGTCTCGGCCTTCGACCTGCCCTACAAGATCCGTTACCGGCCGCGAAAGAAGAAGAAGGAGCACAAGATCGATACGCAGTGCCGCAAGGGGCGAACCTATCAGGATTTCCAGACCTTTATGGGGGAAGATCCCTGGCCGGTGGTCGAGATGGACTCGGTGATTGGAACCATCGGCGGCAAGGTCATCTTGTCCTTGTATTTCCAAGAGTCTTCCATGCTGTTCTTGTTCTTGCGTGAGCGAAATACCGCCAAGTCCGTCATCGACCTCTTCGACCGTCTTGACCATGTCCTGGGACGGGATCGTTTCCGTCGGCTCTTCCCCGTCCTTTTGACCGACAACGGCTCCGAGTTCTCCAATCCCAAAGCGATTGAATTTGACGGGGAAGGACAACGGCGTACCCGGATCTATTACTGTGACCCGGGTACACCCAACCAGAAACCTGGGGTGGAAGGGGCCCACAAACACTTGAGGCGCATCCTGCCCAGAGGGACATCCTTCGACCAGCTGACCCAGGACGATCTCAATCTGGTCATGGGTCATGTCAACGGATTTCCCAGAAAAAGGCTGAATGACCGGACACCCCTCCAGTCATTCAGCTCGACCTTCGGAAAGGAGGTAGTGGAACGTTTGAACATTCCAATACTGGACCCTTCCCAGGTCATCTTACGACCCGATCTCCTTAGAAAAAATAAAAAAGAGATCGACTAGACAGAAATCAGGCTCGCCTCGAGACGGTTCTTCTCTGCCAACTCGCAGGCCATCCAGCTTAAAGTGTCGTATACGACAAATGGCTCGATGGGTCTGTTAAGCGCGCCCTTCTTTCTTGTCATTGGCGTCATTCTAGCATTTTCCTTCGTTTTACAGGGTTTTTCTCAACTCAGTCAAAGCCCTGCCACGATTTTATTTCAAGTTTTCTTGGATTCCTTCTCTACTGTCCTGCTTACCTTGTCATTTAGCGGGCCTTTTGCGGGCCAGGTTTTGATTGAATAACTAATCAACTTATGGTATCTTTTCTTCAATGTAGCCTTCGCCCCGACGTTTGAGACTGCGTCGGGTGCGAACAGTAAAAACGTATTGAGGAGGATGTATTGATGGGATTTAATACTACGGCAGTCTTGGTTGTCCTCGGGGTATACCTGGCCTTCATGGTCTACCTCGGCTTCTTTTTCAAGGAGCGGACCAGCAGCTTTGCCGACTTCATCACCGGGAGCAGCAATGTCCCCTGGTTCGTCCTGACCATGACCATGCTGGCGACCCTGGCCAATGCCCAGCAGACCCTGGGCATCGCGGGTACCAGTTATGGACTCGGTCTGTCCCCCATGATCTGGTACTTCGTCATCGTCAACATGATCATTTACCCCCTGATCAAACGGCTGGGCTCGCGCTACCGCCAGCTCAATTTCCTGACCGTCGTTGACCTGGCCGACGCCCGGTTCGAGCACGGCGGCCGTCTGACCCTGCTTCTGGCCATCTGGCAGATCGCCTGGGGTGTCATCTCCACCGCCATCTGTATCTTCGGCGGCGGCCTGGTTCTCCAGACCGTCTTCGGCATCAGCATGTGGATCGGCATCCTGATCACCGGCGTCATCACCGTCTTTTACTGCGTCATGGGCGGCTTCAAAAGTGTCATCTTTACCGACACCATCCAGTGGCTGATCATCCTCTTTGGAACCGCCGCCCTGATCCCCGCGACCTTCATCAAGTACGGCAGCTTTTCCAACTTCTTCAGCACCATCCTCGGGCCCAGCGGCTATGCCCCTTCGGCGGCCTCCAACCTCTGGCCCGGCTTTTCCGACCTCTTCAGCCTGCCTTCTTTCGCGGGCGTAACCCCGGTCGTCCTGATCGCCATGGGCCTGGCGGGATCGCTTTGGATCCCCATCGACCTCTCTTTTGTCCAGCGCATGCTGTCGGCCAAAACGCCCAAAGACGGCCGTCGCTCCAGCTTCACCTTCCTGGCCGCCGTCACCTTCTGGGCCTGCATCATGGTGGCCATGGGCCTTTTTGGCGCCCAGCTCTTCCCGGGCGTGGCCAACACCGACTCAGTGATCCTGCTGATGGCCAATGATGTCATGCCAGGTATCGGGATGGCCATCTTCGTGGCCGCCATCGCGGCCGCCGTCATGAGTACGGTTGACTCTTATCTGAATGCGACGGCCGCCATCTTCACCCGGAATATCTACAAGCGTTTCATCAATAAAGACGCTACCGATAAGCAGATGATCAAGAACGTCCGCATCATGACCGTAGTGGTTGCGGTCGCGGCCCTGCTCTTTGCCCCCCTGGTCGCGGGAGGCGGTGTCTTCGGAACCGCCATCACCGCCCAGATGGTGCTCTGCGCCTCGGTCACCCCGGTCATCCTGCTCAGCACCTACTGGAAACGGCTGACGGAACCCGCGGCCTTCTGGGGCTGCCTGGTCAGCGGCGTGGTCACCCTGGCCATCGTCCTCTTTGCCGGAGGCGGCCAGGCGGTCTTCTTCGGGGCCGGTATCTTCGGGGTTCCCGCCATCTTCGTAGGCCTGATCATCGGTTTCCTCATCTACATCGTCATCACTTTCCTGACACCCTACGATGAGTCCAAGATCGGGAAAGACTTCCTCAAGGTCTTCAACGACAAGAAGAGTTTCGAAAAATCCAGCCGGACCGACCTCTACGTCATCGCCGTTGCGATCGTTCTGCTTCTGGTCGCCATCTTTACCAAGAAGAAGGAATCGGCTTTCCCGCCCCTTTCAGGCACGGGAGGGATCCTGACCGACGTCTTCTTCTGGGCTGTAACCGTCATCATCGCCATCTTTACCATCTACATCCTGATCCGCTCCGTCCTGTGGGCCAAAGGATTGCAGAAGGCTGAAGCGGCGGCCGAGCTGCCGGCAGCCGAAGAGGACGCCCAGTCCTAGTGTGAGGCAGGGCTCGCTCCCCTCACCTGATGAGCAAAGCGAAAGGGGCTGTCCCGGTCCGGGACAGCCCCTTTTTGTGAGGGTCAGGACGGCCTTATCAGTCGATGAATTTCAAAAAGGCCCGTTTGACGATTTCCGCCGACACGCCGGACCGGTAGAACTCGGTTGCCCTGACGTCCGAAATGGGTTTGATGTCTTCCTTGAGAACATCTTCCAAGCCTTCGAACAGATCGGGTGACAGCTTCTTGCCTACGAAGAAGGCCTCCGTTTTAGGCGTACGGACCGTATAGGGCGCCACCGCACCCATCGAAATCAGGCAGCGGGTGATCCGCCCTTCATCATCCAGCTCGACGGCGGCCGCCGCGCTGACGACGGAAATGGCCATGGCGTTTCTGAGGCCAAGTTTCTCAAAGCCGCTCAGTTTATTGGGCTTGAACTCGATTGCCTTGATCAGCTCGCCCTGGGCCAGGTCTGTGACGTAATAGGCCTTGTAGTACTCGCAGAGAGGCAGGATCCGCTCGCCTTCCTGTGAGGCGATGATCAGGTTCGCGTCCAGAGCCATCAGGGCCGGGACGGTATCGGCACTCGGTGACGCGTTGGCCACGTTACCGCCGAGGGTCGCCTTGTTGCGGACGATGGGGTCCGCCAGCTGGGAACAGGCCTGATGAAGAGCGGGCGCCTTTTCCCTGATCAGCTCAGAGGCCACCAGGTCGGAGATAACGGTCAGGGCGCCAATGCGGATTTTTCCGTCGACTTCCCCGATCCCCTTCAGGTCCTCAAGGCCCGAGATATCCACCAGGTGAGCCTGCTTCAGCTTGCCTGCCCGGATGTGAACCATGATGTCGGTCGCGCCGGCGACCGGCCTGGCGTCCGGTGAAGCCTTCAGGATGGCCTGAGCCTCTTCAAGCGTATTGACTTGACTGTAATCAAAACTCACGTTTTTATCCTCCCAATTTTCCGGGATCCCGGACCCACAGGGCACAGGATCCCCTCTTTTTAAGTGTAACTGAGCATGCCCTCGGACACCAGGCAACCAAACCAGGTGACCAGGGGAGCGTCCGCGAAGACCATGTTGGCGAATAGAGGCGCCTTCTCGAGCGGCCGGTAGAGGTGGGCCCGTCCGTCCGCATGACTGTAGGCTGACTTGAAACGTACGGGATCCTGGGTCAGGAAGTCCCAGCCTTCAAGGTAGGCACCCTTCAGCAGGGGATAATCCCCGGCCATCTCCTGTCTGATGGCGTCAAGGTTGCCCGGATGCTTGCCGGATACCTGCTCAACCAGATCGGCCAGAACCTGGTAACCATCGCGTCCCGCGGGCGGTTTGACAGCCGCGTCAAAGCGCTGAACCCTGCCTTCCGCGCTGATGTAGGAACCTGTGAAGGCCCCGTAGCCGGGAACAGGAAGGAAGGCGTCCGCATAGGCGAGCGCCGGGCCCTTCATGCTGTCCAGCATCAGGCAGTAATCGAGTTTGGCCGCCATTTCGTCGGGGACAAACTGCCCGACCAGGACCAGTCCCTTGATCTTGCCGGCGTCGACGTCGGCCTGCAGGCTGTGAAGGTTGCGCCGAATGCCAAGGAGCGAAACGGCCTGGGTATTGCTGTGCTGGAGCATCTGGATCACGCCGTTGCTTTCGCTGGCGATATGACCCGAAACGATCGCGATATTGGCGACCAGACGGGCCGTTTCAACGCTGATCCGTTCGCGGTCAATCATGATCATGCCGCGCTTGGCCCCATGGTATTCCTCCGCGAAGGTTCTGGCCGTCTCTCCGACTTCCACGTCTTCCAGGGCTTCAACCATGTCTTCGTAACCCAGCACGCCCTCGACCGGGGTTTCCCTCAGGGTTACCAGGTGTTTGAGGGCCTGTTTCAGGAATCCCGTGTCATCCTCCAGGACGGCACGATGATGGGCCAGGAAATTGAAACCATTCCAGCCATCGGCGGCTGCCAGGAGCAGCCTGGCTCCCCGGCTGATGGCCTGACGCACCGGCACGCCCAGCATGGCGTAATAAGAGGGTACGTCGGCGCCGATCACAAAGATGACATCGGCTTCTTTCAGCTCCCGATAGGTATTGGTACTGCCGTCCAGACCGAAGACATCTTCCAGGCCGCCGTCATAGCTGTTGGCGCTGTAGATGCTTTCCGTTCCAAAGGCCTGGGCCAGTTTCTTGGACAGGTAGATCTCTTCCGTCGTCATCCGGTCCGCGATCAGGAAGGCCAGGGCGTCCTTGCCGTACTTTTCCTGGATCCCCTTTAACTTGTTTACCGCCGTCTGCTGGACATCTTCCCAGCTCGCGGCCTCGAGTTGCCCGCGTTCACCCATCATGGGATGGATGAGGTCCGGGTCACTGAGCGGGATCTCCCAGCCGTAACGGCCGTGCCGACAGAGAATGTTTTCGGGTAAAGAACCGCCAGAGCGGGGTACCACATTGATGATGGCATCCCCGTAGGTCTGAATCGTCGTGGAACAGCCGACCCCGCAGTAGTTGCAGATGCTGTCGTGCCGTTCAGGTTCGACGACCATCCGCTTCATCCGCGGGTTGTGTTCGGAAAGAGCGCCCGTGGGGCAGATCTCCACGCACTGGCCGCAGCCCACGCAGAACGTTTCCTGCAGGGGAACCCGGCCGGCGATGGCCATGACGGGAGGATCCTGCCCGTAATCCATCTCCAGGCAGTTGTTACCCATGATCTCCGCGCAGGCTTTGACACAAAGGCCGCAGCCGATGCATTTTTGGGCCTCATAGAAGATATAATGGTGCCGCTTGTCGATGGGAACCACCGGAGACTTGGCCTCGTAGGGCTCGAAGTCATACTGGTTGGCCAGATCAAGCAGACGGCAGTCATGGACATCCAGGCAACCGCATTCCAGGCAGCGGGACGCCTCATCACGGGCCCAGACCGACCGGTCTTCCGAACTCACCTTGGCCGGCAGGCGGGCCTCAGTCCTGGGGTTCTTTTCATCGAACTCCACCTGACGGGGATCCATGGAAGCCAGGATGTCCTCACGGCTGAGGTCAGTCTGGCGGACATAGGCCGGTGAAGGCAGGCTGGGCCGACGGCCCGAAAGGACGTCATCAATGACCTTGACGGCCCGCTGGGCCTCACCGATCACCTCGACCGCCTGCTTGGAGCGGGTCCGGGTGACATCGCCACAGGCGTAGACACCCGGCACCGAGGTCCGGTAGAATTCGTCAACGGCGATGGAACCATCTTCGTTGCGTTTGACTGGATCCCATTCGTTCCCTGCGCCCGCTTTCTTGAAAGCCTGGTTGCCGGTTGCGATCAGAACAGCGTCATAATCTTTCTGAAGGTCAGCCAGTGTGAGATCCCTGCCGATCAGGCGGCCGGTCACGAATTCGACGCCCAGCATCCCGACAATCTCAATTTCCCTGTCCAGGATGGAGCGAGGCAGTTTCTCTTCAGATATCTTGGTTCTCAGAAGTCCGCCCAGGCTCTGACCGCCTTCGAAGACGGTCACCTTGTGGCCCTTCCGGGCCAGGAGCCAGGCCGCGCTCACACCCGCCGGCCCGCCTCCCACGATGGCGACCGAATGGCCGCTGGGTTCAGGCAGCTCGGGCAGATATGGCTGGTCACTTTCCAGGTCTTTTTGCGCCGCGAACAGCTTCAAGGCGGCAAGCGGAATCACGTCGTCCACTTCCTTGCGCCGGCAGGCCCGTTCACAGGGTCTGGAACAGGTCAGCGCCAGGGTCGCCGCGAAGGGATAAGATTCCTTGATCAGTCTGAGCGCCTCCAGGTCGAAGCCGTTGGCGATAAGGGCCGTGTATCCCTGGCAATCCGTTCCGGCCGGGCAGGCGCTCTGGCAGGGAGCCAGACAGTCACCCCGGTGATGGGCCAGGTAGCCTTCAATCTTGTCCCTGCGAATCGCCTCCAGGTCCTCCCGGACGATGGTCACCTCCATGCCGTCCTCAGCCCCGGTCTCACAAAGTTTGACCAGTTTTCCTTCATCGAGCGAAGCTAGACAAAGGCTGCAGTGGCCGTTGGCGGAAACTTTTTCGTCGTAGCAGAGATGGGGGACCTCGAAGCCGCACCTTTGCGCGACGTCCAGCAGAGACTCGCCCTGCCTGGCTTCCACCTGTCTGCCTTCAATCTTTAACGAAACGCGATGTTCGTTGTCCATCCCTTACTCCTCTCCACCTGGCAGCGACTTCAGCTGGCCTTCTTGTCCCGGACGTAGTTCTCGATGGCTTCGATGATGGGGTAATAGCCGGTGCAGCGGCAGATATTCCCCGACAAAGCTTCCTTGATCTCCTCACGGGTAGGATCGGGATTGACTTCTAAAAACGACAGGGCCGCCATGATGATTCCAGGGATACAGAATCCGCACTGGACCGCGTTGTTGTCGATAAAGGCCTGTTGCAGGGGATGAAGGATATCGCCCTTGGCGAGGCCGTCCACGGTGACGATGTCCTTGCCGTCAAACTGAGCGGCCAGGGCCGTACAGCTTTTAACCGCGCGGCCGTCGGCGATGACGGTGCAGGCACCACAGTCCCCGATTCCGCAACCCTCCTTGACGCTGGTGACACCCAGGACATCGCGCAGGGCGGAAAGAAGTGTTTGTTCGGGCCTCACCTCAAGTGAGACCTCTTCACCATTCAATTTGTATGTAATCGATACCATCTTGGATCACACCGGCCATGTGCCGGCTTCCCCTCCTTTCAAAACTGCGTTTTCACTCAAGCGTCCTGCTTGTAAAGCATCTCGTAAAGATCGACCTTGTTGATCGGCACCTTCCTGATCTCCTGCTGCAGGGCATTGCGGAGCGCCAGGGCGACGGCGGGGCCGACGCCTTCCAGCACCGATTCACCGATGGATTTGGCGCCATAGGTACCGGCCGGATCTTCACTTTCATAGAGCATGTAGTCGATCTCGGGGATATCCATGGTCGTGGCAATCAGGTAGGTGTCAAAGTTGCGGTTCCCGATGATGCCGTCCCGAATGGCCAGATTCTCCATCATGCCAAAGCCCATGCCCTGAAGGACGCCGCCGAAAAGCTGGCCCCGGACCAGGGAGGGGTTGATGATGGTGCCAATGTCGTGGGCCGCGGTAATCCGCTCCACCTTGATGGTGCCGGTCTTCATGTCGACCTCGACCTCCGCGACCTCCGCGCTGTAGGTGTAGGTCGGGAAAGCCTTGCCAAAACCTGTCTCATTGCTGAAATCGATGGCAGGGGGCTTGAACCAGGTCATGACAGCGCACTGCTGGCCCGTCCAGTGGTGGACATTGCAAACGGCCTGGAAGGGAATCACCGCGTCGGGTACGCCCTTCAGGCTGAACATGCCGTCCTCAAGTTCAATATCCTCAACACCCGCCTCAAACATCATGGCAGCCGTTTCCTTGAGGATTTCCTTCAGCTCCAGGGCTGCCTTTTTGACGGACTGGGCCCCCATGACGGTTCCGCGCGAAGCGGCCGTGATGTTGCTGTCAGGAATCTGGTGGGTGTCGACATGCTCGGCCACGAAGACCACGTCAACCGGTACCCCCAGGGCCTCGGCCACGATCTGAGAATAGGCGGTCCGAAGTCCCTGGCCGATGTCAGTCAGACCCGTCTTGACCATGACTGTTCCATCATCGTGAATCGAGACAAAGCCGGCCGAGGCGTCGGGCGTCTCAGCGCCCAGACCGCAACCGCGGTAGAAGATGGCCAGGCCGATGCCCTTGCGGACATCGCCCGTCTGCTTGGCGTAGGCGTCCCGTTTGGCGATGTAATCGGTTTTCTCCGTGACGGCGTCGATCAGTTCGGGCAGGATGACCTCGCCTTCGATCAGCTGGCCGCAGGAGCTGACTGACCCCTGCTTCAGCATGTTCAGTTTCTTGAATTCCAGCGGGTCCATGCCGATTTCTTTGGCCACTTCTTCGTAGAGCTGTTCCTCACCAAAGATATTCTGCGGCGCGCTGTAGCCCCGGAAAGCTCCGGAAGTCACGTTGTTGGTGAAGACGCCAAAGACGTCGACCTTGACGTTGGGAATATCATAGACGCCCGCGGCGTGGATGGAAGCCCGGAAGTTCATGAACTGGTGCATATGGTAAGCGCCGATATTTTCAATGATCTCAACCTGGAAGGCCTGCAGCTTGCCGTCTTTGTTGACGCCAACTTTATACTTCATTTTGAAGGGGTGGCGCTTGGTGCTGCTGATGATGGATTCTTCGCGGCTCGCGACCATCTTGACCGGCCGGTCGGTTGCTCTGGCCATGAGGGCGGCCCTGGAAGCCATCAGCCCCAGATACTCCTCCTTGCCTCCGAAAGACCCGCCTGTGGTTTCCTGAATGATGCGGACCTTGGGGCGCGGGACGTCAAGGGCGTCTGCCACCCAGCGCCTGGTGAAGAAGGGATTTTGCGGGCAGGCGTGGATCGTCATGGTGCTGTCAGGACCTGGAACGGCGACGACCGCTTCAGGTTCCAGGTAGGCGTGCTCGACGTTGCCCGTCTCATATTCGCGCTCGACAATCACATCACTGTTGGCGAAGCCCACCTCCACATCGCCCTTGCGGACCTTGTGCCTGGATGGCAGCCAGATGTTGCCGTCGCACTGCTCACAGTTCTCATGCAGGATGGGGGCGTCAGGCTTCAGGGCATCGTCAACCGTAAAAACAGCCGGCAGCTCCTCATAGGTGACCTTGATGGCCTCAAGACCGGCCTTCAGGGCCTGTTTGTCCTCGGCCGCCACGATGGCCACCACATCGCCTTCAAAGAGAATGTGATCGGTCAGGTAATAGTAGGTTGACCAGCTCTCTTTTTTGGTCAGGTCCTCAAAAGAGAGAACGGTCACTACACCTGGGACGGCCTTGGCCGCCGACGTATCGATGGATGTGACTTTGGCGTGGGCGTAAGGGCTGCGAAGTTCACCCCCCCACAGCATCCCCGGGAAAACCAGGTCAGCGGTGTAGAGCGCCTTGCCTGTCAGTTTATCCGCCTGGTCGTTTCGAATGATCGACCTGTTGATGGTTCGAAATCGGTCTGTTTTTGTCCCGTAAAGAGGCATACTCAGAACCCTCCTTGTCAAAAATATGGGAAGCGTACTTCCGTTTGGATAGACTCACCGGCGGGATGAATCCCGCCGGCCACATTAGACAATGATTTTTACGTCGGCCGCGATCAGGCCTTTCGTGTAGACAATACAGGGGTTGACATCCAGCTCTTCGATCTGCGGGTTTTCCTCCACCAGATTCGAGATGGAAATCAGGGCGTCGATGAGCGCCTCGAAATCCTTGGGCGCCTGGCCCCTCACCCCGGCCAGCATTTTGGCCCCCTTGGTTTCCATGATCATCTCCCTGGCTTCATCACGGCTCAGGGGCAACAATCTGAAACTGACATCTTTCAGTATCTCCGCGAAGATCCCGCCCAGTCCGAACATGATGACCGGGCCAAAGACCGGATCCCGGGTCATGCCGATGATGCACTCCGATCCGGGCAGGAGCATCTGGTTGACTGAAATGCCCGAAACGCTGGCCTCGGGCATGTGTTCGGCGACATTGCGGCTGATTTCATCGAAGGCCTGGGCCACTTCCTCTGCGCAAGCAAGGGCCAGCCGGACGCCGCCGATATCCGTCTTGTGCAGAATATCAGGCGACACAACCTTCATGACAACCGGATACCCGATTGCGTCAGCCGCCTCGACTGCCTCCCTGGCTGTCCGGGCCAGGGTCTGCCGTGGAACCTGAATACCATAGCGCGAAAGCATGGCATAAGACTCCTGTTCACCCAGCAGCTGTTTTTCTTTTACCTTCATCTTGTCGTTATCACTCATGGCAAGGTCCCTGATCCGCCACGTCCGTCAGGACGCCAGAAAAGCCCTTTCACCAAGCTCGAAGGCCGCCACGTTGACGTCAACGGTCTTGGGTGGGACACGCTTTTTGATGGCGCCGATCATGGTGTCCCGTGAAACGGGGATTTTACCGCTGGCCCAGGCCGCGCCGATCATGATGGTGCTGAGGACTTTTGGGTTGCCGACTTCCTGCGCCAGGGCAATGCCATCCAGGGTCACAACCCGTTCACAGAGCTGGCTCAGCTGGCTGACCGTCTCTTCCATGGTCGGGTAGGCGACCGCCCCTGATTTGACATCAATCGGGACGACTGCGTTGGATGTGGTAATGACTGTCCCGCTTTCGCCGATGTAGGGAATCCCGATGCGGAGCGCTTCCAGGGGTTCCAGGGCGACGACCAGATCGGCGGAGGCCCTTCTGACCAGCGGTCCATGGACGTTCTCGCCGGCCCTGATATGGGAGGCGACCGCGCCGCCCCTTTGAGCCGCGCCGAAAGTCTCCCCCACCCGCACGTTGATGGCGGTACCGTATTCTTCAATGAGGGCGCTGGCAATGATGTGGGAAGCCAGGATGCTTCCCTGCCCGCCTACACCTGCAACAATAATATTTGTTTCCATGCCTGAGCCTACTTCCTTTCCTTGATGGCCCCGTAAGGACAGATCTGCGAACAGAGCCCGCAGTCGACGCACAGCAGCTTGTCGATGCTGGCCTTGCGCGCGACCTTGTCAAACTGGATGGCGGAACAGCCAATGTCGAGACAGCGCCTGCATCCGATACAGACTTCAGGATCAACATAGGTGACGGGTTCCTGCCATTTCTTCCTTCTTTGAATCTGCAGCTGGCATTCACCCGTGGCGATCACGACAGCCGGTCCGGGGAATTCGATTGCTTCGGAAAGAGCCGCCGTCATCTTTTCCTGGTCATAGGAGTAGACAGAAGTGACGGATTTAATCCCGAACGCCTTGAGAATGGCCTCAAAATCCGCCTGTTCGCGGGGATCACCGAAACTGTCCGCGCCTGTGCTGGGGTTGGGCTGATGCCCGGTCATGCAGGTCCAGCGGTTGTCCATGAGGATCAGGGTCACATCCGAGTTGTTGTAAACGACATTGGCCAGCGCCGGCAGGATGGCGTGCAGGAAGGTTGAGTCACCGCAGACCGCAACCAGCTTGCCGTCCTTGTAGCCGACCTTGCTCTGCCCATGCGCCATGCTGAGACCGCTGCCCATGACATAGATGGTGTCCAGCATTTCGTAGGCTGAATTCATCAGGTGACGCTTGGCGTCATCCTCGCTGGCCTTGTCTCGCTTGGAGTAGACGCCGTAACCGCCCTGCTCATAACAGCCGATGTCGCCGTTGATGATATGGATCTGATCCTTGGGGTATTTTTCGAGCGCCTTGCGAAGTGCGCTGTAGGTTCCCAGGTGTGAACAGCCGGGACAAAGGGTGGATGAGCGCGGAATGATCTCGGCCTCAAACCGGCCGCGGATCTCCGCTTTGGAATCCACCGGCGCTTCCTTGCCAAGAAGGGGTGCCACAGCGCCGACCACCAGGTCGGTGTTGAGTTCGCCGTAGGGCTTGAAGATCCCATCGAACATTTTGCCGGAAACCCTGATCTTGACGCACAGTTTGCCAAGCAGGACCCTGACCATCCGCTCGATGACCGGATCACCCTCTTCCACAATGATCAGGTGGTCGAGGCCATCGACGAATTGCTCAACCAACCCGGCCGGCAGCGGATGAATGAAGCCAAGCTTCAGGAAGGCAACCTGTTCCGTCATGCCGAGCGAAGCCAGGGCTTCCCGGGCGTAGGCCGCGCCCAGGCCGCTGGCCAGGACACCGATCCGGGCGCCGGCCGGCTTGGTCATGGTGTTGAAGCCGCTCTCATCGGCTGCCTTCTGGGCCAGGGGAAGGGTCGTCTCATGCAGCCAGATATGCTTGCCGAGGGCACCCTTGGGCGGCCCGTAGACATTCCAGCGGTACGGAATCTCAAAATGCTTGTTGAAACCGAATTTCCGGTTGGTTTTTTCAATCTCGCCAAAAGTCACGTTGCCGCTGGCGTGTGAAAGACGGCTCACCGAACGCAGGAAAACCGGCAGTTTGGTCTGCTCAGAAATCTCAAAAGCGGCCTTGGCCATTTCCAGGGCTTCCTGCTGATCTTCGGGTTCCAAGACGGGTATTTCCGCGTATTCCGCCGCGTACCGGGTGTCCTGTTCAGTCGAGGAATAGTGCGCATCCGGGTCGTCGGCCACGACGACCACCAAACCGCCCTTGATCCCGCCGTAGGGCAGAGTCATGAAGGTGTCCATGGCCACGTTGAGACCGGCGTTTTTCATCACCGTGATGCTGCGCGCGCCGACCAGCGAAGCGCCAGCCGCCACCTCAAACGCTACTTTTTCGTTGATACTCCACTCGGCGTACAGATCGGTATCCTTGGTCGCCTCAATCAAAACCTCTGTGATCTCTGACGAGGGGGTACCGGGGTAGGACGCCACCATCTGCACATCTGCCTCCAGGGCGCCACGGGCGATCGCCTCGTTGCCCATCAGCAGGTCAACTGTGCCGGGATTCTGGAGAATAATAGATCCCACTTGAATTTCCTCCTTAAGTTTTGTCTCTATGCTCTTACCGAAAGCGCCTGACTCTGACGAATCGGCCCTTAAACGGATTGTGCTCTTTTGTAGAGGTAACCGGCCGCCCGTGTGGCCCGCTCAGGTGTCGGGAAAACAGGGAAACCTTCCTTTTGCAGTTTTCCGGTTTCAACCACCTCCGTCTCCCCTCCCCCGAGGTAGGCAACGATGATGGGTTTATCCGTTGACTGACGGACCTCGCACATGGTTTCCGCCGCACCCTCAACGGGATCGCCGAAGATCACCAGGAAACCGTCCACGGTATCCGTCTTGGCCAGAACCGCAAGGGCATCGCCATAACGGCCGCTTGTCGCGTCTCCCGTGAGGTCAAGCGGATTGCCGATGACACACTGGGGGGGCAGAACCTGCTCAAGTTTTTCTTTGTCTGCCGGATCCGGTTCGGGCAGCGTCAGACCCTGATGGATGGCCACATCCGCGGCCAGGATCCCGCTGCCGCCACTCGAGGTCACCACCTGAAGTCTGGGCCCGGGAAGCTGGCTGATGTAGCAAAAGGCCTTGCAGACATCATAGAACTCCTCGAGTTCATCGACCCGGATCAAGCCTGTCTTCTTGCAGACGGCGTCAAAGACCCGGTCGTCTCCTGCCAGGGACTTGGTGTGGCTTTGGGCGGCCTTGGCCCCAAGTTCCGTGCGGCCGGGTTTCAAAACGATCACCGGTTTGCGGGCGGCCACCTCCCTGGCTACCTCGAGAAAGCGTTTTCCATTGCTCACGCCCTCCAGATTAAGAGCAATCACCTTGGTTTCCGGATCATTGCCCAGGAACTGCAGCATATCCGTCTCATTGACACCACTCATGTTACCCAGGGCGCAGATGCAGGAAAAACCAAGATTCTCATCCGCGGCCCATCCACCCATGGCCGCGGCGATGGTGCCGCTTTGGGCGATGATGCCGAGGACACCGGGCGTTGTCATCAGGGGCCAGGAGGCGCAAAGCTTGTTGGGCGTGTAGTTGATACCCTGGCAGTTGGGTCCGATGACGGCAATGGAGTGTTCACGGGCAAGGCCCATGACTTTGGCTTCCAGCTCTTCATTGCCGATCTCCCGGAAGCCGCCGCTGACAATGATGGCGCCGTGGGTGTTCTTACTGGCCGCCTGCTCCATCACTGAAGGAACGACCGGCGCGGGAACGGCGACGACCACCAGGTCGACGTCTCCCGGGACTTCCAGCAGCGATGGATAGCAGGCGACGCCCAGAATCTCAGGCTCTTTGGGGTTGATAGGATAAACCGGTCCCTCAAAACCTCCATCCAGGATGTTTCTCAGGAGGGTATGCCCCATTTTGTTCGTATTGGCCGAGGCCCCCACGACCGCGACGGATCGCGCGTTGAAAATGTAATCGAGGATGCCCAGCTCGGATTGATGATCGTAATGCTTCTGCTTCATACCTTGACACCTGTCTTACGCCACAGGATGGCGGCTTCTTCCTGGCAATGGGCCCGGAGTTCCTCTTCGTCAAGCCTGGTCGGCTTGCCGTCGCGGATCACCACTTCACCATCGACCAGGACCGTTTCGATCTGCTTGCCCTGGAAGGTCATGTAGAAATAGCTGAGCAGGGATTCGGGGATGACGGGTGAGGGTGAATCCGGCTTGATGACCAGCAGATCCGCCTTCTTGCCCGGGGCCAGGCTGCCGATTTCTTTCTGGAGGCCGAGTGCCCTCGCCGCATTGCCCAGGACCATGTCGAGCACCTGGAAGATGGGCAGGATGGACGCGTCGGCCAAATGCGCCTTGTGGAGCAGAAAGGTGTAGCGGAGGTATTCCGCCGTGTCCAGGGTAAAGAAACAGTCATGCCCCAGGGTGATGTTCATGCCCTGTTCCAACATATAGGGGACACGGGCGACGCCATTGCCGCCAAAAGAGTTGGTCATGGGGGTATGGGCGACATTGACCTGGTTTCTCCTCAGGA
>MTKY01008066.1_pt1 | contig 15664 bp, 11 predicted proteins | sample 1042731 | NCBI WGS metagenome assembly MTKY01 (sample SAMN06212206, study PRJNA360538) | anaerobic digester metagenome | biome: Wastewater treatment plant; material: sludge; isolation source: anaerobic digester fed with sludge from wastewater treatment plant | place: Denmark: WWTP Soeholt ... | reverse complement strand
CGACAAGGAGCTGCGCCCGCGCGTGGGGCAAGCCGCCAATGCGGTCAGGGCGGCGCTGGAAGAGGCTTATGCCGCGCGCTCCGAAGAGGTGCGCAGCGCCCAGCTGACCCAGACCATGCTCAGTGACACGGTCGACATCACCCTGCCCGGGCGCCGGCCGCGGCGCGGCAGGTTGCATCCCTCCACGCAATATCTGCGCCTGATGCTCACTATTTTGGGTGAGATGGGTTTTCAGGTCTACACCTCCCCCGAGGTGGAGCTGGATGAGTATAACTTCCAGCTGCTAAACATCCCCCCGCACCATCCGGCGCGCGAGATGCAGGACACGTTTTACGTCGACTCAGCCCAGAAAGACGGCAGTTACACCACCGTGCTGCGCACGCATACCTCACCTGGCCAGATCCGGGCTATGCGTCAGTTCGCGGCCACCAACCCCGAAAATCCGCCCCCCATCCGTATCGCCCTGCCCGGGATGTGTTTTCGCTATGAACAGATCACGGCGCGCTCAGAGGTGCAGTTCAACCAAATCGAAGGTCTGGCGGTGGGCGAGCACATCACCTTTGGGGACTACAAGGGCTGTCTGATGGAGTTCTCTCGGCGCATGTTCGGCCGAGATGTGCGCACGCGTTTCCGTACCGACCACTTCCCCTTTACCGAACCCTCCGGAGAGCTGGATGTTGAATGTTTCGTCTGTGGGGGAAAGGGCTGCGCGGTGTGCAAGCGCTCGGGTTGGCTTGAGATTCTCGGCTCGGGCATGGTGCACCCCACCGTGCTGGCTAATGGCGGCTACGATCCGCGCCGATACAGCGGGTTCGCCTTCGGCATGGGCCCCGAGCGCCAGATCATGCTGCGCCACAAGGTGCAGGACATCCGTTATTTCTGGGGAAACGATGTGCGTTTCCTGGAACAGTTCTAGGAGGAACACATGAAAGTTCCCATTTCCTGGCTCGCGGATTTCGTCGACCTCAGTGATCTTACCGTCACCGCCATCGCCCACGTCCTCACCATGGGCGGACTGGAGGTGGAAGATATCCGCTTCGTCGGCCTGCCTCTGCCGGCGGACAGCAGCCATGGCTTTAAGATCAGCGGGTTGGGCTGGGCGCCGGACAAAATCGTCGTGGCCGAAGTGCGCCAGGTCAACGCCCATCCCAATGCCGACCGCCTCACGCTGTGCGAGCTCTTTGACGGCGAGCAGGTGCACACCGTGCTCACCGGCGCGCCCAATATGTTCCCTTATAAAGGACAGGGACCGCTCGCCACGCCGATGAAGGTGGCTTATGCCCGGGAGGGCGCGACGCTGTACGATGGGCATTCCGATGAGCCGCGGTTAACTACGCTGAAACGCACCAAAATCCGCGGTGTGGAGTCCTATTCGATGGTCTGCTCTGAGAAGGAGCTGGGCATAAGCGAGGAACACGAGGGCATCATCGAGTTGGAAGAGGATGCTCCGGTGGGCATTCCCCTGGCGGATTACATGGGGGATGCCGTGCTGGAGGTGAAAATTAACCCCAACATGGCGCGCAACACCTCCATCCTGGGCATCGCGCGCGAGGTGGCAGCCCTCACCGGCCGCGAGCTGCGCAAACCGGACCTATCCTATCCCACCGCCGGCCAGGCGGTGACTGAACTGGCGCGCATCGAAATCAGCAATCCTGAGCTCAACCCGCGATTCACGCTGGGTTTGGTGCGCGGGGTGAAGATCGGCCCCTCGCCGTACAAAGCACAGCGCAGGCTGCGCCTGGTGGGCATGCGCCCGATCAGCAATATCGTGGATGCCACCAACTACGCCATGTTTGAGCTGGGCGAACCGCTGCATGCCTTCGATTACCAGATCCTGCGCGACCGGGCGGGCGGCGGCGAGGTGGTTATCTCCACGCGCACAGCCCGCCCCGGGGAAACGCTGCGCACGCTGGATGGCCAGGAACGCAAGCTCAGCGCCAGCAATGTGCTGGTCTGTGACCAGGCTGGCGCGCTCTCCCTGGCCGGCGTGATGGGCGGTCTGGAGAGCGAGATCACCGCCGAGACGCGGGATATCCTGCTTGAGGCAGCCGCCTGGAACTTCATCAATATCCGCCGCACCGCGAACCAGCACGGGTTGCCCTCGGAAGCCTCTTACCGCTACTCGCGCGGAATGCACCCCGCCCTGGCGTTGAATGGTCTCAAGCGCTGCCTGCAGCTGATGAGCCTCTGGAGCGGCGGAACGGCGGCGCCGGGCATCGTCGATAATTATCCCCTCCCGCCCAGGGACCCACAGGTGATTATCACCCCGCGGGAGATCCGCCGCGCGCTGGGCATTGATATCCCCCTCGAGCAGGTGAAAACCATGCTCGAGCGGCTGGAATTCAGCGGCCGGATCGCGGATGGCGAGCTGCGTCTGCAGACCCCGCCCATCCGCCTGGACATCGGCGAGGATTTGGTCGGCGTTGCGGATGTGATGGAGGAAATCGCGCGTCTGTATGGCTATGACAATATCCCTGAGACGCGCATGTCCGATGAGCTCCCGCCGCAGCACGGTCACCCGCTGCGTGAACAGGAAGAGCGCGTGCGCGACATACTCGCGGAGATGGGGCTGCAGGAGGTGATCACCCACCGCATGACCTCGCCGGAATGGGAAAACCGTTTTCTCGCCGGGGGCGAAGGGGCGCGCGACGATGAGAGCTACGTGTGCCTGATCAATCCGATCACACCGGAGAAAAGGGTGCTGCGCCGCAGTCTGCTTGCTTCGACGCTTTCCGCGCTGGCGCGCAATCTGCGCCTTAATGAATCGCTGGCGTTTTTCGAGATCGGTCCCGTTTTCGAGCCGACAGCGCAAGCCCTGCCCAGGGAACCCGGACGGCTGGCCATTGCGCTCACCGGACTGCGGCAGGAACCTGACTGGCAGAATTCGGACAGGATCGGCTGGGATTTCTTCGACATCAAAGGCATCCTGGATGAGCTTTGCGCTTCAGCCCATGTGGCGGTGAAATACGCGCGCGGCAGTCATCCCTCATTTCACCCCGGTAAATGCGCTCTGATTCAGACCTCAGAAGGCGTTCCTTTGGGCATCCTGGGAGAAATGCATCCTCTGGCGCTCAAACAGGCGGAAATCAATCAGCCGGTTTTCGCGGCAGAAATCGACCTCGACGCGCTGTTGGCCTTAATGCCGCCGCGCGGGTACCCAATCGTGACGCTCAGCGAGTACCCGCCGATCAAGGAGGATCTGGCGGTGGTGGTGGGAGAGGATATTCCCGCGGAACGCGTGGAAGAAGTGATCCGCCAGGGCGGGGGCAGGCTGCTTCAAGGATTGCAGCTCTTCGATATTTTCCGCGGGCCGCAGCTTGGGGAAGGCAAAAAAAGCCTCGCTTACGCATTAACCTACCAGGCGCCCGACCGCACGCTGACGGACAAGGACGCCGCCAACCTGCGCGGGCGCATCATCCGCCGCCTGGAGCAGGAACTCGGAGCGAAATTGCGTTCGTAAGCGGATCAGCGGATCAAAGGCTGGATATGACCGGATCGTCACCTGTTCTGATGGTCCGGTCATATGTTTTTCAGGGGTTATTAAAGGATTAAATCTGTGTTATGCAACCCGGGCCCGGGGTTCACGTAAGTAAAATATCCCTGTACGAGGATACCCAACCCAGGAGTTCATGACAATGAGCCAGGCACTGATCGAAACCCAAAATCTGATCAAGCGATTTGGCGACAAGCTCGCGGTGGATGATGTCACCTTTCAGGTCAATGGGGGCGAGATCTTTGGTTTTCTGGGCCCTAATGGCGCGGGTAAATCGACGACCATCCGCATGATTGTTGGTTTGCTGCGCCCCACCTCAGGAAGCGTGCGGGTGGCTGGGTACGACGTGGTTTCACAGCCCATCCAGGCCAAGGCCGCCTGCGGATATGTCCCCGATGAACCCAACCTGTACGCAAAGCTCACCGGGCGCGAGCAGCTGCGTTTCGTCGCGGATCTGTACTCCATCGATAAAGCGCAGGCGGCCCGTCGTGTGGAAGAACTGCTGCGTATTTTCGATCTCGTGGATGCCGGTGATGATACGACCGATTCCTACAGCCACGGCATGCGCCAGAAAACAAGCACCGCCTGCGCTCTGGTGCACGATCCGCGCGTGCTGATCCTCGATGAACCCACCGTCGGTCTTGACCCGCGTTCGGCGCGCGTGATGAAGGATATCCTGCGCCAGATGGCTGATCGCGGGGCCACGGTGATGCTCTCCACCCATATCCTCGAGATCGCGCAGAATATGTGCGACCGCATCGCGATCATCAACAAGGGGAGGCTGATCGCCATGGGCAGCATGGACGAACTGCGCGCCATGAGCAGCGGGGAAAACAGCCTCGAGGATATCTTCCTCAGCCTGACCGGGGAGGCGGAGGACGCGGAAATCGCCGAGGTTCTCAAGTGACCGAGGCTTTGCGGGCATCTGTCCAGGCTTTTAAAGAACCCGGTGTGATGGCGGCCGCGGGGAAGCTTCTGCGGATGCGCGCGCAGGTCAGCTGGAATGATTTCAAGCGCGCCAAAATCGGCAGGAAAATCGGGACGGGATTTTTGGCGCTGGGCGCTCTCGCCCTGCTGGTATTTATGTTTTTCTTCTCCAAGCTGATTCTGGACGCCATGCAATCCCCCCAGTTTGCTTCAGCGATGGGCGTGAACGGGGAACCGTTTCTGCGGGCCATACCCACCCTGGTGATCACCGCCGGGACGCTGGCGATTTTAATGACCAGTTTTGGCACCATGCTGCAGGCGCTGTACCTCTCTACCGACATGGATTTCCTGATGAGTGCGCCGATTCCGATGCGCTCCATTTTCATCTCCAAGCTGGTCCAGGGCATCCTGCCCAATTTCCTTATATATTGTTTGCTGGGCGTGCCGCTTCTATATGGCCTGGGGATCTCGTCCGGCTACAACTTTATCTATTTTCCGCTGGTTATTATTGTCCTGGCGATGCTCTCTCTGGCCGGGGCTGGGCTGGCCGCCCTGCTCGTGATGGTGCTGGCGCGCTTCTTTCCCGCCAGACGCATTGCCGAAATCACGGGATTTGTGGTGGGCATTACCTTTATGGTTTTAGGCCAGAGCAGCAACATGATGCGCTTCACCGAGTTCAATCCCCAGCAAACCAGCGCGTTGTTGACCAGCCTGGAAAAACTGCATTCTCCGCTCTCCCCGCTCAGCTGGGCGGCTGATGGGTTGATCAACCTCGGCGCCGGCAAGTGGCTTTCCGGCACCGGGCTTTTGCTGCTTAGCGTGGGAAGCTCTCTGGCGCTTTTCATCGCCGCCCTGGTGACCGCTGAAAAATTGTATTACTCCGGCTGGGCTTCGCTGCAGACCAAACACACCAGGAAGAAACGCGGCAACGGGAGCGGGGATTCCCTGCGCTACGAACGCGTGGGGTTGTTGGACCGGCTCATTGGCCAGCCCGTCGCCGCCATCCTGCGGAAAGACTTTCGCCTGTACCGCCGTGATCTGCGCAACCTGTCGCGCATGGTCACCCCGCTGATCCTGGGGATCATTTACGCTTTCATGGCCATCCGGGGCGGTGAGATGTACTCCCAGAACAATGCCGATGTGATGGAACCCTGGCGCACCATTCTTGACACCTCTTTCCTCTATTCGGATGTCCTGCTGGCGCTCTTCATTGGCTGGATCCTGACGTCCAGCATCGCCGGCTTAGCCTTTTCGATGGAGGGAGCGCAATACGCGAACCTGAAAGGCGCGCCGTTGAACTCCTGGCAGCTGATCCGGGCGAAGTTCCTCACATCCTGGCTGCCTGCTGCCGTTCTGTGCTTTGTTTACATCCTGGTTCTGCAGCTTGTGCGCGGGTTCGATCCGGCCGCCTTCCTCCTGGCTGAGGTGGCGGTGACAGCGATCCTGTCAGGTCTGACCGGCATCTACCTCAGCTTTGGCGTGGCAGGGGCCAAATTCGACTGGACCAATCCCAATGAGATGGGCAAGTCGGTAGGATGCCTGGGCATGATCGCCGGGGCGGCTTTTGTCCCGCTGGGCATGCTGCTCTTCGTCGGACCGCCGGTGCTCTTCGTCCTGCTTCGCTGGCCCATCTGGCTCGGTCAGCTGACAGGCGCGTTGCTGGGCCTGGGCGGCAGCGCGGCGGCCGCCATTCTTCCGCTCGCAGCGGCCAGCCGCCGCGTGCCTTTGCTAAACGAAAGCTGAAGGGGCTTACTCTTTCCTGTCGGCTACCGGGCTGATGATGGCGAAGATGCGGTCAATGGCCGCCTCATCCAGTTTTTCGGCCAGTTCGCCCGCGCCCAGGTTTTCCTCGAGCTGCTGCAGGCTGGTCGCGCCGGTGATCACCGATGTGATCTCCTTGCGCCGCAGGATCCAGGCGATCGCCAGCTGAGCGCTGGTGGCGTTCAAGCTGGCTGCCAGCGCCCCCAGTTCCTTCACCGCCGCCAGTACCTCGGGCGTCAGACGATCGCGCAGCCAGCCCATGTTTTCCAGGGAAGCCCGGCTGCCGTCGGGGATGCCATCGCTGTATTTCCCCGAGAGGATGCCGGATTCGAGCGGGCTGAAACTGGTCAGCCCGATGCCGTGACCATGGGTCACCGGCATGAGGTGGTTTTCCACGCGCGCGCGGTGCAGCATGCTGTAGTGGGGTTGTTCCACCGCCGGGCCGATCAGGTTGAGTGAGCGCGCCAGACCGCATGCTTCGGCGATTTGCGCGGGTTCCCATTGCGAAGTGCCCCAGTAGAGGATCTTGCCGCTCAGGATCAGGCTGTGCATCGTCCAGATCAGCTCATCCAGGGGCGTGTCAGGGTCGTAACGGTGACAGAAGTAAATATCCAGATAATCGACCCGCATGCGTTTAAGCGAGGCGTTGATCGATTCTGTGATGTGCTTGCGTGAAAGCCCGCGCCCGTTGGGGCCGGGCATGGTGGGCCAGAAGACCTTGCTGGAGAGCACCAGGCCCTCGCGCGGCAAGCCCTGGATAGCCTGCCCCATTAATGTTTCCGCTTCCCCGTTGGCGTACACGTCCGCGTTGTCAAAGAAATTGACGCCATGCGCATAAGCGGCATGCAGCAGATCAGTTGCCTCGCGCAGATCGACCTGGTTGGAGAAAGTGATCCAGGATCCCAGTGCGAGCTGGCTGAGCTTTAAACCCGATGCGCCCATACGACGGTAAATCATGGTTATTCCTCCTCGCCGCTGCCAATGCCAAGCGGCCGCCATTTGCTTTTGTCCGCGCGCAGGCGGTGCAGCCCGCCGCCGCGGTTGTGCAGATCATCGAAGTGTTCCGGTTTGATCAGCATCTCTTCCCCGTCCAATAGCCCGGTGATGCCGGTTTGCCCCGGTTCAGGCCGCTTGTCGCGGCAGAAAGGACAGGTATCCGGGTCATGCGGGGTGTATTGTACGGGCTCCTCGTATGTGGCGATGAAGCCCTCAAAGTTGCGCAGCACGATCTTGTGATCGGATTGGCTGATCTGGTAATTGGGCATGACGGGTATTTTCCCGCCCCCGCCCGGCTCATCCACCACATAGGTGGGCACCGCGTAGCCGGAGGTATGTCCGCGCAGCCCCTCAATGATTTCCACGCCCTTGCCCACCGGCGTGCGAAAATGCCCGGCTCCCTCCACCAGGTCGCATTGGTAGAGGTAATAGGGCCGGACGCGGATGCGCACGAGATCCTGCACCAGCTTGCGCTGAATATGCACGCAGTCGTTGACTCCCGCCAGGAGTACGCTCTGGTTGCCCAGCGGAATGCCGGCGCGGGAAAGGCGGTCGCAGGCCTCCGCCAGCTCCTGGGTGATTTCGTTGGGGTGGTTCACGTGGATGTTCATCCACAGGGGATGGTATTTGGCGAGCATGTCGCACAGCTCGGTGGTGACGCGCTGCGGCAAGAACACGGGCACGCGGCTGCCGATGCGGATGATCTCGATATGCGGGATCGCCCGCAGTTTCCCGAGCAGCTCATCCAGAAGTTTGGGCGCCAGCACCAGCGGGTCGCCGCCGGAGAGCAACACATCCCGCACCTGCGGCGTGCGCCGGAGGTATTCGAGCTGCAGCTCAAATTCCGCGCGGGAGAAAGTGGCGGAAGGGTCGCCAACGATGCGCGAACGGGTGCAATAACGGCAGTAGGAGGCGCACTGCGTGGTGATCAGCATCAGGACGCGGTCGGGGTAGCGGTGCACCAGCCCGGGCACGGGCGAATGACGGTCCTCAGCCAGCGAGTCCGCCATCATGCCGGTGAAGGGCAAGATTTCCTCCGCCCGCGGGATCACCTGGCGCCGGATGGGGTCTTGCGGGTCGTCGGGATTGATCAGCGAGACGAAATAAGGGGTGATATCGACGCGGAACAGATCGCGCGTGTTGAGCGCACGGCGCTCGCTTTCGGTCAGTCTCAGCACCGCGTCAAAATCCGCGGCGCTGTTCAGACGGTTGCTCAGCTGCCAGTGCCAGTCGTTCCATTTTTCATCCGGGACATCCCGGAACGCATCCGCGCGCGAAGAAGGGAATTTTTGGACCACTAACCCTCCGGGTTCTTTTAGAATAGAGTCAGATTGTACGAATCTTGCGGCTTGGGGTCAAATGTACGGGCTTTGATAAACGGCAGTCATTTTGATCTTGGGGATGAATATTGAATCCTTTTTGCAAGAAACATCGTATACCATTATGCTTACCAGTTCAAGTCTCAGGAATTGAACCGGCAGAGAAAAAACCCAAGGAGGACGTATGAAAATATTCTGGAACGCGGGGGAAAAACGGCTGCGCGCTTTCTGGCGCATTCTTCTCCATTTTATCTGTTTTTTCGCGCTGACCTTTTTATTCAGCGGGATCGCGGGAGCCCTTGCGGGATGGATCGTTTTAGCGCAGCAGGGAGATGTCTCCAATATCGATCAGGCGAAAATCGTGGAGATGGTCAGCAGCAATCCTCTCACCGCCCTCATCCAGCCGGTGGCTATGCTTGGAGCCATGCTGCTGACGTACTGGATCTTCACCCGGGTCGACAGACGCCCCTTCCGCGCCTTTGGATTTGCCTTGAACGGCAATTGGTGGAAGGATTTTGGATTCGGCTTGTTTTTGGGCGCCTTTCTCATGCTGGTGATTTTCGTCGTTGAACTGGCTCTGGGCTGGGTGCGCGTTGAGACCACATTGTTCAACCCTCTGTCAGGTCCCTTTGGCCTGGCGATCCTGGGGCCGGTGGTCACCTTCTTTTGCGTGGGGATTTATGAGGAAATGCTCTCCCGCGGATATCAGCTGCTCAATGCGGCTGAGGGTTTACAGGGCAAATGGCTGACCCCGCACAAAGCCGTGCTGCTGAGCTGGGTGCTCACCTCATCGGTTTTCGGCGCGCTGCACGCCGCCAACTCCAATGCGACCCTGGTTTCCACCTTCATGCTGGTGGTGGCGGGGCTGTTCCTGGGTTTGGGATATATCCTGACCAGACAGCTGGCCATCCCGATCGGGCTGCATATGACCTGGAACTTTTTCCAGGGCAATGTGTTCGGTTTCCCGGTCAGCGGGAACAACGCCGGCCCCACCTTCATCAAAGTGGCCCAGCATGGTCCGGATGCCTTTACCGGCGGGGCGTTCGGGCCGGAGGCGGGGCTGATCTGCCTGATGGCGATCCTGCTGGGATGCCTGCTGATCGCGGGGTATCTGGCCAGCCAGAAGCGCCTGCATCTGCGTGAGGATATCGCGATTTACCGTCCGGAAGGACGCTTCATCGCGGCCGAGGAAGCGGCTGTGAACCTGCCGCAGTAAAAGACGGGGTTTCTCGAATATAGTTCCGGAAAAAGGACGGATAGCGCGGGCGCGCCAACTTGCATACGCCAAGGCTATTCGTCCTTTCGCGGTGAGGAGCAGACTTGCGGGAGAGCGCCCGCCGCCCTCCCCTTAGTTCACTTCGGGTTGCAGCGGGCCGGCCAGCTCCTTCAGGAAGAAGAGTTTGCCCGGCAGAGTGGGCATGAAACTGGAAGGCACCCACATGTCGGGGCCGTAGCGCAGCGTGACCCATAAAGAAAGCCCCTGCCACATCATCCCGCGCCCCAACGCGCCATCGCATCCGCCGATGATCCAATCCGACTGCAGGAAGAGGCCCGGGCCGATGGTGTTGGCGCGCACGGGCACCAGGGTGGTGCGGCTCTTGAAACTGGTGATGGCGTTCTGCTCAATGGTCAGCGGATGGAGTTTGGCGCCCAGACGGTGAGTCTGTTTCTTCCACTCCTCCACCGAGGCGAACTCGGCGGCGAAATGCGGCTCCCAGAAAGCTATGTGGAAGACGCGCCCGATGCCAAACACGGTGATCAGGCGGGCGCCCCGCGCCTTCAGCCCGGCGATCTTTTCCGCGTATGCGGGCAATTGATTCCGCGTGGCAAAGTGGCGCTGGTTTTCCGGCACGGTGAGTTTACCCAAAGGGCCGTACAATGCGCTCCTCATGGCGTTTTCAAACGCGCCGGGATCGGCGGCGTCCAGCGTGTTGCCTTCCCCATCCGACCACTCATCCATGTTGAAGCCATGCACATGCTTGCAGTCCACGTTCCACTGCTGCAGGAAATACACCGCCCAGCGATACATGCCCATCGGGCCCACTGGGAAAATGAAGGCCAGCTGTCGGCCCTCATCGCGCGAATTGCGGATTTGCAGGGCGATTTCATGCCCCATCATCATGTCGAAATCAGCCAGCTGGGCGCAGGGTACGGGGGTGAAGGCTTTGTTCCAGTGCTCCTGGCGCTGAGTGATCTCCTCAGGCGGGTGCGCGCAGCAGTCGTCCAGGCGCGCGAGATCCCAACCGGCGGGGTAGAAGTCCTCCAGCAGCGAGCCTTTGATTGTGTCGAGCATGTTCATGAGTTTCTCCTGGTTTATTCGGGCAAGAGACGCCTGGCGGGCAGGCGCGGCCAGGCGGGGCAGAGGCGGAAGCCCTCGGCATACGCGCAGCCGCATTGCAGCCCGCGAAATTTGGCGGTGGTGCGCACGAAATCGAGGAAATCGATGCCGTCATGGTCGCGCATCCATTTGACCTGACTTTCATGGCAATCCAGCGCGGACAGTTTTTGTTCCACCGTTGCGCTGACATCCACATATTCGGTGGGCAGGAAATTGACGCCCGCCAGGTTGTCCATGTAATAGATCGGCACGATTTCCGCCACACCCGGCGTTTCAGTGTCGTAATGCGGGATGGACGCGGTAAAGGACGCGTCGAAAACCAGTTTGCTGGCCTCGACATGGTCTCTCATATAATCATCCGGCGAGTGGGCGATGATCATGTCCGGTTGAACTCGCCGGATCAGGTTGACCAGCTTGTTGGTCAGTTGAGGATTGCGGGAATCCACCTCCAGATCATTCGCGTCCAGCATGACGGCCTCAGATACTCCCAGCACACTGGCAGCCGCCTGCACCTCTGCGGCGCGGACGCGGCGCAGCTCATCCGGCATCAGGATCGCGTGGCCCAAGTTGCCATTGGCGCATACGCACATGGTCACCCTGTCCCCGCGGCTGGCGCAGCGCGCCAGCGTGCCGCCGCAGCCGATCTCCAAATCATCGGGATGACAACCAACAGCCAATATGTTCATAAATCTCCTATCTGCTGTAAGCGCGGATAACTTTTTCCAGCGCGTCGGCGATCTGTTCGCAGTGCTGCGGTTCGAAGGTGGGAAAGGCGAAACAGGTGAAGGTGTGCGCCTCGTGCCAGCGCGCGTTGGGCACATCCACCCTGCTGTAATCCACTGCCCGCGGGTCGCTGTATTCGCGCGAAGTGAAGGGGAATCCGGATCTGCCAAAGGACTGGTGCGCCTGGAAAGCGCGTTCGGAGTGGCATTGCGGCCAGAATACCTTCCAGACCGGAGCGCCTTCGGCCACACAGGCTTTAGCGAACTGCTGGATGTCGCAGGTCATCTCCTCGATGTTGAGCGAGAAAGCCAGCACGTAGAAGCCGTTGCGGCGCTCGGGGGTGTCCACCGGAGTGAAGCGCACCTGGGGGAGCGATTTCATGCGTTCGATGAGGATGCCCGCGTTGCGCCGGCGGGCGGGCATATTCCAGCTGTCCATGCGGTCGAGTTCGGCCAGCCCGATAGCGCTCTGCATCTCGGTCATGCGATAGTTCCAGCCGACCATGTTGTGGATGTAGGGCAGCTTCTGTTCCAACTCCAGCAGGCTCATGCGTGCGCGCACGTCGTAACCGTGGTCGCGCACGGAACGCGCCATCCAGGCCAGCTGCTCGTCATCGGTAGTGACCATGCCGCCCTCACCGCCGGTGGTGAATGTCTTGTTCTGGCAGAAAGAACAGCCGGCGATATGGCCTAATGTGCCGGTCTTTTTGCCCTTGTATTCGCCCCCGAAGGCTTCGGCGTTATCCTCGATCACCAAAAGGCCATGCTTGCGGGCGAAGGCGTTTATAGCGTCCATATCGGCCACATTGCCATACAGATGAACGGGCATCACGGCTTTGGTGCGCGGCCCGACCAGCTTTTCCGCCGATTCAACGCTCAGACAGTGATCCTCCAGGTTGACATCGGCGAAACGCGGCACCGCGCCGGCCTGGACGATGGAAAAGGAGCTGGCGATGAAGGTGTAACTGGGGACGATCACCTCATCACCCGGGCCGATGCCCAGCGCGGTCAGCCCGACATGCAACGCGGCTGTGCCATTGGCCACCGAGACGGCATAGCGGCTGCCCTGCCATTCGGCGAAACACTTTTCGAACTCCATGCCCTTGCGCCCGGTCCAATAGTTGATCTTGCCGGAACGGAGCACCTCTTCCACCGCGCGGATAGCGTTTTCATCCAGGCTGGGCCAGGGCGGCAAAGGGCCTTGTACTGCGCGAGGACCGCCTTCGACGGCTAACTTTTCCCGTATGGGGGATCGCATGCCTTCCCTCCTGTTTGGTTGTTTCAGTCGCTGATAATGCCAATCATACCGCCGACCACCGGCGACGAAGGGTAAAGGCGACTTTTTTCGCCAGGCCTGACCCCCATCCCGGGTCTCCAGGAGCCGGATTCCGCCTTCCTGAATACCACAAGCGCGCGTGCCGCCCTGTTCTGCCAGGGGGCAGCAGCCAAATCTCTGAGGAGGAAATCAGACAAATCGGAGGCATTCCGGGATTCTCCCCCATCGATGGAATAAAGCACGCCGTCCTCCGGACGGAGCTGGTTTCTGAGGGGCAGGAAAGCCCGGGGAAAACGCGTTTTCGCAGGAACGCTCGCTGTTAATCCCCGCAGAACAGACGCGCAAGTTCCTTCCAGCCGGAAAAATCAGGGATGAGCAGGTCCGCGGGGACGGCGGTCAGGCGGGCGGCCTTCTCCGGGTTCCAGCCCGACCGTTTCACCTCATCGCTGCATACCCCCAGGGCGAAGACACCGCGCTGGCTGGCTTCGCGCAGCTCCACCGGCCCATCCCCGCACACCACCAGCCCCCGCGCCGGCTCGCGTTCCAGCAGATCATGGATGATGCGATCCTTCGCGTGCGCGTCGCTCTCGTCCAATGCGCCGTAGATCCGCCCCTCGAAGAAATGGGCCAGTCCCAGCGCCTCGGCCTCGCGCACGACATGGGCATGATCTGTGCCGCTGGCCAGATGCAGCGTGATCCCGCGCTCGGAAAGCGCCTGAATGAATTCCGCCGCCCCGGCCAACAGGTAGCGTTGCGCCGGTTCCTCACCCGCCAGCAGCCGGCCCAACCGTCGGTCAACTGAGACCATAAGCCGTTCCAGATAGAGCTCTTTGTATTGTCTGGCGGTGCGCTGGATCGGGTTCAGCGCGCGGGCCCGCACTGCCCCCTCCAGCCATTCCATCTGGCGGATGGTGAGGATGCCGGTAGAGCGCTCGACATACGCCCGCACTTCACGGGTCACGCTTCCGTCAGGGTCTGGTCCCCCGCCGAGGATCTCATCGATCATCAGCGGGATCATCACCTGCTCCCAGCCCTGGCGCAGGGTGGAAAGGGTGCCGTCAAAGTCAAAGAGCACTTGGCGCACGCGGCCGAGGCGCTCCGCGTGCTCGGGATGCAGCCAGCGCAGGTACTCAGCCGCCATAGAGCTCGTCATAGAGGGCGCGGATCTCCTGCGGTGAGGCGGTGCCGGTGATGCGCAGCTTGCGCACCGTCACACCGGCGGCAAGGTTGGCCAGCGCCCCGGCCTGCACCGCGGTCGCCCCGGCAGCCAGGGCAGCGGTACAGGCGGCCAGGAAGGTATCGCCGGCGCCTACCGTATCTAATGGCGGACGCACCGGCGCGGCGGCGATGTGTGTGACGCCTGCTCCGTCACAGCTGAGGACCCCTTCGGCGCCCAAGGTGATGAATTGCGGGCGCCCGCTCAGGCGCCAGGCTTCCAGAAGCATTGCCTCCAGATCCGCGCCGCCGTACAGCGCGGAAGCCTCCACCTGGTTGGGTTTGCGCGTCAATCCCTCAAAAGCCTCCAGCCTTTCGCGGCTGTCGGCGGTGAACACCTTTTCGGGATGGGCGGGAGCTGCCTCCCGCAGCGTTGCGCTGACCGGCGGGGTGACCACCCCATATGCCTGGTAGTCGGCGGTCGCGATGCCGTGCAATTCATGTAAACCTTCCCTTAGCCGGGTGAGCAGCGCCTGCTCATCCGCCGCGGGGAGCGGCTGGGTGTTGACAAAGTCAAGACGGGCGTCCTCCTGGCTGGCGGCTTCCGAGGTGAGGATGATCTTGCCGTAAAAGGGCGTCAGCCAGGACGATGTGCGCACCAATGAGGCTGTATTGACCCCTGCCTCCCGCAGCGTGCCTTCCAGCAGCTGACCGCGCCAATCCCTGCCCAGCACGCCCAGCGCGCGCACCTCTGCCAGGCCGAGGGCGGCCATGTTCCAGGCCGTGTTGGCCGCCCCGCCGTTGGAATAAGTCTCGCGCACCACCGGGCGGGGATGAAGGGGGGTCTCACGCGAAAGCTGCGATCGCCGCATATCGGCGTACCAGTAGCCGTCCAGGGTGAAATCACCTAACACCGCAAGGCGCAGCCCGCGCAGGCGCTCCAGCAGATCGTGCAGATCCCTGCGCGGCAGGACGTCCGGGATGGGTTTCGCAACGCTCATTCGCCCTCGCTGAAAAAGGTTTCCTCAAGCATGCTGCACAGCGCGTGGTAGAGGCGCACATGCAGCTCCTGAGCATCGGGGGTGAGCCCGGCGGGCGCCCGCAGGGCGATATCAGCCAGCGGCGCCAGCTTGCCGCCTTCTGTGCCGGTCAGCGCGATCACGTCCAGCGCGCGCGCTTTGGCCACGCGGACAGCCTGCAGCACATTGCGGGCGTTGCCGCTGGTACTGAGCGCCAGCAGGACATCGCCCGGGCGCGCGAGGGCCAGCAGTTCCTGGGCCAGCCCGGCTGAGGGCAGCGGGTTGTCGTTGAGCACCGCGCTGGAAAGCGCCGGGTTGGCCCCCAGCGTGACGGCCCGCAACCCCATCTGCAGATGATCCGCCAGCTCCTCGCCCTCCTCCATCGCCGTCAGCCGTTCGCGCAATCCCGCGGGGAGCTGGCGGCGGCGGTTGAAGGACTTGGCCAGCTCACCGGTGATGTGCAATGCATCGGCCATGCTGCCGCCATTGCCGCAGATGAAAAGCGTTCCGCCGGTCTGAAAACAGCGGCTGATGCGCCGCCAGGCTTGCATCAGGGCGGGGGAACAGGCGGCCAGCTCCGGATTCTTTTCCAGAAGATGGTCATGGACGGCCCGCGCGGCGGGGGGCAAATCATCAGCGGCGGGGAAGGCGGGTCTTC
>MTKY01052441.1_pt1 | contig 15666 bp, 14 predicted proteins | sample 1042731 | NCBI WGS metagenome assembly MTKY01 (sample SAMN06212206, study PRJNA360538) | anaerobic digester metagenome | biome: Wastewater treatment plant; material: sludge; isolation source: anaerobic digester fed with sludge from wastewater treatment plant | place: Denmark: WWTP Soeholt ... | reverse complement strand
AAAATTTGGACTTAATGGGGCGGGGAGAGGAATAATTCCTCTCCCCGGCAGTCCCATGGAGCAGTGGCTAGTCGGGCCGACAAACAAGAATCTTTCGCTTGAGGTCCCTCCGCGCGAGCGCGTTCGCTCGGACGACTCGCAGTTTCTCGCACCGACGGTGCGAGAAACTGCGAGTCGCGGCAAGCACGTTTAAGACCTTAAGTACGTTCTCTCGGCGGTCGCAATGGAGGTGCTCAATACGCCTTCGCGAATATGGTGCGTCTTGCCCCGGCCTTCCCGGTGTACATGCAGGTCCCGGTGTCGGTCTGCTCAAGCGGCATGCAGCGCGGGCTGGCGCCGGTGTCCTCCTTTATCTTCTTCTCGTCCTGGGTGCTGCCGGAGAAAAAGGTCTCCACGAAGCCGCCTCTCTCCTCCAGTATGGCCTTGAACTCTTCGTAATCGGCGGCGAAGCTGGTGCGCTCCTTACGGAAGGAGATCGCCCTGGCCAGCATGGCGTCCTGCATCTCGTCGAGCAGCCCTGGCATTCGTCCGGCAAGATCCGCGGCGGGGATGTCGTACTTCTCGCCGGTGTCCCTCCTGACCACGCGGGCCCTCCCCTCGGCTATCTCCCTCTCGCCGAGCTCTATGCGGAAGGGGACCCCTCTCTGGAGGTGGTGGAAGAAGCGGTCGCCCGGGCGCATGTGGAACTGGCGGTCTATCGCGGTGTACCTGCCCCCGAGGGCGACGTCGAGCTCCCTGGACATCCTCTCGGCCTCCGGGAGCAGCTCTGCCTCGATCTTCCGCTCGTCGGTGCTGATAGGCAGGATGACCGCCTTCACGGGGGCAATCCGCGGCGGCAGGACGAGGCCGTCGTCGTCGGAGTGGGTCATTATGAGCGCCCCGATCAGGCGGGTCGACGAGCCCCAGCTGGTGGTCCAGGCGTACTCCAGCTCTCCGTCGCGATTTTGGAACTTGATGTCGAAGGCCTTCGCGAAGTTCTGCCCGAGAAAGTGGCTGGTACCCGCCTGCAGGGCCTTGGCGTCGCTCATCATGGTCTCGCAGGTGTAGGTGTTGACAGCGCCGGGGAATCTCTCGCCCTCGGTCTTCTCGCCCGGTATGACGGGGAGGGCGAGCTTGTAGGTCATGACCTGGCGGTAGACCTCGAGCATCTTCAGGGTCTCCTCCATCGCCTCCTCGGCGGAGCTGTGAGCCGTGTGCCCCTCCTGCCACAGGAACTCGGACGTCCTTAGGAAGAGGCGCGGGCGCTTCTCCCACCTCATGACGTTGCACCACTGGTTGATGAGGATGGGCAGGTCGCGCCACGACTGGACCCACTTGCTGTACATGTGCCCTATGACTGTCTCGGAGGTGGGTCGGACGATCAGCGGCTCCTCGAGCTCCTCGCCCCCGGCGTGGGTGACCACCGCGCACTCGGGCGCGAAGCCCTCGACGTGCTCGGCTTCCTTCTCCAGGAAGGAGTTGGGTATCAGCAGGGGGAAATAGGCGTTTACGTGTCCCGTCTCCTTGAAAGCGTCGTCGAAGTGCTTCTGTACGCTCTCCCATATCGCGTAGCCCGTCGGGCGTATTACCATGCAACCGCGGACGGGCGCGTAGTCGGCCAGCTCGGCTACCTTTATTATGTCGAGGTACCACTGGGAGTAGTCCTCTTTCATGGGTGTTATGTTGCGTGCCATTTTTCCTCCTCCTGTACCGCGCGCGGCGCGGGGATCGTTGCGTGTGGCCCCGGAACGGCTAGGGCAGCGGGAACTTGCCCCATGCCGGGCTGCCGAGGAAGAACCCGACCTTGAAGTCCTTCTCGTCGTTGTACATGAACATCAGCTTGCCGTCCAGCAGCACCCCGGGGATGGACAGGGAGACCCCCGCCTCCCACAGGTCGCGGAAGCGCTCCCATTCGTCGTCGAACGCGAAGCCCATGCCTACGAAGATCTCGGCGTTCAGGGCACCCCACCAGCTCTTCATTACTACCTTTCTGAACGCGGCGTTCCACCAGGCCATCCTCTCGGCCTCGACCGGGTTGCCGGAGTAGCTGTACAGCTCCTCGGCGGCACCGAGGTAGACGGCGTGTCCTTCCCGGCTCACGTCGCCCTCCGCGAAGCCGGCCCTGAAGTAGAATCGCCATTCATCGGCGAATCGCGACGCCCTGAAGTAGGTGATGCGGAACAGGGGCTCGTCGAAATTCGGCCACCACGCCTGAAGGTGGAGCAGGGCGCCTTCTGTCGGGTCCACCGGGTCGTTCAGGGTGTCCGACGTCAGCGACAGGGTCGGCCCGCTGGTGTCGTACTCCTCCCCGCCGGTGACGACGCGCTCGGCGGCGTAGCCGGCTGCTATCTCGTAGTCGCTGGTGGTGAAGTGCTTGTAGAAGCCGAGGGCATACCTGTCCCAAGCGCGCTTTCCGGCGTTGGCGGTCTCCAGTTCAAGATTGTAGGCCGCGAGGCGCATCTCCCACGGGCCTTTTCCCGGCCTGTCGAAGTAGCCGGCGTCGATCCCCCATTGATCCCCCGCTCTGAGGTTGAACTTCAGGGCGTCCCCCTCCCTGAACAGGTCGCGCCTGACTCCGCTTATGTACAGCCAGCGGTGGGGGTGGAGATTCGTCGTGTAGCCGCCGAAGTTGATCTCGAGCGCCGGCTTCCTCTGCACGACGAAGACGACCTTAACATCGGGGCCGTCCTCCTCGAACCGGTAGTCGACCGACTGGATGTCGTCCCTCTCGCCAATCTCCGCGCTCGCCCTCACCACCTCCAGCGCGCTGAGCGGTTTGCCCACCCAGGAGCCGTACCTGTCCACTATGCTCGACGCCAGCTCGATGGTGGCCCCCTCTACCGATATCGCAGACACCACGGAGTTCAGGCAGAGCGACTCGCGCTGCGCCGGGCTAGGAGCCGCGGAGGCCAGCCTCGTTATCGCGGCCATCTGCTCCGTTGCCGCGGTCCTGCCCTCGTCGATGGCTTTCCCGGCGTTCGTGAGGTCGAAAATGCTCACCCCCGCCACGACAGGCGAGATCAACACATCGGCCATTGGGGTCTCTCGCTCGACGTTGCCGTGGGTGAAGATGGTTATGGTCTGGTCGACGACGTCCACCATCGACCGGATGTCCTTTTTCTTCCTTAGTTGGCCGGAGACGTCGACGGCTATGACAGGGTAGCCGGGGAAGAGCTCCCTGGCCGTCTCGACCGGCAGGTTGGACACGAGGCCGCCGTCGACCAGCAGTCTGTCGCCCATGGGCCACGGCTCGAACAGGCCGGGGATGGCCATCGATGCCCTCATAGCCGAGGCGAGGCTGCCCGCCCTAAGGACGACCTTCTCGCCAGTCTCCAGGTCCGTTGCCACGGCGGCGAACGGTATCGGCAGCTCGTCGAACCGGACCACCTGGACTCTGGAAGCGAGCTGTGCGAAGCGCTCCAGCAGCTTGACGCCCGACAGACCTCCCAGCGGTCCTATGACCTCCCCAGCCTGGTTCAGCATGACCCAGGGTATCTTGTTCCTGGGGGTAAGGTTGTCGGAGGGTAGGGGGACGAATATCGGGTTGGTCCTCTCGGAGAGCAGGTTGGTCAGGTCGAGGTCCTCAACCACGCGCCGCAGCTCGCCCGGTGCGTAGCCGCTGGCTGCCAGGCCGCCAATTATCGAGCCCATGCTGGTGCCGACGATGCCGGCAATGGGTATGCCCTGCTCCTCCAGGATCTCCAGCACGCCGATGTGGGCGAGTCCCCTGGCACCGCCGCCCGACAGGACCAGCACCACTCCCCCCATCCGCGCGGAAGCGGGCGCGCAAAATATCAACTGCAGCAGGAAAACCACGGCGCAAAGTCGTCTGGACGACACGGGCATCCTCCCCCCTTAAAAGTTCGTGCCGCAAGGCCTTATAGTTTGCATATCCTATCAGAATTCCGCCCCTCGTGCCATACCTCCGGCCACAGCTCGGCAAAATCATAAAGGGTTGTCCCTATCGCTGGAAAAGGGTTAAAATGGGGCATCTTTCACCGGACAGTCGTGCGCGAGGGGGTGGTCCGCCGGTACAGCGCTGTCGAACGGCTTCTTTGTCACGAATTGCATCACAAAATCGACTGAAGGAGGCGGTTGTTTTGTCGGAAAAGAAGATACCTCTCATCTGGCAGATAGGGATAGGGTTTGTGCTCGGGATTGTCGCCGGCGCCATGCTCGGCGACAAGGTGCAGTACGTCGAGCCCGTCGGGAGCGCGTTCCTCAAGCTCCTGAAGATGCTGATAGTGCCTCTGGTCTTCTCCAGCCTCGTCGTGGGGGCCGCCTCCATAGGAGATCCGCGCGACCTGGGCAGGATAGGTCTCAAGACCCTGTTCTTCTACCTGGCCACCACCGCCGTGGCTATCGTCATAGGACTCGTGCTCGGCAACCTGATGCAGCCGGGGGTCGGGCTGGCGATCGGCGAAGGGCTGAAGTTCGAGGCCAAGGAGGCGCCGAGCATCAAGAGCGTACTGCTCAACCTCTTCCCCGACAACCCGCTGAAGGCGGCGGTCGACGGGCAGATGCTCCAGATAATCGTCTTCGCGCTGTTCCTCGGGGTGTCGGCCGTGCTGGCGAAGGACAAGGGCGCTCCGCTGGTGAGCTTCTTCGACTCGATGGCGGAGACCATGTACAAGCTCACCGGCATAGTGATGATGGTGGCGCCCTACGGCGTGTTCGCCCTCATCGCCGACACTGTGTCCAAGTACGGACTGTCGGTGCTGGCACCGTTCGCCAAGGTGATCATCGCGGTCTACGTGGGTTGCGCGCTGCAGCTGCTGATCGTCTACTCATCGCTCATCATGACCTTCGTCAAGAGATCGCCCCTCTGGTTCATCAAGGGCATCCGCGAGGCGGGACTCACCGCGTTCGTCACGCGCTCCAGCGCCGCCGCCCTGCCGGTGACCATCCGCAACGCGCGCGAGAACCTGGGGATATCGGAGAAGGTGACGTCGTTCGTGCTGCCGCTCGGCGCGACTATCAACATGGACGGCACCGCCCTGTACCAGGGCGTGTGCGCCCTGTTCGTCGCCCAGGCCTACGGCCTTTCCCTAGGCATGGGGGCGCAGCTCAACATACTGCTGACCGCGACCCTGGCCTCCATAGGCACGGCCGGGGTGCCGGGCGCGGGCCTTATCATGCTCACCCTGGTCCTGACCGCCGTGGGGCTGCCGCTCGAGGGGGCGGCTCTGGTGGCGGGCATAGACGCGGTGCTCGACATGGCCAGGACGTCGATCAACGTCATAGGGGACGCCTGTGTGGCCGCGATCGTGGCGTCGTCGGAGGGAGAGAAGCTCTGACAAGAACCTGTCGCACCAAGAGAGCCCGGGGGCGCCTGCGCGCCTCCGGGCCTGTTTATAAGGACAGTACGGAGTATCGGGAGGGGCTAGACGCTGAAGGAGAGGACCAGGAAGAGGGTGCCGCCGGCGGTGAGCTTGAAGGGGAGGGTGAAGCTCCTGATTCCCGGTGACTGGCTGGGTATCGTCTTGATCCCGTCGCCCGAGATGAGCTGGGGCGGGGTGACCTCGGTCCCCTCGAGGGCGGCCTGGATCAGCGCCCTGCCGCTGACCATGTTGGCCAGCTCCCCTATGACGCTCATCGACACCGGGTCCTCGAGGTTGGGGGTGATCATGCCCCCCGACATGGCGGACACGGTTGCGTTGAATCCGCCCTCGTCAAGCATTATAACAGCGGTTCCCTGCACCCCGCCTCCCACTATGCCTATGAGGGCCGCGAGCCTGCTGCCCTTCACATTCACTCCCTGGGCGATCTCGGACTTGGCCAGGGCGAGCTCCACCCCCATCTCCCCGCTCACCGACATCAGGGAAGATCCAAATGTATTGACCAGGGTCGCCAGCTTCTCCGTTCCCATTGACTCTCACCAATCCCTTTCTTTCTCCCGCTGCTTTTTTCGGAGGCTGCGCAGGACGATGGCCCATGCCGCAAGGTCGTCCACGTCCCTTCGCGGCACGCGGAGCTTCGTCGGAACGAGCATCCACAGGCCTCGAGGCGGGTGCAACCTCCAGTAGAGGGACCGAGCTTCGAGGGTGGTCCCCCCCTCCGGGACTAACTTTACTCTAAAAGTCGCTGATTGCGCAAGTGCTAAAAGCGGCTCCTTCCCCGTGCCGTCCCCCAAAAGAACCTGCGGTTCGGGCCATGATTCCGGCCATTGCGCGGTTTTCTCGATAATGAACCGCTCCAGCGACTGGAAAGTCCCACACGCGGCCGCCCTGAAGAACTCCGGAGCGTCGACCGTCCTGAAGATGCCCGACGCGCACAGCTCACCGTCCGCATTCACCAGCGCCCAGCCGGACTTGTTCCTCCCAGGGTCTATCCCGAGGTACACCGTTAGACCACTCCCGCGGAGGCCCACCGAGGGTAGAGCCACATCCACTGCTCGGGGTGCTCTCTTATGAACCCGCTCACCAGATCGTTGCACCTGGTCATGGCTTCCTCCATGGACTCGCCCGGTCCGGGCGCGCCCTCCTCCCAGGGGGACGGCAGGATATACAGGTCGTGCTCGGCGGAGCGTCCCCTTCGCAGGGAGAAAGAGGGCAGCACGACCGACCCCAGCCTCGCGGCCATCCTGAGCATCCCGAACGGGGTGGAGGCGGGCATCCCGAGGAAGGGGACGAACACTCCCCTGTCCCTGACATCCTGATCGATCAGGATCGCCAGCAGCTCCCCTCGCTTGAGGCATCTCATAGCGGCCCTGAGGTCCAGCCCCTTGCCGACCGTTGTCACGCCGCGCGCGGCGCGAAGCTCCTCTATGAGGGAGGTTACCCTGTCGTCCCGCTGCTCCGCGCCGATCGCGTTCATCGGGTAACCCAGCTCGGACAGCAGGGCCGCACCGTGCTCCCAGTTGCCGATGTGTCCGGAGAACAGGATGACGCCCCTGTTTTTCTCGAAGGCCCGCCGGAGGTGCTCCTCGCCATGAAGGGTCATGACGGAAGAGACTTTTCCACCGCCGTTCGCGGACAGAAACTCCGCCGCCGACCTGCCGAGATTTGCGTAGGACTCTCGCACGATCCTGCGGGCCTCCCCCGCCCCCACTCCCAGGGCCCTCGCGCACCTCTCCTCCGCCGCCTTGACCCTCCTGCCGCCGAAAGCCCGGAGCAACAGTCCGAGCCCTGCGCCCAGGCGAACCACTCCGCGCGGCGAGAGGGCGCCCAACAGGCGGCGCAGGCCCGACAGCCCCCTCCATGTTATATCGGTCGTACCGCTCACCGCAGCAACTCCTTTATTCCGCGACCCGCTCACGGGGCGCCTATATCTTCAGCGGCAGCTCTGACTCCATCAGCAGGGCGTCCGCACCGCCCTCGTAGTAGCCCGGCTTAAGCATGATAGACGTAAAACCGTACTTTTCGTAGAAGGCGCGCGCCCCCTCGGATGTGACCTTGACATGCAGGCGCAGCCTGCCGTACCCGAGCGCCACCGCGACCTCCGATATCCCCAGCAGGAGCTGCGAGGCCACCCCCCGGCGCTGGTACTCGGGCAGGACTGCTATGCTCGCAAGCTCCGCGCCCCCTTCGCAGGGGAACAGGGCCGCATACCCCAGCATGATGTCTCCGCCGAAGGCACCGAGATAGATAGCGGCGGTATCGCCGGACAGGTCCCTCCGGACCAGGTCTCGAGGCCATGGTGAATCGAACGACCGCTCCTCGACGCGCATTATTCGGTCCAGGTCCTTAACGGTGCAGAAACGGATGTCGGGCAGAAACACCGGGCGTGCTCCCCGGTCAGGAGTCCAGCAGGATGGTCTGCTCCCTGCCGGGGCCGACCCCCACCATGATCACAGGCGTCCCGACCGCGGCCTCCACGTAGCGGACGTAGTCCCTGGCGTTTTTCGGCAACTCCCCGAACGATGTGCAGCGGGAGATATCATCCCGCCACCCCTCGAGATGCTCGTAGCGCGGGACAGCCCTCGCGAGGCTCGCGCTCGAGCAGGGGAACTCCCCGACCTCGGCCCCGTCGATCTCGTAGGAGACGCATACGGGGATCCGCTCCACCCCGGCCAGGATGTCCAGCTTGGTGATCGCGAGGGAGGACGCTCCGTTCACCCTGGCCGCGTAGCGCAGTGCCGGGAGGTCCAGCCAGCCGCAGCGCCGCGCAGCGCCGGTGGCCGAGTCGAACTCGGCGCCCCTGGTCCTGAGTCCGTCGCCCCTCTCGCCGTGCTCCTCTGTCGGGAAGGGACCCTCCCCGGCCCTGGTGCAGTAGGCCTTCAGGACCCCGATCACCCGGTCTATCGCGGACGGGCCCACTCCCAGGCCCGTGCAGGCCCCGGCCGCCGCGGTGCAGGAGTTCGTCACGTGCGGATAGGTCCCGAGGTCCACGTCGAGCAGGGTACCCTGCGCGCCCTCGAACAGCACCCCCTTGCCCTCGGCCAGCGCCTCCGACACGGAGAGCGAGGCGTCGCACACGTAGGGGGCGAGCGCCCTGCCCCAGGAGAGCGCCTTGGAGTAGGTCTCGTGGAAGGGGAGCGGCTCCTCGTCGTAGACCTTCGACAGAAGGGTGTTGGCCTCGTCCAGGTTCGCCTCCAGCCTCTCCCTGAGGATGTCCTCGTCCAGCAGGTCCTCTATGCGTACCCCCCGCCTTGCGTATTTGTCCGCGCAGGCCGAGTCCATGCCCAGATCGTGCGAACCGGGCGGCCGCCTCCTGCCCCGACTTCGGTCGCGGGCCCTGTCGAGCAGCTTGTGGTAGGGCATTATCGCGTGGGCCGTCTCGCTCACCACCAGGCTGGCGCGATCCATGCCGCCCTCCTGCAGGTTCCTCAACTCGGCGAGCAGCAGTTCGGGGTCTATGAGCACTCCGCTGCCGAGCACGCACGTCTTGCACGGGCGCAGCATCCCGGTGGGCAGAAGGAAGAGTTCGTGCCTCTTTCCATCTATGACCACCGTGTGCCCCGAGTTCGCGCCTCCCTGGCCGCGGACGAAGACGTCGAAGCCCGGGGCCAGGGCGTCCGCCACCCTGCCCTTTCCCTCGTCGCCCCACTGCAGGCCGACGACGACCTCGACTCTTCCACTCTGACTGACCACCACCCGCCCCTGCGTCAGTGCCCGACCTTGACCTTCGGCACGGTCGCCCTCTTGCCGGAGATCAGGGCGCGGAGCTCCGACTTCGCCCTCTTGAGCTGGTCGTCCTTGTCCGCCTCCTTGGTCATCTCGCCGTCCACCTCGACGTCCGGCGAGAGCCCCTCCTTGTCGATCACCTGTCCCGAAGGGGTGGTGTAGCGGCCGACCGTGACGTACAGGCCGGAACCGTCGCCCAGGTTGAACAGGGTCTGCACCGAGCCCTTGCCGAAGGTCTTCTTGCCCACCGACAGAGCCCTCCCCCTGTCGGCCAGCGCACCGGCGACGATCTCCGAAGCCGAAGCGCTCCCCTCGTTGATGAGGACCACCATGGGCAGGTCGGTCAGGAGGCCGGGGGAGGCCGAGACCTCGTCGCTCATCCGGTCGACGCGCCCCTTGATGCTCACCACCGGGCCTCCGTCGAGGAACATGTCGCAGATCTCCATGGCGCCGTTGAGCAGACCTCCGCCGTTGTTGCGCAGGTCCAGGATCAGCCCCCTGGCGCCTCCGTCCACCAGCTCGGACAGCCCCTCGCCGAACTCCTCGGCGGTGTTGTGCTTGAACTGGGAGAGCTTGATGTACCCGATGTCCTTGTCCATCATCTCCCAGCGGACGGACTTTATCTTGATGATCTCGCGGACGATCTTGAACTCCAGCAGCTCCTCCTCGCCCTCCCTGCGGACCCACAGGGTGACGGTGACGCCCGGCTCCCCTCGCAGCATCTTGACCACGCGGTTCTGATCCCAGCCGAGGATGACCTCGTCGCCGACCTTGACTATCTGGTCGTTGGGCTTCAACCCGGCCCTGTCGGCGGGGGTGTCCTCTATCGGGCTGATGACCAGCGTCCTGCCGTCCCTCTGCCCGATGTAGATCCCCAGCCCGCCGTACTGGCCCTCCATCTCGATCTCCTCCTCCTCGAGTTGAGGAGGGTCCACGAACCGGGTGTACGGGTCGCCCCAGGCCGCCACCATTCCCCGGATGGCACCGTACAGAAGGTCGCTTTCCTTGACCTCCTTCGTCCCCGAGTCGACCTGGTAGGTCTCTATCAGCCCCCTGGCCTGCTTCATGAGCCATAGGGAGCGGGCGTTGAAGGGGGAGATGCCGGCGAACTCGCCCAGGTCCATTGCCGCACCGGCCGCCAGGAGCCCCCCGGCGGCCACGGCCCCTATCACCACTCCGGCGGCCAGCCCCGCCATCCAGCCGCCGCGTCGCACGCGTGACGGCGATTTCTCCTTGTCCATCGCTCCTGTCTCCTTATCGTCCTATTTACCCAGGAACCCCATCGGATCCCTGGCCTCGCCGTTCACCCTGACCTCGAAGTGCAGGTGCGCTCCGGTCGCCACGCCGGTGGAGCCCACCTGGCCTATGTTCTGCCCCTTCCTCACCCTCGCCCCCTCGCCGACGTCCAGCCGGGACAGGTGAGCGTACACGCTCGACAGGTTCCTTCCGTGGTCTATGATCACTATCTGGCCGTACCCCCTCAGCCAGCCTGCGTAAAGCACCTCGCCCGGCCCTGCGGCGTAGACCGGCGTCCCCGCCGGCATCCTGATGTCTATGCCGGTGTGCATTATCTTCGTCTTGAAAGTGGGATGCACCCTCATGCCGAACTTGCTGACAATCTCCCCCCTGGAAGGCAGGGGCCAGGCCAGCTTCCCGCCGACCGGGACCTCCTCGCGAGGGGGACGCTGCGCCTGCTGCGGGTCCGGGCGCATCTCCGCCTCCCGCTTCTTCTTCATGAGCTCCATTATCGTGGCCTGGATCTCCCTCTGGGAGTCCTGCAGCTCCTGCACCGCCCTCTGGTGGAGGGCCTGTTCGGTCCTCACCTTCTGCAGGTAGGCGTTGCTGTCGGCGATCTCCTTGCGGTAGGTCTTCCTGTTCTGGTCCAGGGCCGCCGCATTGGAAGCTATCTGCTTCAACTCCTCCTCGAGCCGTGCTATGGAGGTCTCCAGCTTCTCCTTGCGGGCCAGCATGTCCGTTATCATGGCCTCGTCCTGGCGGGCGATGCGATTGAGCAGCAGGGTCGTCTCCATCGCCTCGTGAGCCGAGGAGGCCGAGAGCAGCAGGTTGAACTCCGCCACCCCGCCGTACTTGTAGATGTCGACCAGGCGCGCCTCCAGGATCCGCTTCATCGAAGCCAGCTCCTGCTCCGTTGCGCGAATGTCCGTCCTCAGCTGCTCCACGCTCTTCTTGCCCTTCTCGTTCCTGAGCTCCAGGACCTTTATTCGCTGTTCGGTCATGCTCCTCTTCTGATCCAGCTCCTCGATGCGCGACACCACTCCCTGCGCTCGCTCGCCCATCTGCTGCACCCTCTGCCGGTGCTCGGAGATCTGTCGCTCGAGGGCCCTCATCCGCGCCTCCTCCTGGACGAGCTTGGAGTCGATATCGTCGGCCGCTCCGCACGGGAGCGCCAGCGCCGCCGCTAGCAGGAGGGCCGCGGCCGGCCAAAGCGCGCGCATCGCGCGGGGCAGAAGTCCTCTTGCAGTCATAGGGAGACCTCCTTTCCCCTGGCTGACATCACCTGGAGCGCATTCCCCTCGAGGTGAAGCGGTGTACCGCTATCCAGCTGCACATCCACCCGGTGGTGGCCCCCGCCCCGAACAGGAAGATGAAGAACTGTCCCAGCAGGCGGCGATCGACTATGATGTCCACGAACGCCAGGGTCGACCGGACCGCCTCCACCGCGGAGGAGTAGGTGCTCCACAGCCCCAGTATCGCCAGCAGCGCCCCGCCCGCCCCCAGGATCATCCCCTGGAAGACGAACGGCAGCGAGATGTAGGTCGGGGTGGCGCCGATCAGCACCATCACCTCGATCTCCTCCTTGCGGGAGTAGATGGCTATCCTTATCGTGTTGTATATGACCAGGGTGCTTATCAGCAGCGTCAGCAGCAGCACAACCCCGGACACCGCGGCGGAGGCGCGCGAGATCACCGCCAGTCTCTCCACCAGCTTGCCCGAGTACAGCACCTCCTCGACCGACGGCAGCACCATCAGGTCCCGCACCAGCGGCGTGATATGTTCCACCTTCTGGACCTGTATCTCGAGGCTCCACGGAAGCGGGTTCTCGCCAAGCAGGGTCACCGCCCTGGCCTGGTTGCCGAGCTTCGCCCTCAGCCTCTCCAGCGCCTCGTCGGGAGAGATCACCCTCACGGAGGCGACATTGGGCGAGGAGCGGGTCAGCTCGAGCGCCTGGTCGGCGGTCTCCCCCCTCTTCATGTAGGCCTGGACCACCAGGGCGCCCTCTATGCGCGAGATCATGTACCTCATGTTCATGGCGAACAGGGACGCGAAGCCCAGGATGTAGAGCACGGAGGCCGCGGTCAGCAGGGTCAGAGCGCTAAGCCCCCAGTGGCGCGAGAGAAGGCGCATCGTGTCCCTGAGGGCGTACCTAAAGCTCGCCATCCACGAAATACCTCCCCCTTCTCTCGTCCCGCTTGGTGCGTCCGTTGTGGAGCTCGACAAGCCTCTGCCTGTAGGAGTCGACCAGGTGCTGGTCGTGGGTCGCCACTATAACGGTCGTGCCCGCCGCGTTTATCGACAGCAACAGCCTCATTATCTCCTCCGACGTCCTCATGTCGAGGTTGCCCGTCGGCTCGTCCGCGAGGAAGACGGAGGGAGAGTTCACCATCGCGCGCGCTATCGCCACCCTCTGCTGTTCTCCGCCGGAGAGCTGGGGCGGCTTGAGGAAGCGCCTGCGCCACAGCCCGACCTGGTCGATGACCTCGTTCGCCCTGCCCTCAACCAGCTTGGGCGGTATGCCCATAGCCTCCAGCACGAAGGCGACGTTCTCGAACACGGTCAGGTTCTGCAACAGCTTGAAGTCCTGGAAGACGACCCCCACCTCCCTGCGGTAGTAGGGGAGCTCAGACTGGCGGAGCTTGCGCAGGTTCCTGTCCCCCACGCTTATCTGCCCCCGCGTGGGGGCATACTCCCTCGATATAAGCCGCAGCAGAGTGGTCTTCCCGGAGCCGGTCATGCCCACCAGGTACAGGAACTCGCCGCTGTCCACCGACAGGTACACGTCCTCAAGGGCGACTATGTCTGGCTCGAATATCTTCGTGACCCCGGACAGGCGGATATCCATCTATTGCTACCTCCTGCGCATTATCCACACCTGCATGGCCTCGCTCACTATCTGCGAGGCGGTCAGGCCGTAGTACTCCCTGAGCTCCTGCGGGGCGCCGCTCTGGCCGAACTTGTCGAACACCGCCACCGGCTTCACCGGCACCGGGTAGGAGTCTCCGGTCAGGGCCGCCACCGCCTCTCCGAGGCCACCCCCGGACAGGTGCTCCTCCGCCGTCACGCAACAGCCCGTCCTGTGGACCGAGTCGAGGATGACCCGGGCCGGCAGGGGGGCGACGCTGTAGCAGTCGATGACCTCGGCGCTGATGTTCTGGCGCGCCAGCACCTCCGCCGCGCGGAGGGCCTCCCGGACCATGATACCACAACAGCAGACCGTGACCCCGCTCCCCTCCCTCAGCACCCTGCCGCCGCCGGGGAAGAAGGCGTCGTCGCCCTCCTCGTATATATCCTCGGCGCTTGCGCTGCCCAGCCTGATGTACACCGGCCCCTGAGACGAGGCCGCCCTCTCGAGCAACGCCAGGGCGGAGGTATAGTCCGCCGGGACCAGCACCGTCACTCCCGGCAGGGCGCGCATCAGGGCGACGTCCTCCAGCATCTGGCGGTACGCGCCCTCCGGCCCCGCCGACAGCCCGGCCTCCAACCCCACCAGCTTCACAGGCAGGGATGGCGCTGCCACGGCCGCCCTGATCTGGTCGTACCCTCTCCCGGCCAGCAGGGCCGCGTTCGCTGCGGCGTAGACGTTCCTCCCGCCGAGCGCGAGCCCCGCCGCGGTCAGAACCAGGTTCTGCTCCGCGCCGACGTCGAAGAAGGCGTCCGGATGCGCCTCCGCGAAGGCTGTCTCCCATCCGGCTCCGTTCCGGCAGCCCACCGCCGCCAGCCGGGCGTCCGTAGCGGCAAGCCGCGAGAGGACGGCAGGCAGTGCCTCTCCGGCGCTTCTGGCTGCAAGGCTCACAGCAGACCCCCCTCTCTGTCCAGCTCTGCAAGCGCCCTGTCCACGCACTCCCTGTCCGGGAAGTCGCCCTCGGCGAGAGGATCCTCCTCGAGGAAGGGCACCCCCCTTCCGGGGGTCGTACGGGCCATGACGCAGCGGGAGCGAGGCCCCGCCGCATCCGCCCCCAGCGCCGCAAGGGCCGCGGAGAGGGACGAGCAATCATGCCCGTCGCACTCCTCCACCCTCCACCCGAAGGCCTCCATCCTGGCGCCGAGCCCGCCGGGTTCGCGAGTCTCCAGCAGCAGGACCAGGTTGGACAGCATGAAGCGAGGGGAGGCCATGACCGCCTCCCAGAAGGCACCCTCCTGGCAGTCCCGCTCCCCCGCGAGGCAGAAGACCGTCGGAGGGCGCTCGTCGTCGCGCAACGCCAGGGCCAGTCCGTTCGCAACTCCCAGTCCCATCCCGGGGGAGCCGCCTCCGGGAGCGTCCACCCCCGGGATCCTGAGGGCGAGCGGGTACCCCTGCAGCATCGCGCCCAGCCTCCGGTAGCTCCAAAGCTCGTCCCTGTCGAAGTAGCCGCGCGCGGCCAGCGTCGCGTAGAGCGCGGGGGCCGCGTCTCCCTTTCCGAGCACGAACCTGTCCCTGGAGGGGAGCCAGGGGTTGGACGGGTCGACCTTCATAGCCTCCCAGTAGAGCCAGACCAGGATGTCCACCACCGACAGGGAGGAGGACAGGCGTCCCGAGCGGGCCAGACCGGTCATGCGCACCACGTCGCGCCGGATGTCCAGCGCCCTCGCGGATAGAGACGGCGTGTTTTCAGTCATTTACTCGCTCCTCTCCGGGCGAGAGCGCCCGATCGCACATCAGCCGCAGCTCCCGCAGAAATCTCTCCCCCGCCGACGGCGCGGACAGGCCAGCGGACGGAGCGCCCGGCCGCGGCATGCGCCCGTCCCCGTCCCACAGGGGGAAACCCCACTCGTCCGCCAGCTCCGCGACCTTGGGGTCGTAGGCGACGCCCACGAGGTCCCGGCCGTGGAGCAGTGCCAGCACGGCGGCGTGGAACCTCATGGCCACCACCCGCGTCGCGCCCGACAGCAGGACAGAGCAGTCGGACCGCCAGCCGCCGGCGTCAAGCGTCGCAATCGACGTCGCCGGGAAGAGCCCCTCGTCGCGAAGGGACTCCATCAGGGCGGCGTCCTCCGCCGCCAGGGCCAGGCCGGTCAGCTCGAGCGACAGCTCGGACGCGATCCTGACCGCCTCGACGGCCGTGCGGCGCGGCAGGTCGCCCCTCCACGGGCGTATGTTTACCGCGAGCCGCCCCGCGGCCGAGTCGCGGGTGGACGGTCCTGCCGCCGGTACGGACAGCGATATGACCGGGTCGCACGTGACATCGCACCCCAGCCCCCACCCCTTCAGCAGGGAGGCCGAGCGGGCGTCGCGCACCCCTCGGACCTCGCAGGCGGCCAGCGACGATCGGGCCAGCCGCGCGGAGAGGGCGCGGCGAAACGGGCCGACCGACTGCCCTATGCACCAGGGGCGGGCGCCGGCGAGCAGCGCGATGCGCACCAATCCCCAGTAGTAGACGGGCGACCTGGCGCTGGTCGCGTCCTG
>MTKY01051384.1_pt1 | contig 15667 bp, 16 predicted proteins | sample 1042731 | NCBI WGS metagenome assembly MTKY01 (sample SAMN06212206, study PRJNA360538) | anaerobic digester metagenome | biome: Wastewater treatment plant; material: sludge; isolation source: anaerobic digester fed with sludge from wastewater treatment plant | place: Denmark: WWTP Soeholt ... | reverse complement strand
GTCGCTTCACTCCTCGGGGTAAGCGATCGACTAGGCTCGCTGTGCTGCGCCCGTCGCCTGCTTGCTTCGCTCTGCTCTTTCGGGATGACGTGGGTGAGGAACCGGCGATAAACACAATATCTGTTGCCCTGTGTGTTGGTGTGTACTATACTGTGCATGAGGTGGTGTAGATGCGCACAAATATCGTCATCAACTGCGAGCTGATGGAGGAGGCGTTCAAGGTTTCAGGCGGAGTTTCGACCGAAAAGGAGCTCGTTGAGCTAGCTTTGAGAGAGTTCGTGGATAAAAGGAGCAAAAGAGACCTCCGCGAGCTCCGCGGGAGGATTTCGTTTCTGGACGACTACGACTACAAGTCGATGAGGCAGTGACGTGATACTGGTTGATACTTCCGTCCTAGTGGGGTATCTCAAAGGAAGTGCGGGTGCTGTTTACGACAAGTTGGATGAAATTATCGCCGCAGGCGCCCATTTCGGGATCAACGGTTTCATCTATCAGGAGGTGCTTCAGGGTGCAAGGGATGAGAGGGAGTTTGCTCTCCTTGACGAGTATCTGTCCTCTCTGCGCTTCTACTCGCTGCTCAAGGGGCGCGCCTCTTTCGAGTCTGCGGCCCGTATTTATTTCCTGTGCAGACGTTCCGGAGTTACCGTGCGAAGTACAGTCGATCTTCTGATCGCTCAGACCGCCATCGAAAACGACCTCCATCTCCTCCACAACGACAGAGATTTCTTGAATATCGCCAAAGTGCTGACCGATTTGAAGTTGATCGATTGCCGCTAAGGCCTCGTCTGCGCGAGGGCGGCTGCGCCTATCACGGGGGCGTCGCCGCCTAGGGAGCTGGTGCGCAGGTCCAGAGTCCTCCTGTACGGGGGGGCCAGGTAGTCGAGCACCACCGGCCTCAGCGCGTCGAGGAAGCCGGCGCCGCGGCTTAATCCGCCTCCCAGGACGACGGCCTGCGGGTCCAGCAGATGTGTTATCGTGGCTATTCCCTTCCCGAGGTGATCGAGCCACCTGGCCCACAGCGTGGCCGCCGCGGGCTCCGAGCGGCGCGTCCAGAGTTCCTTCAGATCCGGGTGGAGTCCAGCCTCGCGGGCGGCCCGCTCGAGGGCGTCCGCGCCTGCTATGGCCTCCAGGTGTCCGTGCGAGGAGCAGCCGCAGGGTTCGTCGGTCCCGGTGACGATGTGTCCGGGCTCGCCTCCCATGCCGTGGAAGCCCCTGTGTATCCTTCCGCCGATGATTATGCCTCCGCCTATCCCGGTCCCCAGCGTCAGCACCACGTAGTCGGTCAGTCCGCGGGCCGCGCCCCCCCAACCCTCGCCAAGGGCGTAGCAGTTGGCGTCGTTCTCGATCTTTACCGGGCGGCCGACCTTGGCCGCGATCATCTCGCGCGCCCTCAGCCCGTTCCAGCCGGTGAAGTTCGGCAGCAACAGCGAAACCTCGCGCTCCGCGTCGAGGACGCCGGGGATCCCGACCCCGACGGGGAGGCCCATGGCGTCGGCCAGTCGCGATACCATGTCCGCGATCTGGTCCGTGACGGTCTCGGGCGTCCGCCCCGCAGTGGGCTCGGCCAGACGGTCGAGAATTCGTCCGTCCTCCACCAGCGCGGCGGCGATGTTGTGCCCTCCGAGGTCCACGCCTACGGCGCGCATAGCTCTACTTTTCCTCGGCCTGCCTTCGAAGCGTCGAGCGGCGGTGTATCATGGGGCCGGTCAGCACGTAGACCAGGCATCCCATCACCAGTGCCGCCGCTATCCACGCGGCGTACACCTCGCTCAGCGCCCACAGCAGAAGCACCACCAGCACCGCCGGGGCAAAGAAGCGGACCTTGTTCGACGGCTTGGGGTAGCGGAGGTTCGAAAGCTGAAGCGATATCATGACGAGGATCAGAAACTGGAATACGTAGGATACCGGGCCGGTCACCAGGATGTGCTCGGCCGGGTACATAATCTGCGCCGAGAATGCGGAGAGGGCAATCCAGGAGGAGTTGACGGTTATCGGGAGTCCGATGAAGCCCCCCTGTCCGCGCAGGGGGTCCTTCAGGCGGAAGCGCGACAGGCGCAGCGCGCCGGAGAAGACGATGGCCGACGGCAGGATCGTGCGCCAGAAGGGGCTCGGCCCGTGCAGCAGCATGACGTACAGCAGGACTGCAGGCGCGACCCCGAAGGCCAGAAAGTCAACGAATGTGTCCAGCTCCGCGCCGAACTCGGTCGTCCCCTTCAGCCAGCGGGCGACGTTGCCGTCCAGCCCGTCGAGTATCAGGGCCAGCATTATGTACTGGGCGGAGCGGGCCAGCAGCGTCGGCGCTGCCAGCCTCATGGCCTCGATGGTGGATAGGATGCTCGCAAAGCCGAAGAAGAGGGCGGAGAGCGTGACCATGGTGGGCACGATCCGCCTCCAGTTGGCCAGGATCCGAAGTCTCTGCACCTGCTGCGCGCTCATTCTACTTCTCCTTTCTGACCAGGCGGGCTATGATGGTCTCGCCCGCCGTTACCTGGTCGCCGATCTTGGCCACCATCCTGATATCGTCCTTGGGGAAGTACATGTCGAGGCGGGAGCCGAACTTCATCATGCCGAAGCGCCCTCCCTGCTCCACGATCGTGGTCTTGTCCTCCCTTGGCCAGTAGACCACTCGGCGGCATACCGGCCCCACGATCTGGCGGATCAGGCACGACGTCTCCTCGTTGCGGACTAGTATCGCGTTGTGCTGGTTGTAGTCGGACGACTTCTCGTCGAAGGTGAAGTACCTCTTGCCCGGGAAGTAGCCCAGGAAGGTGGAGAAGCCGGAGATCGGGAAGCGGTTCACGTGGACGTCGAACAGGCTCAGAAAGATGCTTATGCGTATAGTGTCCTGCTTGAGGTAGTCCTTCTCGTACACCTCGGAGACCTTCGCGAGCTTGCCGTTGGCGGCCGCCACCACAATGCCGGGCTCCGTCGGCACTACCACCTCCGGGTCGCGGAAGAAGAAGGTCATGTAGCCCGCAGCGACGCCTCCAGAGAGGAGCCCCAGGAAGAACGCGGTCAGATTGGACGTGCCCGAGAGTGAAGCGACGGCGTAGACGGCGGCGCCGAAGAGAAAAGACGCCAAGATGAACGGCCTGACTTCCGGCCTGATTTTCATAGTTTTGCCCTCCTGATTAAAAAAAGTTTGGATATGCTCGACATTATACTCTAAAAACCGCCGGTTGAAAATCCGACGAGAGGTCCGATCATAGTCCAGGCCGCGTCGAGGCCGCGTCGAGGCGCACTGTCGGGCGGCTGTTCAGTGCCCCTCCGTGCCGGGCTTGATTATCGATTTCATGAGCTGCTCCAGCAGCTGTTTCTTGACCTGATCCTCCGGGGCCGCCAGCGTGCTCTTGCCTTCCCCGGTCGGGATCTCTATCGTTATCTTTATGACGTTGTCCTCTCTCGCGCGCGCTCCGTTGGAGGACGGCAGTATCGCCGGGGGCGCGCCGGCTGATGAGACCTTGAGGTCGGTCATCTCCGGCGACTCCCACGTCCCCTTGAGGTTGAAGGTCGTCTCCCGGAAGTCCCGGCCTGCAATACCCCCTACGAGTCCGCTGAGGAATCGCTGGAGGAACTGCGGATCGGTAAGGGGATTGCCGTCGACGAGGAGAAAGCCCTGCATCGCGCCGATGAAGGCGTTCAGCGCCCTGACATTTATGTCTCCCAGGCACTTGAGGTCGAGCGGCGTGTCCCCCCATCCGATGGAGCCGCTTGCCGAAAGATAGCGGTACACGTCGTCCCCCACGGGGGCGGACATCCTGCTGCCGGGAAGCAGGAATACGCTCCGCCCGTCCATGTTGAAGCTGGCCAGCACCGAGGAGAAGGGGATGGTGCCGGAACTGGACACCGACTTGATCGCCTCGAACCCGGAGACGGTGCCGTCCTTCGCCGCCAGTTGGCCGCTGCCGAAGACGAGACCCAGCATGCTGCCCGTGCCGCTGCCGCGTATCGCGAGGTCGGCCGTACCGGTGATGGTCCCGCGCCCCTCGAAAAGGGTGCGCGACGCGCTCTCCAGGTTCATGCCCTTGATCGAGGCCGATCCCTCGAATCGCATGGTGGCGGGGTATAGCTTTCCGTCGAATCGGAGGTCTCCGCCGTAGCAGACGCCAGAGCCGCCGGATATGTCGATAGCGCTGCCGGTCCATCGGAGCGGGACGCGAACGTCCGACAGCGGCTGTCCGTAGATGATCAGCTCGCGTGAGGAGAGCGCGCCGTCGACTTCGACCGTGTCGCCCAGCCTCCCGGACATCTTGAAGTCCGCGAAGCCGGAGAGGACCCCCGCGGACTGAGTGGACAGGGCCGCCAGGGTGGCTTCCAGATCGATCCTCGCGGTGTTGTGCAGCTCCAGGTCGATTCCTTCCTCGGTGGCGGTGGCGGTGCCCTCAAGGGCCAGCCTGCTCTCCCCGATTCGCCCTTCGAGGGATAGTGACAGTGCATCCCCGGGTTCCGGGACGAGGGAGAAATTCATCTCCTCGGCCACGATGCCGTAGGCCGACAGGAAGAATATCGTGCCGGTTATCACCGGCTCAAGATCGTCCCCGGCTTTGCCCTCCAGCCTCAGTTTGGCGAACAGAGTGCCGGCCACGCGGATCTTCGGGAAGTACAGGATCGCGAGCTTGTGCAGGTCCAGCTCGCCGACCTCCAGTACAAGGTCGGTCCTCTCGCCGCGCGCGAGGCCCAGAACCCCGGACATTCCCACCTTCGCCCCCAGGAGTACCGCCGAGAAGTCCGCGACCTTCAGGGAATCGGCGCTTCCCTCGAGCTTGAGGCGGGGCGATACGAACTCCAGCCCCGCCACCGAGATTGACGGAGAGGAGCAGGTTATCGCGGCGGTCGGCGAGTCGAGGGTGCCGCCGACGGAGAACTCGCCCGACAGCGTACCGGCCGCCTCGGCCTCCTGCATATCCGCGGCGGACGCGATCCGCGACGCCGAAAGCCCCTCGAAACCGCCCTTGAAGGAGAGCGCGCCGTCGAGCTGGATCTGGCCATTCCCCTTCACCGACCCTCCGAACAGCGACGCGGAGGCCGACGAGGCCTTGAACGCGCCGTCCTCGTAGCGCCCGTCGAGACGAATTGCCGTCAGCGGGAGCGCCTCGGACAGGGGCGTTTCGCCGCCTGCGAGCGAGAATGTCGCGACCGGGGAGAGGGCAGGTCCCTCCAGGCGCCATTTGGCGTCGAACTGTCCTTTCAGGCCCGAAGACTCATGTTCTTTGGTGAGGAGCCACCATTCCAGGCCTTTCGCCGTCCCCTCGGCCGACAGCCTGGGGGAGGCGTCCAGCCCCGTTATCCTTCCCTTGCCCGCGACCGAGCCCTTTCCGCCGGGGGAGAGCGAAAGCGAGGTTATGGACAGCTCCTCCTCGCGTCCGGAGAAGGAGGCGGAAAGCTCGGTAAACGGCGTACCGACCGCGATGCCGTGCTTGGCGGAGAGGGTGCCGCTGTAGACGGTCGCTCCCTCGGGGGGCACTGACACCTCCACCGAGAGCGCTCCGCTACCCTGCGCCGCAAGGCCGGGCGCGAATATCGCGGCTGCCGATTCGAGGTTCAGGTCGCCGGCTCTAAGCGAGATCTTCGTGGCGGTCCTGTCCGGGTCCTCGAACAGGCTCTCCCCGGAGAAGGAGAAGTCCGACCCGGCCCACCGCCCCCCGCCCGAGATGTCGAGGCGGCTTCCGTCCGTCAACCTCAGGTCTCCCGACAGGGAGGACACGTCGAACCCCTGTACGCGGGCCTCCCGCGCGTCGAAGTGGATCGGCCCGCCAAGATGCGTGATCGGGCCGGAGAGGTCGAGCTTGAGCGTCGACAGCTCGCCTTCGGCGAAGGAGAGCCAAGGGAAGCATCTCGTCCACTCGTCGAGTTTCGCCCTTTTGAAAGCCAGTGAGATCTCCCCCCTGGGCGAGCTTCCGAAGAAGAGGGCCAGGGCCCCCGAGGCGGGGGACGAGAAGACACTGGCGTTCGACGGGTAGAGCACGGCCTTGCGGTCGTCCGCCGACCAGGCGAAGGTGCCGTCTATGAGCAGGTCCCAGATGTCCCCTCCCTCGATCTCGCCCTCGCCGGAGATAAGCAGCTCGCCTCCGGGGCGCTCGACGAGGAGGGTCGTGTCGACCGTACCTTTTGCCGTCAGCGGCAGGTGCGCGAGCTCTGAGATGAAGTCGAGCCTGAGGTCGTCCACGAATCCCTCGAGCCTGGTCTCGGGGTAGACCGGTCCGGAGAGCGATATCACGGCGTCCCCTCCCCTGAAGAAGCCGTCGGTGGCGGTGAGCTGCGCGCCGGTGAGGAACGAGATCCCTGCCTCGATGGGGAAGCCGAGGAAGCTGCCCTGCCCGTAGAAGGTCAGGGTGTCCTCCTTCGGCGTGAGCCTGAGGGTGTCGAACGAGACGGCCCCGGCGGGCGTGTCGATGCGCGCGGGGGAGAGAACGATGATCGGGAGGGAACCGCCCGCCTCCGGCATGGACAGGTCCGTGCCGCGCATGGCCCGCAGAAGTCCCTCGCCCGACAGCGAGCCGTTGGCCACGTCTATTCTGCTAAGCGCGCCGCCGCCCTGGATGAACGACAGCAGCGACAGCCCGATGGAGAGGGAGTCGGCCCTGGCCACCTCCGTGCCCCTGAAGGCTATGCGGATATCGGAGGCGCGGAATCCAGTGACGGGGTTTCCCGAGACCTCCCCGGCCTCGAACGTCCAGCCGTCGAGGGAGGCGAAGGACTCCTCCAGGCGGGTGCGGAAGGCATCAGTGGCCGCGTCGTGCCCGCCGAGAAGGAAGGCGGCGAGACCAAGCGCCGCGAGAATGGCGGCGCCTGCGAGCAGCAGAGCGTACTTGTTGGCGAAAACTCTCATTCTCTAAGACCCTCTCTCTCCCGGGACAGGCGCTTCCGGGGGTGCTTCGGGCGGCGGTCTGCAGGCCGTGCGAAGTCATGATAGCGAAGGGCGATGGTTAACACAAGGCGTTTAATACGCAAAAACGGCAGCCCCGCGTCTCTTTTCACCGCTGACCGCGGCCGGAGGTGCGAGAACAGGCCGTTGAGCACGAGGCATCGGATTCAGGAAGCTCTGATCAGGCGTATTTTGCTCATCACAGGGTCCGTTGGCATCAGCTATTCCAGCAAACGGAAGAGATTTAATCAGAGATTCCTTCAGCAATCACGTGGTCCCTGGAATCAGCGCTCTTCCAGGCGGAGCTGCAAGTCCGAGCCAAGAGGCATCTCGCACCCGGCGTAGGACAGCACGAGCTTCCCAACCGCCACCACGCGGTCGCCCTCCTTCACCGAGAAGATGCCCTCGGTCTCCTCCCCCCTGTACGCTACTATGGATGTCCTGCCCTGGCGAAGCACCAGGCGGTTGCGGGAGAGCTCCCTCTTCTCCACGGTCAGGCGGAGTGTTATGAAGACTCCGGCCAAATAGGGGGCCTCGCTCCACGCCTGAGCCGCGCTGAAAGTCCGAAGCGCGCTCCGCCCCCAAAGCCCTCTGCCCGCGGTTCGCGCCGCGTCCACCGCGCCAAGAATGCGCTCCGAATACCTGCGGTTGGGGTTGATTATCATCGGGAGGGCCAGCCCCGAGGCCGCCAGCTCCTCGTTTACCATGACCTCGCGCCCCTCCCTGACGGCGAAGACGTAGGCGAGCGACCGTCCGTAGCGGTCGTTCCGCTCCCTGTCGTACTCCATGCGGCTTATTCCGCCCGCGAGCAGCTTCAGGTTCAGTTGCAGAGCCTCCTCGCCCAGCTCCTCGACCGGGCGGGTGGGGTGGTGCAGCTCCGGGGTGTCTATAAGCAGGTAGCGCACCCTGGTCCTCTCGCCGCCCGCGTGGATCTCGATAGTGTCGCCGTCGACGGCCCGTATTTCGGCCCCGGGCGATGCCGCGAGCGGAGCTTTCGCCGCAGGGGACAGGCCTGGCGCGAAGGACGTCGCAAGCGCACACAGGAGTGCGAGAAACAAATTTCTCATCTGCTCTCCCCATCCGTATATAATAGGTCGAAGACGCGCCAGGCGAGCGTCGGGCAGCTCCAGGGCGCGCCTCCCGCAGCGACGTAGCGGCGAACCTCGAACCTGGAGGAGGCCTCGGCGCATGGGGCGACGATGCAGGTGACCCCGAGCTCGCCCAGGACGGTCGGCAGAAATGGTATCCCGGGCCCCTGCAGGACGACGCCCCGCATCCCCTTGAAACTGGGGGCGAGAGCGAGTATGGCGCGGTCGCGCAGCGCGTCCGCGTTGATCCACAGCCAGCCGCTTCTTCTGAGATGCTGCTGCGTTGACCAGAGAGGGCGCACTCGCCTGCCCCTCCGGCTGTCGTCGAATATGGAGACGTCGAGCCCGCAGTCGGTGAGGAAGTCGACTGCGCCGGGAGCGGGCGCTACCAGGAAGACCTCCTCCCCCGACATGGCTGATATCAGCGAATCGAGGGGCGCGCCCTCCCCTTCGGCGGGGAGGAGCGCGCAGAGGGCCGCGGTCGCGGCGGCGAACTCCTGCGGGTAGGGGGATACGACAAGCCGGGCAAGGCCGTGCGAGGTCGACGAGAGGATGGTCCTGGTGTGGTCCTCCCTTGACGATAGAGACTCGTCCTCGGCGCGGGGGGTGGCCCCGACGCCCCAGCGGCCGTCCGCAAGGGAGACATAGCTCCCCCTCCAGCCGAGGACGATGTCCTCCACCTTGCACTCAAGGGTCGAGAGCGCCCCTTGCAGAATGGATTCGTAAAGCCTCATGCCCGCTCACCCCCATGGCGACCATTCTAAACTAAAAAGAGAAGGAGGGGAATCATGACCACGAATGTGAAGGTTACGGATATCGAGGAGGCTGCGCTGAGGGAGTACGCGGCGATACTGTCGTCCTACGCAGGGAGGATAAGGCTGACCGGCCCGTCGGACCCGGAGCTGATATTCAGGGATCACATCGAGGACTCTCTGGCGGTCATGCACCTGCTGCCCGCGTCGGGACGGGTGATAGACGTGGGCTCCGGCGGCGGGCTTCCCGGAATGGCGTGGGCGATATGCAGGCCGGGGCTGCAGGTGGTGCTTCTGGACAGCATCGCGAAGAAGTGCGCCGCCCTGCTGGAGATCTCGGTCAGGCTGGGGCTGAGGAACGTTCAGGTCCTCTGCGCGAGGTGCGAGGAGCACGCGGCGGAGAGCAGAGAGAGCTACTCCGCCGCCGCCGCCAGGGCCGTGAGCTCGCTCGACGTGGTGCTGGAGTACCTCGCCCCGCTCGTCGCCCCGGGGGGGCGGCTGATAACTTTCAAAGGGCCGAACTACGCCGAGGAGATGAGGCCGATGCTGGGCCTGTGGGAGACCCTGGGCCTCTCGGACCCCGAGGTCGACCGCTACATGGTGTACGGAAAGGAACGCTACGTACTTTCTTGGGAGAAGATCGCCCCGACGCCCGAGAGGTATCCGAGGAGGGTCGGTGCCGCTGAGAAGAGCAGATGGTGGCGGGGGGTGAATCGCTGATTTATTTCCCGGGAAATAACACTAAGCGTCTGAATAAATGGACGGGCCTGAGAAGCCCGGAAAAGGAGGCCGCTGCTGTGGAGAACATATTCGCGCCCTGGAGGATGCAGTACATATCGGTATCGAAGGAGCAGGAGGGGTGCATATTCTGCGACTTTCCCAAGGAGGACAGGGACGAGGAGCGCCTGATCCTGTTCAGAGGGCGCTCCTGCTTCGTGATTCTGAACGCCTTCCCGTACAACCCGGGACACCTGATGGTGGCCCCGTATCGCCACACCTGCGAGTACGAGGGGCTGGAGGACGTTGAGCTGTTCGAGATGCACCGGGTGGCGGGCAGGTGCATCGAGGCCCTGAAAAGGGCGATGCACCCCCAGGGGTTCAACCTGGGGGTGAACCTGGGGAAGGTGGCGGGCGCCGGCTTCGACGGGCATCTGCATCTGCACGTGGTCCCGAGATGGAACGGGGACACGAACTTCATGCCAGTCTTCACCGACGTGCGGGTCGTGGCGGAGGAGCTCGGTGCGACCTACAGGAAGCTGAGGGACTGCTGGATTTGAACGCTTACGACTATGTCGAGCCGGAACGCGAGGCGAGCGCGGAGGTAAAGATAAGCAAGTCCCGCTTCATCGGGCAGGTCAGGATCTGCCGCAATCCCGAGGAGGCCCGCTCGAAGCTGCGCGAGATCAACGCCGTACACAGGCAGGCCACGCACAACTGCTGGGCCTACAGGATCGGACTGAATGAAGCCCTCGAGGAGTACTACTCCGATGACGGGGAGCCCTCCGGCACCGCCGGGAAGCCCATCGCGGGCGCGATCGCCCGCAGGGGGCTGACCAACACCCTGGTGGTGGTGACCAGGTACTTCGGCGGCGTGAAGCTGGGCGTGCGCGGGCTGATCGAGGCGTACGGCTCGACGGCCACTGCCGCTCTTTCCGCCGCTGGGGAGGCGGGAAGGGTGTTGTGCAGGAGATACAGGGTGGTCGCCCCTTACGAGACGGTGCGCACGCTTGAGCGGCTTGTACAGGGCTGTGGTTCCGGCGGTGACGCCGCTGACTGGAGCTACGGGGAGAGGGTCGAAGTTCGCTGCTCCGTTCCATGTTCCGAAACGGGTGCATTCGAGGGCTCGCTCGAGGAGTTGCTCAGGATGAAGGCGGTATTCACCTGGGAAATATTGGAGGAATAAATTAGGCATTTCTTATTAAGCCCCCACGGCTGCGGAGGCAGTGGATGCTAATAATCGGTGCTTCCTTGAGTTATCGCTTGTCCGTGCATGAGACTCGGTAGAGGCGCGATAAAGGTCAATATAAATCAGCGGCTTCATGCGCAAAAAAAAGCCATTTTCCCTATCCTGCCGGCTATGTGGCCGGCTACATGGAGGTTCTAATCTTGAAGGTCAAGTACTGGCTTCTGTCGGGGTTGTTCGCGGCACTCACGGTCGTGGGGGCGTTTGTTCGCGTCCCTCTGCCGATGGTACCTTTCACTATGCAGGTGATGATCGTGCTGATGTCGGGGCTCGTCCTTGGCCCGAAGTACGGCCCTCTGTCGCAGGTGATATACCTGCTGCTGGGCCTGGCGGGGCTGCCGGTGTTCAGCGGGGGAGGCGGCCTCGGGTATGTGTTTTCCCCTACGTTCGGCTACCTTCTGTCCTACCCCTTCGCCTCCTGGATGTCGGGAAGGTTGAGGCCCTCGGGCGCGGCGTCGCCATTGGGGTTTGTCCTCGCATCAGCGGGGGGGTTGGCCGTCATATATATCCTTGGTGTCTCCGTCCTCATGGTCAACCTCAACCTGGTCGCGGGCAAGCAGGTCGACCTGGCCCAGGCTGTGAAAATCGGAGTACTGCCCTTCATCCTGCCGGACACGCTCAAGGTCGCGGGGGCAGCCCTCCTGGCTGCGAAAGTGGCCCCGGTGAGCGCCGAAGATCGCGGTTGAAACCGGATCTGCGTGGAAGGACGAAAAATGGGCGGACAAAGAGGATGTAGTGACTGATATAACCTGACCTTTTAATCCACCCTTCCTTGCACGCTCTATCGAAATGCACTCCAGGTGTTCGATTATTTCCCGGGAAATAATGCTGGGGAGAATTATTTCTTTATCCTGCTTTGGTAGTTGGCCGATATGGAATATAATCGGTGGCATCTCGAGTTGAAAGAGGTAAAGACGTGGAGTTTCTTGTCACCCTTATCGTAGCGGCGGTACTCATACGCCTGATCAAATTCTACTACGCTCCGTCCAAGAAGGAGGCACAGCTCGTCATTACGGGGGTTCCGGGATACACTCCGGCCTCCCTTAAGGAAGCCTCCTGGATGTGGATCCCGCCGGGTCGGGGCTTTACCTTCAGGGGCTACGAGATCCCGGACGGAATGCTGTACGTGGGAGACAGGATGCGCGACTTCACGGGATCGAACGAGGCCTGCCTCGTCGACCCCGCCCTTCCGGTGGCTGCAAAGGGGACGCCCTTCGAGAGGACCGGGATCGTATTCCCGCGCTACGATCGTCTGACTCCCGAGCAGCGGGGCGGCTTTCTCTCCTGGCTGGGGGAGGGCAGGAGGGGGGCGGTGGACCACGCCTGGCTTCTTCTCTTCCTGTACGGGGTTGAGCGCAGGCTCTTCGTGGACGGCCCCAGGGCGAACATCCCCATGAGGGAACAGGACAGGCTCGCGGCCGAAATACGCGAGCTCATGGAGACCTACGGCGAGATCCGCTCCTTCCGGGGGCAGTGCAAGAACCTGCTGGCAGCCTCGTGGGCATCCCACGGGGTCTTCGCCGAGATACCCGATTACGTCGACTTCACCGACAGGTTCTGCTCGGGCGCATTCAACGTGATATTCTCCCTCTACGTCGCAGGCGGCAGGCCCATCCCCGCCGAGGTGGCCCTTCAGTGGATACGGCTGCACCCGGAACACGTCAAGGGCACGATGATGAGGCGCTTCCCCTCCGAATTCGAAAGGCTGTTCATCAACGGCTACTCTCAGAGGTTCGGGGAGGGGATCTTCATACACAACAACCGGACATCTCTCTCCTTCGTCTACAGGGGGGCCAACCCCTCCTTCGGAAACGGGGTGAAGCTGACGGTCCCCTCGCTGCCGGAGCCGTTCCTGCTGGATACCCCGCTGAAGCAGATCAGGACGCTGGCCTGCGATTGCGCCGACGCGATCAGAAACGACAACTCGAAGGGGCACGACCTCGACGCAGTGCACGGCGAAGATCGCGACCTCCTGGAGTCGCTCGACGACGATCACAGGGAGCTCATGGCGCGCCTCGCGTCAAAGACTCTGTGGCCGCGCGGGGAGTTTCTCTCCGCCTGCGAGGAGCTCTCGGTACTGCCGGACCCTTCGATCGAGCTGATCAACTCCTGGGCGTTCATCACCGGCGGGTTGCCGTTGATCGAGGACGGCGACCCGCTCTTCGTCGATATGGAGCTTTTGAGGGAGATCTTCGTAGGGGACAACCCGGGGAAGGAATCCGGGATGCGGACGGGAGGGATGAAGGAATGAAGGCTCTGGAACGAATTCTTTTTGCGGCGGCCCTGTGTGCGCTGCTTGCGGCCTCAACAGCTGATCCGATCGGGAGCGAGCCGGAGTCGGGATTTGACAGAGGTATCTTGGCCCTCTTCCGTGCCGGCGCCAATCCGATATTGGTGATAAACCCCTCCGACGGAAGTATCGTCGACGCCAACGAGCAGGCTCTAGAGTATTACGGTTACCCCGATCTTGTCGGGATGAAGATATTCCAGATCAACACTCTCACCGCCGACGAGATCCGCGGCGAGATGAGGAGGGCGATGGAAGGCAGCTCCAGGGTCTTTAACTTCAAGCACCGACTTGCGGATGGGAGCATAAGGGATGTCAGAGTGCTGTCTACCCCGTTCAGGACGAAGGAGGGCGAAATGCTGCTCTCGCTCGTATTTGACGAGACGGAGAGGTTGGCCGCACAAGAGGCGATAAGGCAGAAAAACCTGTGGATCGTGCTGACTGTCCTGGTCGCGCTGGTCCTTCAGACGGCGCTCATGCTCAGGATGGTTCGCAGCAACGCCCTCCGTAAAAAAGCGGAGAGCGCGCTACAGGAGAAGGAGCGCACCTTCACGGCCCTGTTCTCGGGTATGTCCGAGGTTGTGGCGCTGCACAGGTTTGTATTCGACGACGAGGGGAGGCGCGTCGACTACAGGTTGATCGAGTGCAACGCCGCGTACGAGCGGGTCATCGGCCTGCCTGCCGCCTCCGTGACTGGCAGGCTCGCTACGGAGATATATGGCGGGGAGGCGCCCTACCTCGCGGAGTACTCGGAGGTGGCAGAGACAGGCGTCCCTAAAGTGATGGAGGTCTTCTACCCTCCCTTGGAGAAGCATTTTCTGATATCCATCGTCTCCTCAGCCAAGGACAGATTTGCCACCATAACCACCGACATCACCGAGATGAAGAGGGCGGAGAGCAGGCTCAGGGCGAAGAGGAAGGAGCTCGAGCAGATAGTCTACGCCGCGTCGCACGACCTCAGGTCGCCCCTGGTCAACGTGGAGGGGTACAGCCGCGAGCTGGAGTACTCGATAGAGTCACTGGAGGCAGCCTTCGATTCCAACGGATCGTGCGAGAAGCGAGAGGCTGCGGCGAGGTCACTGCTTCCGGACATGAAGGACTCCCTGCGGCGCATCAGGTCCGGGGCGCGCCAGATGGACTCCCTGCTCGCAGGCCTGCTGAAGCTTTCCCGCCTCAGGAAGGCCGCGCTGAACCTTAGACAGCTCGACATGAACGCCATTGTATCGGAGCTGGTCTCATCGATGCGATTCCAGGTCGAGAAGTCGGGTGCCACCATATCTGTAGGCGACCTGCCCCGCTGCTACGGGGACGCGGTGCAGATCACTCAGGTATTCTCGAACCTGCTCAACAACGCACTCAAGTACCTGGACCCGGCGAGGCCGGGGGTTGTCAGGATCGAGGGGAGCCGGACGCCCGACCGGTCGGTGTACTCGGTCGTCGACAACGGCATAGGAATAGCCCCGGAGCACCAGGAGAAGGTCTTCGAGCTCTTCCACCGCCTAAACCCTTCCGAAGGAGCGGGGGATGGGCTTGGCCTCACGATAGTCAGGCAGATCCTTTGGATGCTGGGAGGGGACGTCTCGCTGGAGTCGAAGTTCGGCGAGGGGAGCGCGTTCAAGGTGTCGATGCCCGCGGCCCCGCCTGAGAGGGAGGTCCACGAATGAAGGGAGAAGGACATATGAGGGAGGAAGTAGTAATTCTGATCGCGGAGGACGACGACGGCCACGCGCTGCTGATAAGGCGAAACCTGGAGCGGGCGGGGCTGTCGAACAGGATCCTGTTCTTCAGGGACGGGCAGGAGATAGTCGACTTTCTTTTCAGGACCGGCGAGGGGGAGCACCGCACGCCGCACACGCCGTACATCCTGCTGCTCGACATCCGGATGCCGAAGCTGGACGGGACCGAGGTCCTGGCCAGGGTCAAGGGGGACCCGGAGCTTCGGAAGATGCCGGTTATAATGATCACCACGACCGACGACCCGCGAGAGGTCGAGCGATGCCACCAGCTCGGCTGCAGCAGCTATATCACCAAGCCCGTGGAGTACGACGCCTTCGTAAACGCCGTGCGGCAGCTCGGGCTGTTCCTGGCGGTGGTGCAGGTTCCTGAAGTAAACGGGAACCCGTAGGGAGGAGAGGCAGCAATGACGGAGAACGCCGCCGGGGAGACCCCGCTTAACAGGGGGATCCTGGTAGTGGAGGACGACGACGACCTCCGCGCTCTAATCATGAGACGCCTGCAGCGGGCCGGATACGACGCGGAGGGTGCGGCGCTCGGCTGGGAGGCGCTCGACGTGGCTGCGGCGGTGGGGCTCACGGGTGGACCTCCGGGTCGGTCGGGTCGGTGTGGTGGTCGGGCACCGGCAGCTTCCGGACCGCCCGGAGGCGGGCACTGCGAGCCCGGGGGTTACGGGAGATCTCGTCGTCCGAGGGCTTCCAGGCGCCCCGCTTGAGCAGGACGACCCGGGGCACCGCACCACAGACGCACGGTCCGCCCAGGGGGCAGGTGCAGCCGCCGGTGGACGCCTCACGGAAGGCCGACTTCACGATGCGGTCCTCGCCCGAGTGGTACGCAATGGCCGCGGCGCGGCCGTCGGCCACCAGGAGGTCGAGGGCCTGATCGAGGGCCGACGGGATCTGTTCCAGCTCCTCGTTGACCTCGATCCGGAGGGCCTGGAAGGTCTTGCGGGCGGGGTGGCCCTTGCGGCGCACCGCG
>MTKY01053430.1_pt1 | contig 15670 bp, 15 predicted proteins | sample 1042731 | NCBI WGS metagenome assembly MTKY01 (sample SAMN06212206, study PRJNA360538) | anaerobic digester metagenome | biome: Wastewater treatment plant; material: sludge; isolation source: anaerobic digester fed with sludge from wastewater treatment plant | place: Denmark: WWTP Soeholt ... | reverse complement strand
AACCCGCCCATACGTGGCCTAGTTTAACCCGCCCGGCGACACAACGCTCCGGCGTGTGATGGCCGGGCAATGTTCAAGTGCGGATTCGCGGGTCTCAACCCCGCGGACGCGCGTTTCGGGCGCCCCGGGCTGATTCGGCGGGCATCAGGCTCTGGCCGCAGCGCGGACACACGCGGTTAGAAAGCCCCTCCGCGTTGTCGACGGGAACCCAGTCGGCTTTCTCGATCTTGATCTGCGTGGGCTGTGCCTTGTCGTCATACTGAAAGGCCACGTTGTATACGCCGTGCTGGGGGCAGGCAAATCGAAAGCTGACGTACATGTTGTCTGCGTTGCATTTTGGACACACTCGCGGGCCGACGTCGGCGTTGTCCTCAAGGGTGTTGCCGCAGTTGAGACACCGCCATGTGACGGTGAAATCAAAAGGGGTTCGTGTGACGGGAACAATGGCGCTCTTATCTTCGGCCGTGTACTGGTAACCGATGCTGACGCCGAGGGCGATCAGCAAGACGACAGCCAAGATGATTTTCCAGGGGCGGCTGGATTTCGGTGTGTCTGCCGACATCGTGAGTATCCTCATTACGGGTATGCAGGGATTCGACCGGTCCACCAATGAAGGTTGGCGTGGGAGAAGATGTAGTGGTACTCCTCATTCCAGTTCCACTGCCTTCCGTAATCCTTTCCTTCTTCGTCAAGATTGCAGAACGTGCAGTCGTTGGCCACACCGCGTGGGTCTTTTTTTTGGGGGCCTTCCCGAAGTGCTTTCTCTGTCTGGACGCGATGCACCGCCCCGTCCAGGCTTGAGACATTGATCCTGCCCGCGTGGCGGCCCGTCAGCCAGGTGGGGCCGCTGTACCACCCTCGGATTCCATCGTCCCAGACGAGCCGACCACCGTCGCGCCAGGGAACCCCTTTGCCCAGCAGGTTCGTATTGGTGAGATCTGTTTTGACCAGAGCTGTGTCCGGACCTACCTCGGCGAAGAGGATGGTGTTGGCCGGACGGCGCGGCGCGTATCGTTCAAGATTGAAGGAATGGGGCTCGCCCCAGTGGCGGAACACATAATTCAGGCCATATCCACACGATGCCACCGTGGCTACCGCATGAGGCGGAGCGCTTGGAGAGGGATGCTTGGCCTCAAAATTGAACTGGCTGCGGAAGGGATCGCCCGGGCAGATCAGGATGTTCGGATCGCCCAGATACTTGGGAAACAGCTTATAGAACCACAAATCGCCCTTTTTGACGTACCAGTCGTATTCACTCCAGGCGTTGGGCGGGATGAAGCCGTTGCTGTCCATCTGGTACGTAATGATCCCGAATGCGGTCTGTTTGGAATTCGACGCGCACACGACGGCCTGGGCCTGCTGACGTGCCCGTTTCATTGACGGCAGCAGAACCGATATAAGCAGCGCGATGATGCTGACCACGACCAGCAGTTCGATCAGGGTGAAACCGTGCCGCTGTGAAGCGCGGGATGGGATTGGCACCATATGTGCGATCTCCATCGGAGAGTGGCCATCTTGGCTAATCTGTTGCACGCCGGGTTGCCGACAACCCGGTGAAGACGTCAAACGCGAGCAAGTTGAGAGGTGTCCCGTAAGTAATGTGCCTCATTTTTCTGGCCGAGTCAAGCTTACGCATTCGTGTTCTGAGAAGGAGGATTGACAGCTTCTGGAAGGCTGGCCATCCTGAATCGAGACCGCCGCTTGTATCCGGCGAAATGGGGTAGACGCGGTAAGCGCTCGGTGATTTGCGTTCGGCGGCGAGGGGGGGCCTAGTATGCTGCGCCGATTGGGGGAGTAGCAGGTCGGATCGCGTGGGACACTGGCCGCGAATCGCGAGGGGCTGGAGACAAGCGGCCTGAACGCGTCGAACGGCGCCGGCCCTTCTGGCCGGGCGCTGCGATCGGGGTTGGCTGTTCTGGCCGGGGGGCACCCCGGCCGGCTCCAGCCGACCGGTCCGTGGCCCCGGCTTCCGCCAGCTCTTTCTTGATCCACGGAGACCGCCGGAGGATTCGGACTGGCTCCGTTGGTCCACCCCCGTGGCCACATCGCCCGCTTGCTCCGCAGCGAGGATCCGGCCTCGCTCCCGCCCGCGACCCGGTTGGCTGCGCAATTCGCCCGCTCCATGCCCACTCCCACTTCCTGAACCCCTCTCACCCGCCGCCCGTCCACTCATACCGACCAGATTGTCCCCGGGCAGACGAGCGGCCACTGGCGAAAATGTGGCGTTGGAGATGTAAGAAACGGAGGTCTCTAGAAAAACAGCAGAAGAAAGCTAGAAAACCGTACGTGCGGTTGCGGCGCAGACGCACTCCAGCCCTGGGAACGTTCTGATGACGGGATCGACGACTTGTTCACATGCTCAAAATGGAAGTCCGACCGCCCGGGTAATACAGTCCGGCTTTACTCTTGTCGAATTGCTTGTTGTCGTATCGATCATCACCCTCCTGATCTCGATTCTCCTGCCTTCCGTTGGTAAGGCCCGTAAGTCCGCACAGCGAGTGGTGTGCGCGTCTAACCAGCGCCAGATCGCCGCAGCCGTTGCTTCCTATATCGCGTCCAACGACGACTGGATGAATCCGGTCGAGGACTGGTGGCCGCTGGGAGACGGCCGCGTGGAGGTGACGTTTCGCGTGATTCTCTTTCCCTACGTGGGGAGCGTGCCGCAGATTTTTGACTGCCCCTCCGAACGGGTTTACAAGTACGCGGATGGCTTCTCGAATGCCGACGAGAGACGCGCCATCGCGCTGGGCGGCCCATCCACCGCAGACCGGGAAAACTGGGATCGGCTCTTCGGCATCGTTCATCCGCTGGAACGATGGAACTTCGGCGGCATCGGTATTGCCGGCGTCCACTGGTTCCGGAAAAACCCTCCAGACCTGTTGACGCGCAAAAAGACGATGCCATTCGGGCGAGCCGTCGAGTCCGGCTACTACGAAGGCCTGAAAAAATACGCGGAAATCAAGGCTCCGACGAGACTGATCTGGTTTGGTGACGGCGCCGGAGATGACACGCTCGCCAAGTGGGGCAGCGACAACGGATGGTGGATCCGATCCCCGGCATCGGACTATTCGCAAGGCGATCCCGGCTTCAACCGGGTGTTGCAGAACGATTACGGCTGCCGCCGGCACAGCAACAAGGCGAATTACGTATTTGCGGACGGCCACGTGGAATTGCTGGATGCCAATCGTATTCCCTGCAACGAGGATCAGTGCTGGTGGTCGATTCTCCCCTACGTCCATCGCCCCCGGACGGTTGCGGTTTGGAAGGAGCCGTTATGAGCGAGAGGGCAAGAACAGTAGGCACGCTGCTGGCTGCCGGAGCCCTGTTGGTCGGTGTTGTCGTGCTGTGCATCTCGCGGCTGAGGTCGGCGTTGGCGGTCGGCGAAGAAGGTCTCCAGGTCTGGTTCTACGACCAGAGCGAGCGAGCGCTTTACAAAGTGGGAAGGGATTCCATACCGCCTCACGAGGGTGTGGGCGGTGTCCGGGACGATGGCGTCCGCGCGATTGTCGTGGCCCAGGAGGGACAGTGCAACGTTCCTGAGGCCAGACGGATTGCCTATCTGGAGACGTATACGCCGGAACTCAAACGGCTGCTGGAGGATGTCCGGGTCGCGCGGACACAAGGCCGAGCCCCCGAGAAGCCCATTCCCTCCGGCGACAGCGGGTATTTCGACGAGAACACGCTTGTGCGCCGTCTGGAGGAGGACACCTGGCATGACATGACCACGCTGGAGGCTCGGCGCATCGTTACAGAGTGGCGGCAGACTCGTGCCTCGGATGGAAGCCCTTTGATCGTATGTACACCGTGACCGGGGAACCGCTCGCGGCGCCGGCGAACGAACCCGGCCGCCAGACAACCGAGCGGCCACCTCCCGTGACGGACGGCGTATCGACGGTCACGGTGCCCGCCGAGCGATGGCGGGTCGGGCGGCGGAGACTCAGAATGGGTCTGATTTCCGCATGAATAACTGACACGTTCTGTGGAGGAGACAGCGCATGTCGAGATGGTGGACGGCCGGTTGTCTAATGGGTTTGGGATTGCTGACAACAGCGGCTCTGGCGGAGACTGAAGAAGGATCCGAGCTTGCCCGGGTCCAGGCGGTGGTCAGTGATGCGCGGATCACGATGACACAGGCGCTGGAAGCTGCCGGGAAGGAGGTTCAAGAGGGAAAACCTTTCCGGGTGGAGCTTTTGCTGAAGAACGCGCGGGCGCAGTACGAGGTCACAATGCTGGCCGGCGAGGAGTGTGTGGAAGTAGCGATCGACGCTACAAGCGGCAAAGTGCTCGGCGTGCGGAAGGAAAGAATGGAGACGACCGCCGGCCACCGCTGGAATTTCGACAAGGATCCGGCCGGCGAATCGCCGCCCGGCTGGATCATCCGGCAGAACAATCCGACGAAACAACTGGCCGCATGGACGATAGAACCCTCGGCGGATGCGGTCAGCAAGCCGAACGTCCTGAACGTGAAGACCGAAAACGGCAACGCCACCTTCAACCTGGCGCTTGTGGAGAAGGCGGTGTACCGGGATCTCCATCTGACCGTCAAGATCCGCGCCAACACCGGGGAGGACGACCAGGGGGGCGGGCTCATCTGGCGATGCAAGGACGAGAACAATTACTATGTCTGCCGGATCAACCCGATCGAGAACAATTTTCGATTGTACAAGATGGTGAACGGCAAACGCACGAAGCTGCAGTCTGCAGACTTCGAGACTCCCGCGGGGCAGTGGTTCACGCTTCGCGTCCGGATGAAGGGCAACGAAATCACCTGTTACTGCAATGGCCGGAAATGGCTCGAGGCCAGGGATGACACGTTCCCCGACGCCGGCATGATCGGCTTGTGGACGAAGGCCGACGCGTGCAGCTCGTTTGACGATCTGCGGGCCTGGCCGATCGTCGGTGAAGGAGAGAGCGGCGAACCGGCGCCGGTTTCCGCCGGTGTTGAACCGCCCGAGACGCCGTGACAGAGCGACAGATCGCAGGCCGCCCCGTTCGCGCGAACCCGGTTCGGGTCGGCCGCTCATCGCAGACTGGCGGATCGATGGGGTTGTCGTCGGCGTCGTATCGGTGGATCCGGTTCTTGCGACCGAGATCGCCCGTCGCGTCGCCGACAATGGTCACGCCGGGCAGGCCCTTCACGGCGGTACCGGCCGCCGCCGGGCCGCGCTTCGGCCGAGGCGTCAGATTTCCTCGATTTCCCTGGTCTTGGCGGCCACCAGGCCGTCGATGTCGTCCTCGTGTTTTTTGGTCATCTTCTGAATGGAGTCTTTGGCGGATTCGGCCTGATCCTCCGTCAGGGCGGCGTCTTTCTTGTTCGTGTCGATGGTCTTGTTGGCGTTGCGGCGGACATTGCGCAGAGCGACCTTCTGAGCCTCGGCCAGTTTGCGGACCTGCTGGACAAGCTGCTGCCGCCGTTCGACCGAAAGCGGCGGTACGGGAAGCCGAATGGACTTGCCGTCGCTCTGCGGCGCAATGCCGATGTTCGACGCCTGGATGGCCTTCTCGATGTCTTTCAAGACGCTCGGGTCAAACGGTTTTACCAGGATCGTGGACGGGTCGGGCACGCTGATCGTGGCCAGTTCGCGCAACTGGCTCGTCATGCCATAACTGGGCACCTCCACCCGCAGATGGTCGACAAGCCCCACGGAGGCCCGTCCGGCCCGGACGCCCCGCAATTCCTCCTTGAAATACTCGATGACCTTGCTCATTTCGTCGCGGCATTGCTTTTCGATCGCAGACGCGGGCATGTCACTTCACTCCATCGGCCGTGTTATCTGACTGGAACCATTGTCCGGCGCCGTCCGCTGCGCCAGCGCCTTCGACAGATCAGTCTAGCGGCGTTCGCCTGGAACGACAAGCCGTCGGTGGCTCTCACCCGTAGCGGGGCGTGTGTGCGGTGTATTTTCGCGGAGCGGTCACGGATCGGCCGGGGCGGCGTGCGCCGCGCGGGCATCCACGCGCGCCTTGATCTGCTGATAGATGGCACGCGTTGCAGTGGACCGGTTCAACGTGTAGAAATGGATGCCGGCGGCGTCGTTGTCCAGCAGGTCGCGGCATTGCTCCGTCGCGTGATACATGCCCAGTTGGCGGACGGCGTCCACGTCGTCCTCCACCGCCTCGACTTTCTCCAGAAGCTCGCGCGGAATCGAGGCTCCGCACAACTCGGTGAAGCGTTTGATCTGCCCGACACTCAGGATGGGCATGATACCGGCGATGATCGGAACGTGAATGCCGCGTGCGGCGGCCCGGTCGCGGAAGCGATAGAATACCTGGTTGTCGAAAAAGAGCTGGCTGACCAGGTAATCACAGCCCGCATCCACTTTCCGCGCGAGGAAGTCGAGGTCCATATCGGGGCTGGAGGCCTCCGGATGGGTTTCCGGATGGCACGCACCGCCGATGCAGAAATCGTGTCGATCCTTGAGAAACTCGACCAGCTCATTTGCGTGGGCGAAGCCGTCTGCCTGGCTCTGGAAGGCCGTCCGGCCGGCCGGCGGGTCGCCGCGCAGGGCCAGGATGTTCTCCAGCCCGCGCGCCCTCAGATCGTCCGCGACCGCCGCGATATCCCGCCGACTCGACGCGGCGCAAGTGATGTGGGCCAGGGCCTCGATCCGCATGTCGCTTCGGATCCGGGCGACCAGTTCGACCGTCTTGCGGCGCGTGGACCCGCCGGCGCCCCACGTCACCGACACGAAGCTCGGCGCCAGCGGCTTGAGCTTTTCGATGGTGACGTACAGATCCCAGAACCCGATTTCATCCTTAGGCGGGAAGAACTCGAACGACACGGTGGCGCGCTGGCGGAGTTCGTCGGAAATTCTCATGATGCGCAACGGCACCGAGGGATCGACTGGGCGCGGAAGGATTCGAACCTTCGAAGGCTTACGCCAACGGGTTTACAGCCCGTCCCCTTTGGCCACTCGGGCACACGCCCCACCTTCACGAACCGGATTGTTGAGCCGATCGGCACGCGGCAGCACCTTCTCTCAGGAGCCGTCGGGCCGCCACAGGCGAGGCCCGCAGGCTCAGTCCGGGAATCACACTCTGCCGGTTCGGCCTCGGCTGGCAGCCACAAGGCTGCCCGGTGCCCGGCATTCCAATCGGCCACCGGGCGCGCCAGCCGCAGAAATTAACCCAATTTCGCGGGTCTGGCAAGCCCCAGGTCGCGCCGCAAACGCGGGGGCTCGCCGCCGATCCTGGGAGTACGCATCCTGGAATCGCTCATTCTCGGACTGAATATCGGCGGCACAGAGACGGCCGTGATCTGGGGTGATCACGCCGGGAGAATCCTCCACCGGGAGGCGTTTCCAACGGGGTCGGAGCGTGGGCCTGACACTGTAATGGCGGAGTTGATATCGCGTTTTTGCCGCGTTTGCGAACGCGCGACAACCGGTGGAACGCGGATCAGGGCCTTGGCCCATATCACTTGCGCCACGCCGAGTCGGCGGGGTATCACAGCGGTCGCGGGCGATCTGAGCGCGCTTAGGCTGGAAAACACCCTGTTCCTACCCGGCGAGCCATCGCCCGTACGGCCAGTCGAATCGTGCCGGCGGCCCGGGTCGAGCTCACTGGGCGACGTGGCGTCTCTGTGCGCCGCAATTGGGGCCCTCGGAGGTCCGGCTGCCTGCCAGGGTCTGTCAGATTGACACGTCGGCGCGGAAGGCAGCAGTCCATCAGGAAACGTAACTCGTTTGAGGACGCTAGATTACGTCCCGTGTGCGCGGGAAAGCACCCTGGCACGACGCATGCAAACCAGATCAGCGAGCCGCGCCCGGCGAATGGTCGCGTGGCGGGACGCACATTGGCCGACCCGGTGAAATCAGGCGAAAGCGAGGTGACATATGCCAGATCGACGACCCAGTGAGTGGTATCCGATCAATCGTCTTCGCGGCGAGGTGAACCGGCTGTTCAGCGAGTTCTTCGAGGAGGGCTCGCGGCTGACGGCGCCGTGGTGGTTCGGCGCGCGGGCGTACCCGGCCGTGAACCTCTGGGAGGATGCCAACAGCCTCTACGCGGAGTTCGAGCTGCCCGGGTTCCGCATGGAAGACATTGACCTGCAGGTTATGGGCAATGAGCTGACGATCGGGGCCTGTCGCGGCTGTGAGGAGCGCGAGGGCTCGGCCTACCATCGCCGCGAGCGGGGGACGGGCGAGTTCAAGCGCATGATCCGGCTGCCGGCCGACGTGAATACCGACGAGGTGGACGCCAAACTGCGTGACGGGGTCTTGCTCGTGCGGCTGGGCAAGGCAGAGGCGGCCAAGCCCAAAAAGATCCAGGTCAAAGCGGTGGGCAAGTGACGCGAACGGCAGTGCGAGCACAGACAGAACGACCAGACAGGAGAGCAACCATGGCAGACGAACGCTCCATTGAGAAGGCCCCGGGGGCCCAGGAAGTGTCGCGCGTGGAGCATACGCGCAACCGTGCTCATTTCCGGCCGTCCGTCGACATCGTGGAAACCGCGGACGAGTTGCTCGTGATGGCGGACATGCCGGGCGCCAGTGCGGAGAGCATCGATATCCGGTTCGAGAACGGCTCTCTTTCCATTCACGGGAAAGTGGCCGACCGACAGGATGCGGGAGCCGCCTTCCTGCTGCGGGAGTATGAGGTGGGCGATTTCCACCGCATGTTCGAGGTGAGTGAGATGATTGATCCGGAACGGATTCACGCCGAGTACAAGCTGGGCGTGCTGACGCTTCACCTTCCGAAAGCGGACGCCGCCAAGCCCCGGAAGATTGCCGTGAAGGGGAGCTGAGGTGCGTTGGGGCAGTCGCGGGCCGGCGTGGGGCGGATGCGTTGTCCGCCCCGCGCCGGCTCTTTGTTTCCCGTTTTCCGGATGGCTTCCTTCAATCCCACGTCGTGCGGTCCGAGACGCCTGTTCCGGCTCGCGCGGGTCGCGACTTACCGCCTTGGCCAACGCGTGAGTGTGAGCAGAGCGCCTTTGGCCGCATCCACGCAGCCGGGCTCTCTGCTGCCCGAAACTAAAGCGGCGCTGAAACTGGGTCGTTCGTCGGGGTCGCGGCGGTGCCGCCGAACCGGCGTCGGATGGCAGCGCCGGTCTGACACACTGTGACATAGAGCGTCGGCAGCACCACCAGGGTCAGGATGGTTGCGAAGGACAGCCCGAAGATGACCGTAGTGGCCATATTGCCCCACCACTCGGTCGATTCGCTCCGAGTGGCCCAAGCCATGTCGTGAAAATCGTAGCTGATGCCGATGGCCATGGGGACCAGGCCCAGTACGGTGGTAATTGCCGTGAGGAACACCGGCCGCAGCCGCGTGGCTCCGGCCTGTACGGCCGCCTCGATCAGGCCAAGGCCCTGGGCCCGGAGTTGCCGCGTGTAGTCCAGCAACACGATGGCGTTGTTCACCACCACGCCGGCCAGGCTGATCACGCCGACGCCGGTCATGATGATTCCAAACGGCATCCGGCAGATCAGCAGGCCCGCGAATACGCCGATCAGAGACAGGACCACCGTGCTCATGATCGTAAGCGGCACGCTGAGCGAGTTGAACTGCGCCACCAGAATCAGCGTGATCAACAGCAGGGCCACGACGAAGGCCTTGCTCAGGAAGGCAAACGCTTTGTCTTGCTCCTCCTTCTCTCCGGCATAGCGGATTTCATATCCGGGCGGGAGGTCCAGCCGGGCCAGCCGATCCTGCACATCGCGCAGCACTTCCGTACTCCGGCGACCCTCCGCATCTCCGGTGAGCGTGATTACCCGCTTCTGGTCCACCCGCCGGATCGTGCCGTAGCCGCCGGTGTACTGGAACTCCCCGAGCGAGCTCAGCGGGACGGCCTGGCCCGCGTTGTTCGGTACGCGAAGGCGGAAGAGATCATCCACCGACGTGCGCTGCTCCAGCGGCAGCCGAACGGTGATGTCATACTCATCATTGAACTGGCGGTACTTGCCGACCTCACGCCCGAAGACGGCCGTCTTGAGGAAATTGCCGATGACGGCCGTGTTGACACCGAGCATCATGGCGCGCTGCCGGTCGACCTGGAAGGCCAGTTCCGGCCGGGCGGCTTCGAAGTCGCTTCGCAGGTTCACCAGGTTGCGGACGCCGCTGATGGCCTGCCTGGCCTGCTCGCTGAGCGTCTGCAGGATGTTGAAATCCCGACCGATGAGCCGGACGGTGACGGCCGCGCCCGTCGGCGGGCCTTGCTCCTGCTTCTCGACCTTCAATTCCGCACCGGAGATGTCGGCCAGATCGTTCCGCACCTCGGCGAGGATGTCCGCGGACGGCCGCTCGCGCAGCTCATACTTGGGAAAGATCAACGTGATGGTGGTGACATGCCCGCCGGCGCTGGCCCCGCCCCCGAAAAACAGGTCTCCTCCGGATCCGACGTTGGTGATCACGTGTTCAAAGTACTGTCGGTAGCGCGCCAGGCGGGATTCCACGATCCGGGCCAGGCGATCAGACTCGTAGATGTTGGTGCCCTGCGGGCAGCGGATGTTGATGGTGGCACGCCTCGGGTCGACCTCGGGAAAGAACTCCAGGCCGGTGCCGTGCCGCAGATTGGATACGCCCACTCCGATCAACAGCAGCACGGCCAGGCCCAGAGTGGTGAACCGGTGCCGTAGAGTAAGCCGCAGGATGCGCCGATAGGCGCGGATCACCGGATGCGCCTGTCCGGCGCGGTGCGCCTGTGCATGGACGAACACGGCGGCGAGCGTGGGGCTGATGACCAGGGCGACAAAAAGTGAACTCGTCAGCGTGATGATCAGCGTGATCGGCAGATACTTCATGAACTCGCCCATGATGTCGGGCCAGAAGATCAGCGGGGCGAACGCGGCCAGCGTGGTCAGCGTGGAGGTGATCACCGGCCAGGCGACTTCCCCCGTGCCCCGCATGGCCGCCTGCACGCGATCGCCGCACAGCGTGTAGTGTCGGTAGATGTTCTCCACGATAACGATCGCATTGTCGACCAGCATTCCCAGCGCCATGATCAGGCTGAACAGCACAACCATGTTCAGCGTGCAGCCCAGCAACTGGATCACCGTGAAACTGAGCAGCATGCTCATGGGGATCGCCAGCCCGACGACGATCGCCGGTCGCCACCCGAGAGACACCAGCAGCACGCCCACCACGAGGATCAGTCCGGTGAGCATGTTGTTTTCCAGGTCCTTGACGATCCCCCGGATGTCCTCCGACTGATCCAGCGTCACGGCGAACCGCACGCCGGCGGGCACCTGTGTCTTGGCGTGTTCGATCACCGCCATAACCCGATCGACGATCGCGATGATGTTCTCGCCGGCCCGCTTCTGAACTGAAAGCGTGATGGAGTCCTCGCCGTCCAGCCGGCTGATGGAAGTCCGATCCTTGAACGTGTCGCGCACCTCCGCCACGTCCGTCAGATAGATGGGCCGCCCGTCGCGCGTGGCGATTAGCAGTTTGTCCACCTCTTCCGGCTGCGCGAACTGGGCGGGGACTCGGACATTCAGTTTCGTGCCGGGGGTCTCCAGGCCGCCCGCGGAGATGTTCACGTTCTCCGACGGAATCAATTCGATGATCTCCGGGATGGTCAGCCCGTACGCGGCCACCTTATCCTGGTCGATTTCCAGCCGGATCTCGCGCTCCAGCCCGCCGATCACGTCACAGTTCAGCACGCCGGGAATGGCGTCGATGTAGTCCTCCAGATCATCCGCGATGGCCTTGAGCTGTACCGGAGAGACCGGTCCGGAGAGGTTCACCATCAGAATGGGAAAATCCGAGATGCTGATCTCGGTCAGAACGGGCTCTTCCGCGTCGTGGGGCAGCTCCGCCTTCGCCCGGTCCACCTTGTCGCGGACATGCTGCATCGCGTCGTCCGTACTGATGTCCGGAAGAAACTCGATGGTGATGATCGAAACCCCCTCAATGCTGGCGGAACGGATCTCCTTGACTCCTTTCAGGCCCGCCAGCTCCTTTTCAATCTTCAGCGTGATGGAAGACTCGATGTCCTCCGGGGCCACGCCCTCGTAGGATGTGGAGACGACGATCACCGGGATCGGAATGTCCGGTGCAGACTCCCGGGGAAGCGACACATAGGTGAACGTGCCGAGCACGATGATGATGGCGATCAATACGCCCACCGTCGTGCGGTTCTGGATGGCGGTGTCGGAGAGGATCACCGTGTGTCAACGCTCCTCGACCACCGCCACGGCCTGCCCCGAGCTGACGTATCGCTGGCCGGCGACGATCAGCCGGTCGCCGTCGGCCAGGCCGTCAAGCACCTGCACGCTGCGCCCGCGGATGAATCCCAGCCGAACCATGCGCCGCCGGGCCTGGTTCTGGGAGTCCGCAACGTAAACTTCGTGGCCGTTCTCCAGGGGAATCACCGAGTCCAGCGGGACCATGATGACGTTCTTCAGTACTTGGCGGGTCAGACGGACACGGACGATCTGTCCGCTGCGAAGGCTATAGTCCGGATTGGGCACAGTGACCTCGATTCGCGTGGTCCGGGTGCCGGCGTCGGCCAGTTCGCTGATGTAGGTGATCTGCCCGTGCACCTCCGGCCTATCCGGGCTGTACAGGAAGACCTGGACGGGTTCGCCGAGTTCCAACCAGTGGGCATCGCGTTCCGGCACGTCGGCCGTCACTTTCACCGGGTCGATGCGGACGATCTCCGCGACGCAATCGCCCGGCGAGGCGTATTCCCCGACTTCCACCCGAAGCTTGTTCAGAATCCCGCTGATGGGCGCCACGACGGTGGTTCGTTCCAGTTCCTCACGAACGGCGTCCAGCAGCGCTTTGCTCACGTCACGCCGGGTGCGGGCGTTATCCAGCTCCGTTTTGCTGGCCGTGGCCCCTTCGTAGAGCCCGGAAAGCCGGGTGAATTCTATTTCGTCGAACTCGTGCTGGGCGCGGGCCTGTTCGTGACGGGCCTCCAGCAAAGCCCGATTCAGGTAGAGGATGGGCTGACCCGCCACGACCGGTTCGCCTTCCTCCAGCCGCTCGCCGGCCGGGAGCAGTCTGCCGCGCCAGCGGATGTCCGTTGGTCGGGCCGCCCGCTTCTCGATTCTCGCCGGAACCTCCGCCGCGACGCGGACGATGCGATCGGGGCCTACGACGGCCGTCAGATCGAACGTGTCCGCCATTTCCGGAATGGCGGCGACGGCCTGAACCGTGACGTTCACCGGCGGGACCACCACTTCGGGTTCCGCCGGTTGCTTGACCGGCCACGTGGCGGCAGCGATTACCAGGGAAGCCGTGCCCACGAGCAGGGCCGTCGCGACGAGCCGCGCGCGCCTGGTCGGTCGCACGGGCGCCGTATGCGATGGTTCCGAAGGCGCGTTCATCGGTTGCGTCCGCATATCGGGTTCCGCCGTCAGGACGGCCCCGGATGGTCCTCCGCCGTCAGCCGTCATGATACACTCCCCTCCAATCTGAGGTTCTGGATCGCGGCAATGGAAAAACGAGTGATGTGGTCGGCCAGCCGCTCGATGTCCTGCGGACCGAAGCACAACTGCGGGTCCAGTTGCCCGATGATGGTCCGCGCCAGGTGGAAGAAAACACATTGAGCGACCACACTGAACGCGCAGATTCGTGCCGTTTCCTCCGGAACCTCATCGCCCATCAACTCCCGGACGATGGCAACCGCCTGTTGAAGCTGCGGCCGGTATGACCGCTCCACGACCGGCTCGAGCGCCTTGCTGGGGTCCACCAGCTCGCGGGCCATCAGCCGGGCATACCAGCCCGTCCGCCCGACGGCAAATATCCGACGCAGCAGGCGAACGACCAACTCGCGCAGCCGTTGTTCCGGCGTCAAGCCGGCACCGGACTCCGCGTCGATGGGGTGTTCTTCGTTCATGCACCGGTCGGCGTATTCCAGCACGGTTGCATAGAGGCGTTCCTTGTCTCCAAAGTGGTAGTTGACGGCCGCCACGTTGGAGCCGGCCCGTCCGCAAATGTCCCGGATCGTCGCGTGGTGAAACCCGTGCTCGGCGAACACCTCGCCCGCAGCCGCCAGAAGGCGCTCAGCCGTGGTTTGGTTGTCCTCGTTGAGTCGTTCCATTCCTGGATTACAAACCTCCGTTTGAAACAGCAGTATAAAGCACGTGTTTGACGAAAACAAGCTGAGATTTTGTGAAATGCTTAGTGCTTGTTACGGCGATGGTTACATCAGTTTGCGTGTGCTGAAAGCGACTTTTGAACTCTTCGAAGTGCCTGCAGTCACGGCGGATGAGAGGCGATCATTTTCGCATTTCCGCCGCCAGGTGTGGTACGCGCAATGAGGAAGAAACTTGGCCGGAAGGGCAGCAGAGTGGCACGAGGGCGACGGACAGCGCGGAGATCGAGCGTTGCCAGCGGACGCTTGGGGAGCAGATTGCCGGGCACGATCTGGAGGGCTTCGCGCAGGCCAGGGCGGTGATCGCGGGGATGGTTGCCGACTACAACGACGTTCGGTGGCACTCGGCGTTGTCGTTCTTGCGGCCGGTGGATTACTATCGTGGTCATCCGGAGGCGTTGCGGGCCGAACGTCGCCGGAAGCTGAGAACGGCCAGGCAACTGCGAAAGCAGGAGAACATCAGGCTGCGGCAACGTCTGCTGCCCTGGACGGAGGGTGAAACCGTCACTTATCCAAAGTGACAGAATGTCTCACTTTGATTGAAACATATCAGGGCCAGCCATGCCTTGGTTCGACCAACTCGGACTTGGAACGCAATACGAGATGCCGATGAGCATCCAGCGGTTGATTGAGCAAGGATATTTGAAGAAAGTTGGCGGATGAACAAGAGAGAATTGGCCCAGATTCTGAAACGAGAAGGTTTTCGATCGGATGCCTATGACATCGAGGGTGGGGGCCTGGATGAGCGATACTGCCTGCGTGAGTATCATGGCATCTGGTCGGTTTACTACAGCGAACGTGGTCTACAATCAGGGAAGAGAGAGTTCGCGCGCGAGAGCGAGGCAGGCGAGCATCTTTTGGCGTTGTTGCGGAAAGACGGCTCCACGCGGGCGTAGCGCACCCGCACGACCGGCGCTGCACGCGACACGTACCACTACGATGCCCTCGGACGCATCATACGGGCCGCACGCGGCATACCCACTCACGAAGAGGCCGTCGCGAGCACGCAGCGGTCCTATGCCGGCCTGGGCGATCTGGGGTGCGAAGTCCAGACCATCCGCTCCCTCCTCAGCACGCAGGCCACTATTGGAGGTAGAACCTTTGTGGTGCAGGATCCGACGAGGATTTGGACGTTCTCGCCTCGATCGACGTCTGGGGTTCCACGGTAGGTATTGGCTTAGATGATTACAGATGAAATGATTGCAGAAGGGTTGTCGCTTGTGCAGGGCGACCTGCAGCACAACCTTAAAGTCGGTTTCCGTTGCCGGCTGCGGTGGTCTTTAGATGAACCGGTTGGCGTAACAGGACGACGCTGGCGCACCAAGCTAGCGACGATGGCAGTAGAGAGAGTACTGCCGCTCTGGGAATCGCTATTACCGACTGATCACTCACCGCATCAGGCACTCCAACTTGCCGAGAATCTGCTTGCGGGCTCTATCACACCAGTGGCCGCGGAACGTGAGATGGGCAAGTTGTGGGCGCATTGTGATGATCTGTCATGGCGGTACGCGGATAAGCAGAGCGTGATCATGGTCGGTTACAGTGCCATTCAGTCGGTAAGAGAGGCGATATCGGAGAAGTACTTCGAGGTAGTCTCACTTCCTGTGGAATTTGAAAAGGCGAGGG
>MTKY01054569.1_pt1 | contig 15673 bp, 12 predicted proteins | sample 1042731 | NCBI WGS metagenome assembly MTKY01 (sample SAMN06212206, study PRJNA360538) | anaerobic digester metagenome | biome: Wastewater treatment plant; material: sludge; isolation source: anaerobic digester fed with sludge from wastewater treatment plant | place: Denmark: WWTP Soeholt ... | reverse complement strand
GGAGACGGAAGGCGACTTTTTCGAGGGCGCCCTCGATTTCCCGGCAGGCCGCGGCTTCTTGGCCGCCGATTTCGAGCTTGGTGACGACGGTGGCTTGGGGAAGCCCGAGCATCTCGGCGACCATCGGCGGAACCGCGGCGTTGTCGGATCCGACCGACATCCGGCCGAAGAGAATCAAGTCGGCGTCGGCCTGGCGGGCGCGGACGAAAGCGGCCAGGACGCGGGCGATCCGAAGGGGATCATACGCCTCCCGGAGGTCGTCCTTGATCAGCACGGCTTCGTCGGCCCCCATGGCCAGGGCCTTGCGGAGAGTCGACAAGGCTTCGTCGGGGCCGAAAGAAACGGCCGTGACTTTTCCCCCCTTGGCTTCCCGAAGCCGGAGGGCTTCCTCAAGGGCGTATTCATCATAAGGGCTCAAGACGAAATTCAAGCCTTCCTCGACGATGGATTTCGCCTCCCGGTCGATTCGGATCCGGGATTCGGTGTCCGGAACGCGCTTGATGAAGACAAGGATATTCATCGGTTTCTCCTCACATTCATATCCCGGGCTGGCCGGCTCCCGGCGAGCCCCGGGTTTTCGCCGGCGCCCTTTTCCCCTCTCAGCCGTCGAACCGCCGAAGGAGAAGCGTGGCGTTTGTTCCCCCGAATCCGAAGGAATTCGAAAGAGCGTAAACGATTTCAGCGGCCCGGGCCCGGCCCGGAACATAATCCAGGTCGCAGTCCGGATCGGGGACTTCGTAATTCGCCGTGGGCGGCATCATGTGATTCCTGATCGCCAACGCCGTGATGCCCGTCTCGATCCCCCCGGCCGCCCCGAGGGCATGGCCGGTCATGGACTTGGTCGAGCTGACGGCCAGTCGGGCGGCGTGCGATCCGAAGACTTTCTTGATCGCCGCCGTCTCGATCCGGTCATTGAGCGGCGTGGACGTGCCGTGGGCGTTGATGTATTGGACATCGGCCGGCGGAACGCCGGCGTCATCCAAAGCGGCTCGCATCGCCCGCACGGCCCCGTCTCCGTCCTCGGCCGGGGCGGCCGGATGATAGGCATCGCCCGTCATCCCGTACCCGACGACTTCGGCGTAAATCCGGGCTCCGCGGCGGACGGCCGCGCCGAGCTCCTCCAGAAGACAGATGCCCGCGCCCTCGCCGATGACGAATCCGTCCCGGGTTTTGTCAAAAGGCCGCGACGCCCGGCCGGGATCGTCGTTCCGCTCCGAAAGGGCCTTCATCGCGCAGAACCCGGCCACGCTCAGCGGCGTGATCGGAGCCTCCGCTCCCCCGGCGATCATCCGGTCGGCCAGGCCGTGCTGGATGATCCGGAAGGCGTCGCCCACGGCGTGGGCGCCGGAGGCGCAGGCCGTGACGGAGGCTGAGTTCGGCCCCCGCGACTTGTAACGGATGGAGATCTGGCCGCTCGCCTCGTTGATGATCGTGGCGATGAGAAAGAAGGGCGATATCCGGTCGGGCCCTTTTTCCAGGAGGATCTTATGATACTCCTCGATCGTCCCGATGCCGCCGATGCCGGAACCGACATATACGCCGCACCGCTCGCCGGCCAAAAGGTCCGGCGGAATTCCCGCGTCCTCGACGGCCAGAACGGCCGCCCCGATCGCGTATTGGATGAACGGGTCCATCTTCCGGATTTCTTTCCGGTCGACAAACCGCAAGGGATCGAATCCCTTGACCTCGGCCGCGATCCGCGTGGCGTGACGGGAAGCATCGAAACGGGTGATCGGGCCGATGCCGCTCCGTCCGGAGATCACGGTCTCCCAGACGCCGGAGACACCTGTGCCCAGGGGCGTGACCAGCCCCACTCCCGTGATGACGACGCGTCTCAGATCGTGGCGATGGTCTCGGGTTTCCCGGCTATTTGGCATGGCCGAGAATGTATTCCATGGCCTTGCCGACCGTCGTCAGCTTTTCGGCTTCCTCATCGGGAATATCCAGGCCGAATTCATCTTCCAGGGCCATCACGAGCTCCACCGTGTCCAGGGAATCCGCGCCCAAATCCTCGATGAAGGAGGCGTTTTCCGTGACCTGGTCCTCGCTGATGCTCAGCTTGTCGGCCACGATCGTCTTCATCTTTTTCAGCAATTCGTCTCTGTCCATAATGGACCTCCTTGTGAAAATTTGGATCGTCACATATAAAGGCCGCCGTTGACGTGGATCACCTGTCCGGTGATGTAGGCCGCGTCGTCGGAACACAGGAACCGGACCGCCTTGGCCACGTCCGCGGGTTCGCCGAACCGTTGGAGAGGGATGAGAGCGAGAAAGGACTGCTTGACCGTTTCCGGAAGACCCAAGGTCATGGGAGTCGAAATATAGCCGGGGGCGACCGCGTTGACCGTGACGCCGCGTGAACCGACTTCCCGGGCCAGCGACTTGGTGAATCCCACGACGCCGGCCTTGGTCGCGGCGTAGTTGGTCTGCCCGGGATTGCCCATCGCGCCGGCCACCGAGGACAAGCTGACGATCCGGCCCGAGCGGGCCGAAAGCATGCCCCGAAGCACGGCCTTGGTGAAATTGAAAATGCCCTTGAGGTTGACGGCCACGACCGCGTCCCATTCCTCCTCCCTCATCCGGAGAAGAAGGTTGTCGCGGGTGATGCCGGCGTTATTGATCAAATGGTCGATTTTTCCAAACTCCTGAACGACCGAGGCGGCGGCCGCCTCGGCTTGGGCGAACGCGGCGACGTTGGCTTCCCGGACGGACGCCCGGCCGCCGGCGGCCTTGATGGACGAGGCGACGGCCTCGAGCTTTTCCTTCTGGATGTCGACGAGGACGACGACGGCGCCCTCGGCGGCGAAGTCCCGGGCGATCGTCTCGCCGATCCCTTGCGAAGCTCCCGTGACGACCGTGACCTTGTCTTTGAAAATCATCAGGCTTTAACCTCCCCAGGGGCGACCGTCCGGGCCAGCTCCTCCCGGATTCTGTCCTGAACACGCTTGACGACGAATTCGCGGGCCAGCCGGACGGCATTTTTAACGGCGTTGGAATTGCTCCGGCCGTGGCCGACGATGCACATTCCGTTCAGGCCCAGGAGCTGGGCCCCGCCGTACTCGCTGTAATCCACTCTTTTATAAATCCGCTTGAGATGGCCTTTCATGAGCAGCAGGCCGATCTTGGCGAACAAATTCTTCGTGATTTCGCGCCGAGCCATGTGGAAAAGCGTCTCGATGACGCCCTCGCTGACCTTCAAGGCGACGTTGCCGGTGAAACCGTCGCTGACGATCACGTCGGCTTTTCCCGCGTACAAGTCCTTGCCCTCGATATTGCCGATGAAGTTCAGGCCGGAAACCGAAAGACGGTCGAAGGTCTGCCGGGTCAGCTCGTTGCCCTTGCCCTCCTCTTCCCCGATGCTCATCAGGGCGACCGAGGGATTGGAGCGGCCCATCACCTGCTCCATGAAAACCTTGCCCATGACCGCAAACTGGGCGAGGTCCTCGGTCTGGCAATTGGCATTGGCCCCGACATCGAGGAGAAGAGTGTGTCCTTTCAGGGTGGGGATCAAAAGGGAGAGCGCCGGCTTGTTGACTCCCGGCAGGGGGCCGAGAATCTGGCGGGCCATAGCGACCACGGCGGCCGTATTGCCCATCGAAACGAAAGCGTCGGCCTGTCCGTCCCGGACAAGCTGGATTCCGATCCGGATGGAGGAGCGCTTTTTCCGCCGGAGGGCGAACACGCCGTCTCCCATGCCGACGGACTCGGGAGCGTCGATGATGGAGAAATCCGAAGGCTTTCCCCCCCAGCGGGCGACTTCCGGGCTGATCTGTTCTTTCGCTCCGACGAAAACGACGTCCAAGTCGTTTTCTCTGGCGGCCTGGACCGCTCCCGGGATCGTGATCCGGAGACCTAAATCCCCCCCCATCGCATCGACGGCGATTTTCATCCCACGAGAATCCAGGATTATTTTTCGGCGGCTTTGACCACCGGTCGACCGCGGTAATATCCGCATTCCGGACAAGCATTATGCGGCATCTTCGGCGTTCCACAGTTGGGACAAGAAGAGAATGACGGCACGGTCATGAAATCGTGAGCCCGGCGGCGGCCCTTGCGGGCATGTGAGTGTCTGCGTTTGGGATTCGGCATTTATTTTCCCTTATCTTTCCTAAGAATTTTAAGCGGCTCGAGACGGACATCCGTTTCCTTGACCTGGCAGCCGCAGGCTCCCTCTCGCCGGATCTTGCCGCACACGGCGCACAAGCCCTCGCAGCCGGGAGAGCACAACGGCCGGGCCGGAAACGTCAGGTTCAATTGTTCGAGGATCACCTCCCGGAGGTCGATCCGCCGGCTTCGGTAGAAAAGCCGGTCGGCATCCTCGTCGTCGAATTCCTCCCTCAGCTCCTGCATCTCCTCGGGGAGAAACACCAAGTCGAAGCGGGAATCGACGGGAAACTCAAAAGGCGCGAGGCACCGTCCGCAGGTGAAGCGCAGGACGGTCTTCACGCGGCCCTTGATAAAGACCTCCTCTTCCATCCGCTTGACCAAGAGCTCGGCCTGAACGGGTTGGAGGAAGAGGGCGTCTTCCTCGACCAGGTCCACGCTCGGAAATTCGAAGTTCCGGCTGATGTCCAGGCCGTCTTTTGGCAACTTATCTATATCAATAATCATAGGTTACATCCGCAAAAGGTCCGCTTATTATACCATGTGACTTCCCTTTGTCAACCAACCGCCGGCCGGCGGCCCGAAGGCCGGGGCATCCGCGATGCCGGCCGTCGCCGGGCCCCCCCGGCCGCCTCCGGATTCCGGAGCATTTTCTTCTTGATTAATCTCCCCAATCGGATTATTTATAAGACATCCGATGAACGGCCTATCGACGACTATTCTTTATTCCGGGATTTCCTTCCTGGTCCAGACCCAGGAGGGCGGACCGCGAACCCATTCCCTGGAAACGCTGATTTACCGGCGCGGCCAGCTCGTCTATTCGCGCAAGTCCTCCTGCACGGCGCTCCTCGACGATCCCGAACGGGCCGAGCGCTTGACGCATCTCATCCGTGATCAGCATCAGGCCGTTCTCGATGACATCGCCGGGGGCCGGCTCGACATTCCTCTGCTCAAATCCTGACGATGCCAGGAAAAATCCTTTATCTCATCGACGGGAATTCCCTGCTCTACCGCTCTTATTACGCCGTTCAGCGGCTCTCGACGGCCGCCGGATTCCCGACGAACGCGATCTACGGTTTTCTCATCACCCTGCGCAAGATTTTGGACGAGGCCGCCCCCGGTCACCTCGGCGTCGTTTTCGACGCTCCCGGGGCGAAAATCCGCCGGGAGGTTTACCAGGATTACAAGGCCCATCGAAAGCCCATGCCCGACGACCTGGCCGTCCAGCTCCCTAAGCTGAAAGAGGTTCTTCAGGCCTATCGGATCCCCCTGTTGGAGAGCCCTCGCCACGAGGCCGACGACGTCCTCGGCTGCCTGGCGATCCAGGCGGCCGCGGCGGGATTTGAAACCGTGATCGTCACGACGGACAAGGACTTGTTTCAGCTGGTCAACCCCAAGACCCGGATTTTCAACCCCGTTAAAGAGGTCTTGTTCGACGAAAAGACCGTGCGCAAGGAATTCGGCGTCCCTCCGGCCCGCGTTGTCGACGTCCTTTCCCTCTGGGGGGATCCGTCCGACAACATTCCCGGAGTCCCCGGGATCGGTGAAAAAACAGCCAAAGCCCTGATCATCGAGCACGGAAGCCTGGACGCGCTCCTCGAACATCCCGAACGGATCAAGAATCTGCGGATCCGGGAAGCGGTGAAAAACAACCGGGACAAGATCGAAGTCAGCCGGAAGCTGGCCACGATCGAATGCGCCCTGGACATCCCCTTCGATCCGGTCTCTTTTCAGGTCGAGGAACCGGACAAGGCCGTCCTGGCCCGGCTGTATTCCGAGCTGGAATTTACGAGCCTTGCGGTTGGGATTTCCGCCGGCGCCCCGCTTGAGAAGAAAACAACCCGCGTTTACCGGACGATTCTCGCCGCTTTGGACCTCCGGCGTCTGGCCGGCCGGATCCGCGAGGCCGGTTTCGTCGCCCTCGACACCGAAACCGACCATATCTCCCCGACCCGGGCCCGGCTGGTCGGGATGTCCTTCTCCCTCGAGCCGGGCGAGGCTTTTTACCTTCCCTTGCGGCATGATTACCTCGGCGCCCCGGTTCAGATCCCCTTGGACCAAGCCCTCGATATCCTCCGGCCGGTCCTGGAGGATCCGAAGATCCGGAAAATCGGCCAAAACATCAAGTATGACCTGATCGTTCTCCGCCGGGAAGGCCTGAACCTCCAAGGCTTGGACGACGACACCATGATCCTGTCGTATCTCCTGGAACCGAATTGGGGCCGCCACAACCTCGACCGCTTGGCCGCGGCCTATCTCCAGGAGACGGCCATTCCCTACGAAGCCGTCGTCGGCAAGGGCAAAAACGAGATCACGATGAACCGCGCGCCGATCGAATCGGCCGCGCCTTATGCCTGCCAGGACGCCGACTTCGCTCTGTCCATCGCCCGGATCCTCCGGCCGCGCTTGGAACGGGAAGGCCTCGACGGCGTTTACCGCGACCTCGAGCGTCCGCTGATCCGGATCCTGGCGGACATGGAAACGGCCGGCGTCCGGGTCGACGAGGCGGCCCTCCGCGGCGTTTCGGCCGAGCTCGAAGCCAGCCTCCGCCTTCTTGAAAAACAAATCTACGAGCACGCCGGACTCGAATTCAACATCAATTCCCCCGCCCAGCTGTCGTCCGTTCTCTTTCAGAAGCTTCTTCTTCCGGCTCCGAAAAAAGCCCGCGGGACAAACACCGTCTCGACCGCCATCGACGTCCTCGACGGGCTCCGCGATCTTCATCCCGTCGTCCCCCTCGTCATCGAATATCGCCAGACGGCTAAGCTCAAGTCCACCTACGCCGACGCCCTGCCCGCCCTGATCGACACGGCCGACGGCCGCATTCACACGTCCTACAACCAAGCCGTGACCTCGACCGGCCGCCTCTCCAGCTCCGATCCGAATCTGCAAAACATCCCGGCCCGCGGGCCAATCGGCAAGCGCTTCCGCGCGGCCTTCATTCCGGAAGAGGGCCGCCTTCTTCTGGCCGCGGACTATTCCCAGATCGAGCTCCGGGTGCTGGCCCATCTTTCCGAGGATCCCGTTCTCATCGATATTTTCCGGCGGGACCGGGACATTCACGCCGAGACGGCCGACCGGGTCTTCGGCCGAAACGCCGGCGGAACGGACGAGGAGCGGCGCCGCCGGGCGAAAATCATCAATTTCAGCCTGATTTACGGGGCCTCGGCCTTTTCCCTGGCCCGGGAGCTTGAAACGTCGACCCGCGAAGCCCAGGAATACATCGACAAGTACTACGAACGGTTTCCCGGCGTCAAAGCCTATCTTGACGGGCTCGTCGCCTCGGCCGCCTCCCGGGGATACGCCGAAACGCTGTTCGGCCGGCGGCGTCCGGTTCCCGAGCTCAAGCAGTCGGACCGGCAGCCCGGGACGCCGGGCGGCGGATCGCCCTTAACATGCCCATTCAGGGAACGGCGGCCGATATCATGAAGAAAGCCATGATCGCGGCGGCCGCGGAAATCAGCCGGCGGAAGCTCGCCGCCCGCATGATTCTCCAGGTTCATGATGAGCTCGTCTTCGAGGCGCCGGAAAAAGAACGATCCGCCCTGGACGGCCTCGTCCGAAACGTCATGGAGTCGGCTTGCCCCGGCTTCCACGTTCCCTTGAACGTTTCTCTCGGCTGGGGGTCCAACTGGGCCGAGGCGAAATAGCCCTCCGGCCGCACGAGCGCCTCGTTCCAGGAAGGGACATGTCCGCATGAGCCGCGAACAAACAGAGGCGCCCGGGAAAGCCGGCCCGGCCGGCCGTTTTCTATTCATCTCGGAAATCCTGAACCGGCCGGTCGTCTCGGCCGCCGGAGAGACGGTCGGGAGGCTGCATGATCCCAAGGTCCGCCTGAACGAGCCGTATCCGCCGATCGTCGGCTTGGCCGTCCGGAAACGCCGTCTTTCACCTCATCCTCGTTTTCATGCTCATCCTGACCAATGACAAAAAGCTCATGGGTGAATATGTCAACAAAAAAGGATACAATATCGTGGCTTGGAGCACGATCGTGATCCTCGTCGCCTTGACGACGGTCTACCTCGGGCTCCTTCTCGGAATCCGATGACATGACCGAAGCCGCCGGCCGCCCCCTCATCCTCATCGTCGAGGATGAAATCATCATCGCCATGGAAATCCAGGTCCGACTGGAAAGCGCCGGCTTCGCCGTATGCGGTCTCGCTTCGTCCGGGGAGAAGGCCATCGCCCTCGCCCGGGAAAAAAATCCCGACCTCGTCCTGATGGACATCACCTTGAAAGGCCCGCTCGACGGCCTGGAAACGGCGGGGCGGATCCAAGCCGAAAAGGACATTCCGGTGATTTTTCTCTCGGCCACGGACGACGAGGCCGTGCTGCGCCGGATCCGGGAGGCCCGCCTCGGCTTCAGCCTCGCCAAGCCGTTCAAGGAATCCGACCTGATCGCGGCCGTCCGCGTCTCCCTCGGGCTCTGAGTTTCCCCGATATCTCCCCCCGTTTGCCGGTCGCCGGATCGTTTGTTAGAATGGAAGCGGAATTTCATTATGAAGCTCTGCAAAGGGTTGCGGGTGGTCCTCGCCCTTGTCTTTCTGGCTCCGGGGTCGGCCGCACAGAGCTTTTTCACGCGCACCTTTGAAGAAAACGACGGGTTGGTCAATTCAACCGTCAACGACCTGGCTCAGGACGCTTCCGGCCGGATGTGGTTCGCCACGAGCGGCGGGATCTCGGTCCATGATGGAGCGGTCTGGACATCGCACACGTCCGGAACCGGATTGCCCGCCCAGGACGTCCGCCGCCTCCGGGTCGACGCCGAAGGCCGGATCTGGGCGGTAGGTTCCAATCCCGCCTGGATCCTGATGTGCTTCGACGGCCGGAGCTGGGCTTCGTATCCCTTGCCTCCGTCCGCCGCCGCCGTTTCGTATTGCACGGCTTTGGCCGTCCGTCCGGAGGGCCGGGAAGTCCGCGTTGCCGTGGGAACCTCCGGCTCGGGGATTTTCGTCTTCGACGGGATCCGCTGGAGGACGATAACGAAAACCGGAGGCCTGGCCGGGAACGAAATCCGCAATATCATCCCGTATCAGGGCGGTTTTCTCATCGCGACGGACAAGGGGTTGTCCTGGGCCGGAGAAAATTCCGTCGAGAACCGGTGGGCCGAGGCCGATCCCCTATTGGCCGGGGACATCCGAGGAGCGGCCGTTGAGTCCGCCTCCGGAGAAGACGTCATCTGGCTCCTGGGTGCGCGCTGGCTGGGGATCTTTCAAGACGGGCGGCTCCGCATCCTCAGCCGGGAGAATCCTCTGCTGTTCTCCGCGAATTTCTCGGCGGCGACGCTTTTACCCGACGAAAAGGGCGGGCTCTTTTTCGGAAATCCGGTCTCCATCTTCTATTATGATTCATCCAGCGCCCGCTCCTACCCGCTGGGGGTCCGCAACGGCCTCATCGCCGAAGGCGCGGCGGCTTTTTTGCTCGACCGCGAACGCAACATCTGGATCGGCGGCTTCCGAGGCGTGAGCCGGATTTCCAGCCGCCGCTTTCACAATTACCGGAGCCCCCAAGGGCTCCTGGAAGACGAGGTGACGGCCATTCAGGCCTTCGGCAAGGGGGCGGTCGCCTTCGGCCACAACTTCGGCTTGACCATTTGGGAAGGCCGGGAATTGAGAAAGATCGCTCTTCAAGCGAAACCGGACACTCCTCCGGGCCAGATCCGCGTCCTGGACTTAGCCGGAGACGACCAGGGCGGGCTGTGGGTGGCGGCCGCAACCCTCGGCTTGGGGCGCTTGGAAGGGAAGGGAGGCATCCGCTGGCACGACGTCCCCGGGGACCCGACCCATCCCGTCACTTCCGTCGTCTTCGATGAAAACCGGCGGCTTTGGACGGCCCGAAGCGACGCCCTGTTCCAGCTTCGCAACGGCCGCCAAGTCGAGGTTTTCCCGGGAATGTTCAAGGGCTCCTACATCCGGAAGATCGTCGCCGCCCGCGGCGGGTTGCTCTTCGTCGCGACGACGAAACACGGCCTCTTCCGCTGGAACGGCAGCTCCTGGACGCAAGCCCCGGGAGATGAGGATTCCGGCGCATCCAACGTCTTTTCGGTCTATCTCGACTCCAACGGCCGGACGCTGGTCGGAACGCTGGCCGGCCTGCGCCAGTTCGCCGGCGACCGGCTGGATCTATTCTCGGAAAACGGATTCGAGATCCGCCGCCCCGTGTATCTCATCCTCGAAGACCGGGCCGGCCGCCTATGGTTCGGAACGGACAACGGCGTCGTCCGTTGGGACGGCCGGGTGCGCCGCGATTTCACGAAAGCCGAGGGGCTCGCCGGACGGGAAGTCAACCGGTCGGCCGGGATGATCGACCGCCTGGGCCGGGTCTGGATCGGGACGAACACAGGGGCCTCGAGCTACCGGGAGAATTTCGACCTCGGACCGGACGACGTCCCCCCGCCGACGGTTTCCATCACCGGCCTGGACGTCAACGAGACGCCGGTCGATTTATCCGAGGAGATCATCCTCGGATACCGGGAAAACAACCTCATGTTCCACTTCCAGGGGACCTCTTTTATCGACGAGAGCGCCCTTCGGTTCGAAAGCTATCTGGCCGGATTCGATAAAACATGGGGAAGCGAATACGCGGCCGCCGACCGGCGGATCCGCTACACGAATCTTCCGGCGGGATCCTATGTCTTCCATCTTCGGGCCAAAAACGCCCTGGGGACCCGGAGCGCGACGGTCTCCTCCCCGGTCATCCGCATCCGGAATCCGTTCTGGCTGCAATGGTGGTTCCTGCTGGCTTCCTTTTTACTCGCCGGCGGATTGATTCTCAGCGTCGGCTTGGCCGTCACCCAGCACCGGCAGGCCGAACGCCTGGAGGCCTTGGTGTTGGACCGGACGGCCCAAATCCAGGCTTCTCTGCGGGAAAAGGAAATCCTCCTCAAGGAAGTCCACCACCGGGTCAAAAACAATCTCCAGATCATCTCGAGCCTTCTGTTTCTCCAATCCCGCCGCATCACCGACCCCGGGCTGATGAGCGTGTTCAAGGGGACCATCAGCCGGGTCCGGGCGATGGCCCTCGTTCACGAAAGCCTGTACCGTTCGGACCAGCTGACGCTGATCGACATGGAGGAGTATCTCCGGAAGCTGGTCTATCACCTTCTGGAAATCTACGACGTCCGGAAAGCCCCCGTGGCCGCGGACATCCGGACCCAGGGGATCTCCCTGCCCCTGGAAACCGCCATCACCTTCGGCCTGATCGTCAACGAGCTGGTTTCCAACGCTCTTAAGCACGCCTTTCCCTCCGAGCGGAAGGGGGTCGTTAAAATCATCTTGAGCCGCGTCGGTCCGGACGCGGCGGAGGAGCCGGCCCGGGAGAAGGGAATCGAGCTGACGGTCGCCGACAACGGCGTCGGGATCCCGGAGGCCGTTAAAAACGGAACGCCGGACTCCCTCGGCCTTCGCCTCGTCCAGAACCTGGCCTCGCAGCTGGACGGTAAAATCGAGGTCCGGAACGAGGAGGGGACGGTGGTCCGGATTTTTTTCCCCGAATAAGCCGGCTCAGAGATTCTTCGTGAAAACCCGAAACTTCTTATAAACCACGCCGCCCATTTTTTCCATTTCCGCCCGGACCTTGACGTTGGACTCGAGCTCGTGATGGGTGTCGATGCACTCTAAACCCGCTTCCCGGGCCGACGCGATCATCCGCGTGCCCATGAAAACGTCCAGCCCGAACCCCTGGCAGTCTTCCCGGATCCCTCCCAGAAGAAGGTCCAGCTGCTTGGTTTTCTTGGCCGCCCGGAGGATTTTGAACACGCCGAAGGGAAACAGCCGGCCCCGGGCTTTCCGGATGCCTTCGGTCATGTCGGGGATGCCGACGATGAACGCCACGAAATCCGGCCCTTTCTTGACGGCCTTGACGAACCGAGGATCCAAAACGGGCAGATATCTCTTCGCCAAGTCGTCCATCTCCTTCTCGTCGAGGGGATGGTATCCGTAAATATTCGAATTGACATAACAGTCGTTCATTAAAGAGAGGATCGGGCGGACGCAGGGCTTGATCTCTTTCCGTGAGGCGAATTCGACGACCTCGTACTGGCCGCGGCGCTGGATCCGTTCAAAGATCTTTTTATAAAATTCGGGAAGGACTTCGGGAATCGCCAGCCGGTAGACATAATAATCGACGTCCTTTCCGTAGCTTTCCTCCTCGATCCACCGCGGCATCCATTCGTAATTGTAATAGGTCGCGATCGTGGCGTGGTTCTCGAAGCCCTCGATCATCCAGCCTTCGGGATCCTGGTCGGAAAAGCCGTAGGGGCCGATGATCCGGGTCATCCCCTTTTCCCGGGCCCAATCCTCGACCCGGCCGACAAGAGCCCGAAAGACGTCCCGGTCCTCATACGTTTCCAGGTTGGCGAAGCGGGCGATGTCTTCCTTCCGGTGTTCGTTGAACCGGCGGTTGATGATGCCCATGATCCGGCCGACGGGCTTTCCGTCCTTCCAAGCCAGCAGGAGAATCGTGTCGCAGAACGCAAACGCCCGGTTTTTCTTCGGGTTGAAGTACGCCCATTCATCCATATAGAGAGGGGGCGTCCACCCGGGCCGGCCGGCATGAATTTTTTCCGGGAGATGGATGAACGTCCGAAGATCTTTCTTCGTCTCGACGTTGCGGATGATAAAGCTCATCGTCTCCTCCTCTCGACCGCGCTTCGCCCTCATTCAACATTTTTCCCCGGAAAAAAGCAATCGGAATCTTACGAAAGCGTTTTCCGCCGGGCGCGAAAGCGCCGGGGGCGGGCCGGCCGGAAGTGTAAAACCCTGTGGAAAACCCCTGGACAAACGGTTGAAAATCCTTGACGCGCCCAGATCCGATGAGTATACTTTCCGGTCCACCCATGAGCCAAGAAACCATTACCCTACTCACGGTCCTCGTTCCCATCGTCGGCTCGATGACGATCCCCCTGGCGGGCCTGATCTCCCGGGCCGCCCGGTCGGTCTGGGCCGCGGCGCTCGGCGCCGCGACCTCCGTCCTGGCGATCTCCCTGTTGCCCCGGGCGCTGGCCGGAGGAGAAACGGTCGTCCGGAAGAATCTCGTTCTGGGGCTGGACTTCATCCTGTTGATCGACCCCTTGTCGATCTTCATGGCCTGCGTCTCTTCGTTTGTCGGATTCCTGATCATCGTGTATTCGATCGGGTACATCCGGGACGAGGAGAACCAGAACGAGTATTACCTCCTGGTCGTCCTGTTCATCGGCAGCATGATGGGGCTGGTGTTCTCGGGAAACCTGATCTTCCTCTACTTGTTCTGGGAGATCATCGCCATCTGCTGCTGGCGACTCATCGGCTTCTACCGCCTGAAGGAGCATGTGAAGAAGGCCGACAAGGCCTTCCTGATCACCTTCTTCGGCGCGGTGGTCATGCTGCTCGGGTTCATCCTGATCTACGGTCAAACCGGCAGCTTCGACCTCACGGTGATGAGGGGGCTGCCCGTTTCCGGAACCGCCGTTCTTTTGATCCTTTTCGGGATGTTCTCGAAATCGGCCACGGTTCCCCTGCACACCTGGCTTCCGGACGCCGGCGTCGCCCCGACGACGGTCACGGCCCTGCTGCACGCGGCCGTCCTCGTCAAAATCGGCGTTTATGCCTTCGCCCGGCTGTTTGTCTACGGCTTCCGGATTCCGGAAGGCTGGACCGACGCGCTCCCCTGGATCGCGGTCGTTTCCAGCCTGGTCGCGGCCGCCGCGGCGACCGTCGAGAACGATTTCAAGCGGATTCTGGCCTATTCGACGGTCAGCCAGATCGGCTACATCTTCCTCGGTTACTCCGTCCTGACGGACGCCGGGGTCACGGGATCGACGCTCTTCATCCTGATGCACGGCTTGGCCAAGGCGGGGCTGTTCCTCTGCGCCGGGATCGTCATCCACGCCACCCACAAGCGGGACATCCGCGATATGGGCGGGCTGTTCAAGTCGATGCCCCTGACGGCCCTCTCCTTCCTCTTCTGCGCCTTCTCGGTCATCGGCATCCCTCCCTTCGGCGGCTTCTTTTCCAAATTCCTGGTGATCATGGGAACGGTCAAGGCGGGCCGAGTCGGCGTCGCCGCCGTGGCCCTGTTCACCGCCGTTTTGACCATGTTTTACCTCCTGCGCGTTTTCAGCCAGGTTTTTCTGGGAGAAGTCAAAGCTCCGGCCCATGAAGGGACGCGGTCCATGGTCGCCGTCGTCTCGATCCTGGCCGTCCTCTCCCTGGTCGCCGGCCTGCTGATCGCCTATCCTTCGGTCCTGGCCGAAACGGCCACGGCTCATCTCATGGGGTGGCTCAAATGACGCCTTCAACTCTTCTCTGGACCATTCTTCTGCCGGCCCTTACGGGCATCGCCTTTTTCTTGATCCCCCGGACGGTCAAATACGTCCGCGAGGTTCTGGCGGTCGTTTCCGCCGGCGTTTCCCTCTATCTCGGGTTCGCCCTGTTCGCCGTCAAGAATCTGGCCTGGCAAGCCCCGTGGATGGGCTCCGGGATCCCGATGGAGCTCCGGCTTTACCAGTTCCCGGCCTTTATCCTCCTCGGCCTCTCCGGGTTCCTTTTCCTGATCGCCCTGTACTCGGCGGCCAAGATGAAGGACCATCCGCGCGTCCGCGAGTACTACGCGTACGTCTTCCTCTCGGCCGCCCTGGCCTTTGGGGCGGTCCTGGCCGACAACTTCGTCCCCCTGGTTTTCTTCTGGGAAGGGCTCCTGGTCACCCTGTACGCCCTGATCTCGCTGGGCGGGAAGGAAGCCCACCGAACGGCGACCAAGGCGTTCCTGATCAATGGATTCTGCGATTTCGCCATGATCCTCGGCATCGGGATCGTTTGGTCGCTCGCCGGGACGATGACCATTTCCCAGGTCTCGCTCAAGCCCGAGGGACCGGCCGCCCTCGCCTTCGTCCTGATGATGATCGGGGCGATCGGCAAGGCGGGCGCGATGCCCTTCCACACCTGGATCCCGGACGCCGCGATCGACGCGCCGGTGACTTTCATGGCCTACATGCCGGCCGCCTTTGAGAAGCTTCTGGGCATTTACCTGCTCGCCCGGATCTGCCTGGATATCTTCACGCTTCAGCCCGGCTCGGGCCTTTCTCTCCTTCTGATGATCATCGGAGCCGCGACGATCGTCCTGGCCGTCATGATGGCCCTGGTCCAGAAGGATTTGAAGCGGCTGTTGTCCTACCACGCCGTCAGCCAGGTCGGATACATGATCCTGGGCATCGGCACGGCCATCCCGATCGGCATCGCCGGCGGGATCTTTCACATGATCAATCACGCCATGTACAAGAGCGGGCTTTTCCTCAGCGCCGGCTCGGTCGAACACCGGGCCGGGACGACCGATCTTCGGAAGCTGGGCGGCCTGGCCCGGGAAATGCCGATCACGGCCGCCGGATTCACGGTCTGCGCCCTGGCGATTTCGGGCGTCTGGCCGCTCAACGGCTTCGTCTCGAAGGAAATGGTCTTCCACGGCGCCGTGGAGTCCGGCTCGATCATCTTCGCGATCGCCGCTTGGGCCGGGGCCGTCTTCACTTTCGCCTCGTTCCTCAAGGCCGGACACTCGGTCTTCTTCGGGAAGCGGTCCGAGGAGCGGGCCCCCGGCC
>MTKY01048463.1_pt1 | contig 15674 bp, 12 predicted proteins | sample 1042731 | NCBI WGS metagenome assembly MTKY01 (sample SAMN06212206, study PRJNA360538) | anaerobic digester metagenome | biome: Wastewater treatment plant; material: sludge; isolation source: anaerobic digester fed with sludge from wastewater treatment plant | place: Denmark: WWTP Soeholt ... | reverse complement strand
CCTCACCCCCAGCCTCGCTTCGCTCGGCTTGCCCCCTCTCCATGCATGGAGAGGGGGCGGCGAGGCGCGCCAGCGCCGAGCGGGGGTGAGGCAAACGAGGGGCAGCACAGCAGCGCCCCGACCTGACAGGTTTTGCACGCACCCACAACTCGTCCCGCCCCATGCTCCTCGCGTATCTGGTATAATGCCTGCCATGCGCTGCCATGTCAGCTTGAACGCGCACTTGCTGTCTGCCCAGGCCGGTTACCGGAGCGCGGGGATCAGCGGCTATATCTTCAGCCTGCTCCGCGCGCTGCCCGACGCCGACCCGCAGTTCGCCTACACGGTCTTCGCCGGGCCGCAGAGCCAGCCCCCGGCCCATGACCGTCTGGCGGTGCGCCGCGCCGCGTGGAACACCGAGCGCCCGCTGCGGCGCATTCTCTGGGAGCAGATCGCGCAGCCATGGGCGCTGCGCCGGGCGCGCCCAGACCTGGCGCACGGCCTGGCTTTCGTGTCGCCGCTGCTCAGCCGCGTGCCGTCAGTGGTGACGGTCTACGACCTGAGCTTCGTGCACTATCCCGACCGGCTACCGGCGGCGAGGCGCTGGTACCTGCGTCTGTTCGCGCGCTGGTCGTGCCTGCGGGCGCAGCGCGTGATCGCCATCTCGCACAGCACGGCCCGCGACCTGGCGCAGACCTTCGGGCTGCCGCCGGAGCGCATTGACGTGGCCGCGCCGGGCGTCGGCGAGCAGTTCGCCCCGCTGCCGCGCGGGGACGTGGAGAGCTTCCGGGCGCGCAAGGGGCTGCCCGACCGTTTCCTGCTGTTCCTGGGCACGCTGGAGCCGCGCAAGAACCTGCCGGTGCTGCTGCGTGCCTACGCGCAGCTTCCGGCGGAAGATCGCGCGGCGGTGCACCTGGTGCTGGCGGGCGGCGTTGGCTGGATGGCGGACGAGATCTTCGCCGCGATTGAGGCGCACGACCTGGGCGCTACCGTTCACCTGCCGGGCTACGTGCCAGCGGACGAGCTGCCGCTGTGGTACAACGCGGCGGAGGTGCTGGTCTATCCCTCGGTGTTTGAGGGATTCGGGCTGCCGGTGCTTGAGGCGCTGGCCTGCGGCAAGCCGGCGCTCGTCTCCGACGCCTCGTCGCTGCCGGAGGCGGTTGGCGACGGCGGGCTGTGCCTGCCGCCGGATGATGTTGGGGCGTGGGCGGCGGCGCTGGCGCGGGCTGTGCACGATCCACAGTGGCGCGCCGAGACTGGCGCGCGCGGGCGCGCTCACGCCGCGCGCTTCACCTGGGCGGAGACGGCAGCGCAGACGATCGCCAGCTATCGCCGCGCATTGGGATTGGAGACGCAATAGTGAGGAGTGGTCAGTGATCGGTTGTCAGTAGGCGGTGCTTGGTGAAGGCTGACACGGCCAGCCGGACACTGAAAACTGATCACTGATCATTCTCAACCGCTATGGACGAGACACCCTTCAAATGGCCGCGCTGGTTGCTGCCCACCGGCGACGTGCTGCTGGTGATGGCAGCGTTCCTGTTCTCGTACTACCTGCGCTACGAGATGCAGTTCCTCCAGCCGGTGGACGAAGCCAACGCCGCGCCGTTCGCCCCATACTGGCCCTACGCCATCATCTTCGCCGCGCTGATGCTCGTCTTCAACCAGGGCGCGCGCCTGTACCGTGAGCGGCGCGGGCGCACCTGGTGGGATGAGGTCTTCGCCATCACCAACGGCGCGACGAGCGCGGCGGTCATCGTCATGGCCCTCAGCTTCCTGCTACGCCCGCTGGTCTTCTCCCGCCTGCTGATCATCCAGGCAGCGGCGCTGGTCGTCCTGCTGTTGGGCATGTGGCGGCTGGTGCTGCGCATCCTGCGCAGCAACCTGCGCAAGCGCGGCATCGGCGTCGAGCGCGTGCTGATCGCTGGCGCGGGCAGCGTGGGGCTGTCCGTGCTGCAGACGCTCGTCGCCCGGCCCGACCTGGGCTACAAGGTGATCGGCTTCGTGGACGACGACCCGGAGCGCGGAGCCAACGACCTGGGGCGCGTGCCGGCGCTGGGCAGCATTGACAACCTGCCACGCCTGATTGACGAGCACCGGGTAGACCTGGTGATCATCACCCTGCCCTGGAACGTGCAGCGCAAGATTCTGGCTATCGTGCGCGAGTGCGAGCGCCAGCAAGTCAAGGTGCGCACCGTCCCCGATCTGTTCGAGCTGAGCCTGAGCCAGGTGCAGGTCGAGATGTTGGGCGGCGTTCCTATGCTGGGCCTCAATGAGGAAGCGCGCTTCAACACCAGCAGCCGCATCACCAAGCGCATGGTGGACATTGTCCTGGCGTTGGTCGCGCTGCTGCCCAGCGCCCTGATCACGCTGGTCATCGCCATCGCCATCCGCCTTGACACGCCGGGGCCGATCTTCTTTGCCCAGGAGCGCGTCGGGCTGGAGGGCAGGCGCTTCAAGGTGTACAAGTTCCGCTCGATGGTCGTGGACGCCGAGAAGATGCACGCCGACCTGATCCGGCGCACCGGCGAAGACCCGCGCCACCCCAAGCTGGCCAACGACCCGCGCATCACCCGTGTGGGCCGCTGGATTCGCCGCTTCAGCCTGGACGAAGTGCCGCAAATCTGGAACATCCTGCGCGGCGATATGAGCTGGGTGGGGCCGCGCCCCGCCACACCCGACGAAGTGGCCCTCTACGAGTCGTGGCACTTGCAGCGGTTGCGCGTGCTGCCCGGCCTGACCGGGCTGTGGCAGGTCAGCGGGCGCAGCGAAGTGCCCTTCGAGGAAATGTGCCTGCTGGACATCTACTACATCGAGAATTGGTCGCTCGGCCTGGACTTGCAGATCGTCCTGCGCACCATTCCGATGGTTCTCTTCGCACATGGAGCCTCGTAACCTTGAGCAGCCATATTGCAATCACCCGCGACCTGGAACCGGAATGGGCGACGGCGCAGGAGCTCTTTCGCTTCGCGCAGCGCCTGGTGCAGACGCCCAGCGTCTCGACGCACGAGGGCGATGTCGCCGCGCTGGTAGTTGAGCACCTGCGCACCCTGGGCTTTGCCGATGTGCGCGTTAACGCGATGGGCAGCGTGATCGTCACGCTGGGCACTGGCGATGGCCCCACGCTGCTCTACGACGCGCACCTGGACACGGTCGCGCCGGGCACGCCAGAGTCCTGGCGGCACCCGCCCTACGACGGCGTGATCGAAGACGGCGCGCTGCACGGGCTGGGTGCGGTGGACATGAAGGGCGCGCTGGCCAGCATGATCTACGGCGCGCGCCAACTGCTGCCCTGGCAGGATCGGCTGAAGGGCAGGCTGGTGCTGGCCTTTGTCGTCCAGGAAGAGCCGTGCGAGGGCCTGGCGATGCGCTATCTGATCGAGGAGGATGGCCTCCGCCCGGACTACGTGCTGCTCGGCGAGCCGACCGACCTGCAGATCAGCCGGGGGCAGCGCGGGCGGGTCATGTTCAAGGTGGCGGTGACGGGTCGCTCGTCGCACGGCAGCCAGCCACAGCTTGGTCAAAACGCCGTCTACGCGGCGGCGCGGCTGATCTTCGCCGCCCAACTGCTGGCCGACACGCTGCCCAACGACCCGTTCCTGGGGCCGGCCACCATCGCCGTCACGGCCATCCAGAGCCAGGGGCCGAGCCTGAACGCCATCCCCGACCTGTGCAAGGTCTACCTCGACCGCCGCCTGACGCTGGGCGAGACGGTGATGGGCGCGCGCGCCCAACTGGAAAGCCTGATCAGCCGCGAGGACATTCCCGCCACCGTGCAGATCACCACTTACGACGAGCCATCGTACACCGGATTGGTGCGCACCGCGCAGGAAGCTCACCCGGCCTGGGCGCTCGACCGGGCGCACCCGCTGGTCGAAGCGCTCCAGCAGACGATCCAGGCGGTGCGCGGGAGCACAGCGGAGATCGGGCACTGGCCCTTCTCAACGGACGGCGTGTACACGATGGGTCAGGCGGGCATCCCCACCGCTGGCTTCGGGCCGGGCGATCCCAACCTGGCGCATACGCCGGGCGAGGCCGTGCGCCTGGAAGACCTCAAGACGGCGGCACACGTCTACGCTGCGCTGGCGGCGCGCCTGCTGCTGGCGGAGTGAGCGCGACGGGGGCTTCAGCGCCGGGCGCAGCCGAGCAGCATCCCTACCTATCTGTAGTGTTTCGCCATAAAACTACTACGCTGACCGACAAAAAACGGGCCGCCTGTGCGCACTGCACAAGCCGCCCGTGTGAGTTCTGGCGGTTGGACTTCGCTAGCGTGTCAGGGCGTCCAGGAAATCCTCGTTGGAGTCGGTATGACGAATCTGGTTGATCAGCGCCTCGGTCGCGGCAACCATGTCGTAGTTGGCCGGGGGCTGCGTCATCTGCACCAACATGCGGCGCATCGTCCACACGCGCTGCAAAATATCCGGGCCGAGCAGTAGCTCTTCGCGCCGCGTCGAGGACTGCATGATGTCGAAGGCGGGGAAGATGCGCCGCTCTTGCAGCTCGCGCGAGAGGTGCAACTCCATGTTGCCCGTGCCCTTGAACTCCTCGTAGATCACGTCGTCCATGCGGCTGCCGGTCTTGACCAGGCAGGTAGCGACAATGGTCAGGCTGCCGCCTTCCTCGACATTGCGCGCCGCGCCGAAGAAGCGCTTGGGCGGGTAGAGCGCCGACGGGTCGAGGCCACCGGTGAGCGTGCGTCCGCTGGGCGGCACGACCAGGTTGTAAGCGCGGGCCAGGCGGGTGATGCTGTCGAGCAGGATGACGACATGCTGCCCCGACTCCACCAGGCGCTTGGCGCGCTCCAGGGCCATCTCCGCCACGCGTACATGGTACGCCACCGGCTCGTCGAAAGTGCTGCTGATCACTTCGGCGTCAACGGAGCGATCCATGTCGGTGACTTCTTCTGGGCGCTCGCCGATCAGCACAACCATCAGGTGCACTTCCGGGTAATTCTCGCTGATCGCGTTGGCCACTTCCTTGAGCACGGTGGTTTTACCGGCCTTGGGCGGGCTGACGATCAGGCCACGCTGCCCGCGCCCAACGGGGGCGATCAGGTTGAGCAGGCGCGTGGAAAGAACGCGCGGGTTAGTCTCCAGGTTGTAGCGTTCTTCGGGAAAGATGGCGGTCAGGTCATCGAAGCGAGGGCGGCGCTTGGCCTGTTCGGGGTCCAGCCCATTAACGGCTTCTACGCGCAACAGGCCGAAGTATTTCTCGGAGTCCTTCGGCGGGCGCACCTGGCCAATGACCATATCGCCCGTGCGCAGCCCAAAACGGCGAATTTGCGTCTGGCTGACGTAAATATCGTCGGGGCCGGGCAGGTAATGGTCTGATCGAAGAAAGCCGATGCCGTCGTCAATGATTTCGAGGATACCCCCGCGCAGTTGATGCCCCTGCCTTTCGGCTTTTTCACGAAGCAGCCGCAGGATGAGGTCTTGCTTTTTGAGGCGGCTGAACCCCGCGATATCAGCCTCACGGGCCATCTCACGCAGGCTCTGCAGCGTTTGAGTTTCGAGTTCTGCAATATCCATGTTCCGGGATCTCCGAGCGAGGGTAACCTAGCGACGCCGAACGTCGTGGTGGTGCAATTCCCACACCATCATGCTGATGAGCAGGCAACGGATCAGTCTGGGCGCGCAAGTCGCGTTCACGACGACCGCCGCGCGTAACGTAGCATCAAGGGCACCTGAGGACAGGAATTATCGCGAGCTGTGGGCACGCCAATCAGGGAGTAGAATGCATTGGAACAGCGAGCTACTGCGAATATAGCACAGTGCAGGCCCCCGGTCAAACTCTCGCGTTCTTCTCTATTATACGCGCTAAAGGACGAACCAAACAAGATAGAAGTAACCAATTGCGACGGAAACCAGCACCGAATCTGTGCGGTCGAGGATTCCGCCATGACCGGGAATGAGATGACTGGAGTCTTTGGCCCCGACCTGGCGCTTGATCGCCGAGATGCCCAGGTCGCCGATGGTGCCCAGCACCCCGATCAGCAGGCCGATCAGCGCCCCATGCTCCCAGGTGAGCACCTCCGTGTCCGGCAGCCCGCCGGCCAGCGCGCCGAAGATCGCCCCGCCGATGACGCTGCCAATGTAGCCTTCCCATGTCTTCTTGGGGCTGACGCGCGGCGACATCTTGTGGCGGCCCCACGCTCGCCCCACAAAATACGCCGCGCTGTCGGAGAAAGCGACGCAGCCGTAGAGCATCAGCAGCAGGTAAGCGCCTTCTTGCAGGTCGCGCACGGCCAGCAGGTAGCTGCCCAGCCAGCCCAGGTAGATTCCCCCAAACACAGCCAGAGCCAGGGCCAGCACGGGGTTGGGCTGCCCGCGCTCCATGCTCCAGATTGTGTACAACATGCCGAGGATCAACAGCGCGGCAATGCCCGGCGCGCGCCAGTCATCGTGCTCGAACCATGTCGCGCCCGCCAGCAGCAGGATCAGCGCCAGCACCAGCCAGGCCGGAGCCCAGTATCCGCCTTGGCGCAGCAGGCGGACGTATTCCAGCCCGCCCAGCACCAGCGCCGCCGCGACCAGCACCACGAACAGCCAGCCACCGGTCAGCACCACCGCGATCAGAATAGGCAGCGCCACAACAGCAGTGAGCACGCGCGTTTTCAGCATGGGGTCCTCGGCAGAGGGTGAGAGAGAGAATGGCGCTCTGCTTATGACTGGGAGACCAGCCCAAAGCGCCTCTCGCGCCGCGCGAAGTAGACCAGCGCCTTGAGCAGCTCGCTGCGGTCGAAGTCCGGCCAATAGGTCGGCGTGGCATAGTACTCGGCGTAGGACGCCTGCCACAGCAAGAAGTTGCTCAGGCGCATCTCGCCCGCCGTGCGGATCACCAGGTCTGGATCGGGCTGCCCGGCGGTGTACAGGTAGTAGTTAATCAGCGTCTCGTCAATCTGGTCGAGCGGGACGCCGCTGGCGACGATGCGCCGGAACGCCTGAATCAGGTCTTGCCGCCCGCCATAGTTGAAGGCAATGTTGAGGATCAGCTGGTCGTTGTTGCGCGTGAGAGCGATGGCCTGGCGCACTTTCTCTTGCAGCACCGGCGAAAGCCCCTCCAGCTCACCGATGTGGCGAAGCTGCACACCATTGGCATGAAGCTGCTTTAGCTCGCGGTTGATGACCGTCTCCAGGATATTCATCAGCCCGCGCACCTCGGCTTCGGGCCGCCCCCAGTTCTCAGTAGAGAAGGCGTAGATGGTCAGGATTTTGATCCCGAACTCGCTGCACGCGCGCAGGATGCGCCGCAGGTTCTCCACGCCAGCCCGGTGACCGGCCAGGCGGGGCAGCCCGCGCGCTTTGGCCCAGCGCCCGTTGCCGTCCATGATGATCGCCAGGTGATAGGGTACCCGGTCGGGCAGGATCAACGCCTCGTCTGTCATGTGCGTTCGCTGCTCCACACTACTATGTCCCGGCTGGGGGGAGAAGATGGGCACCAGGGGTGCTGGAACCGCGCAACAGCCCAGCAATGCGCCCCTTCTTCAATCATAGCAGAGATCAGCCGTGTAACAGGCTACAACTCCATGATCTCGGCTTCTTTGCGCTTGCCCGCCTCTTCGATGAGGTGAATGTACTTGTCGGTCAGCTTCTGCATTTCTTCCTGACCGCGCTTGTTCTCGTCTTCGGAGATCAGCTTTTCCTTCTCGAAGTCGCGCAGGTCGTCAATGGCGCTGCGGCGCACGTTGCGCACAGCGATGCGCGCCTCTTCGACGCGGCGACCGACGACCTTCTGTAGCTCGATGCGTCGCTCCTGGGTCAGGGCCGGGATGTTCAGACGGATGACCGTCCCATCGTTGTTGGGCGTCAGCCCCAGCTCCGAAGCGAGAATGGCTCGCTCGATGGTCTTGAGCGAGGTCTTGTCGAACGGGCGAATCATGATCATCTGCGCTTCGGGGATGGAGATGGTGGCAAGCTGGTAGAGCGGCGTCTCGGTGCCGTAGTAGTCCACCCCCAGCTTCTCGACAAGGCCGGTCGAAGCGCGGCCCGTGCGCATCCCCCGCAGATCGTCTTCGAGCACAGCAACGGCGCTCTTCATGCGCTCCTCGGCGTCTTTCAAGGCATCCTTTATCATGCATCACACTCCGCTCAGGCAGCCACACTATGAGAGCCACGTACAAATTGCGCTGGAATTGTCGCTTATTCAGCCGCCCTTGTCAAACCCGCTGCCGCCGCGCGCAGGGCAATCGCATCAAAATCCGCCGCGTGTCAGCCTGCTCGCAGGGGTGTATGCGATACGCCCCTACGGACCTCACCCCCGCTCGGCCCACTGACGCGGGTCTCGCTGCCCCCTCTCCAACGTGGAGAGGGGGCGAGCCGAGCGTAGCGAGGCTGGGGGTGAGGTAGGGCAGCACGCACGTTTGATGCAATCGCTCTGCCGCCGCGCCCGTTCTTGATCAGTACACGTCCTCTCGCCTAAATGCGCACCGCCGGGGCGCATCCTTTGCCCCATACCTGCATCTAATGCCTTAGAACGACGGCATCACTCGATGGCGCTGAAAAAGGAACTTGTGACTCATGGACATGGAAATCGTCTTCCCTGGCGGCCTGCGCGTGGACGCGGTAGCGGGCGACACGGTCATCCCCACCAACCAGGACGGCTCGGCCCCGGCCCCGTTCGGCCTGTTTCTGGCTTCGATTGGCACGTGCGCGGGCGTTTACGTGCTCAGCTTTTGCCGGCAGCGCGGCCTGCCCACCGACAATCTGCGCATCATCCAGCGCATGCACTCCAGCCCACTCACGCACATGATCGAGAAGATCGAGCTAGACATCCAGCTTCCGCCCGACTTCCCGGCGCAGTACAGGGACGCCGTGATTCGCTCGGCGCAGTTGTGCGCCGTCAAGAAGCACCTGGAGCACCCGCCCGTCTTCGACGTGTACACCTCGGTGGCTGAGGGCGAGCCGCTGCGCTGAAACGCGCGGCCAGGGTCGTTTCGACGAAACGAAATAGACTCCCGAAGTTTCGGAAACTTCTGAAGTCTGGCGGCGGAGCGCAGGCATTTCGGGCACTGCGGGAACTTCCCTGCACCGTTGCGCCCGTCTTACCGGCCCTGCCACCATTCTACTGTTTCTCTTATTGAGGCTCGTGCAGGGCTGTGGTATCATCGCCGTAGCCCTATGCAGTCCAGCGCGATGTTGCGCGTTCCCGAACGCACGGGTTGGAGTGCCCATGCCAGACGATACCCCTCCCTTCGACCAGTCAGACGATCCCACCCTGGATGTGGGCCTTGAGACGGCTGAGGGCGTCGTGAGGCGCTGGGTTGTTGTGCGCCACGCGACTGTCTGGCGTCCGCCGACGGATGTCTTCGAGCAAGAGGGCCGGCTGGTCGTCGTGGTTGAGATCGCGGGGATGCACCACAGCGATTTCAGCGTCTTGCTGCAAGGCCCGCGCCTGATCATCAGCGGAGTCCGCCAGCGGGCCACTCCCCGTGACTGTGCCTACCACCAACTGGAGATTCCTTACGGGGAGTTTCGGGCCGAGGTGAGCCTGCCCTGGCCGGTGCTGCGCGACGCGGTGACAGCCAGCTATCGTGACGGCTTTCTGCGCGTGGAGCTACCTCACGCCCCGGCGCAGAAGATTCAGATCGTCACCGTTGACCAGGACGAAAGTGACGCTTTGGACGCCGAAACGCTACCAGAAGAAACGACCTATGACGAAACGAGCAGATAAAGCGGATACTCCCGCCCCGCCGGAAGACGAGCAGCCCATCGAGACGACCGTCCAGAGCGACGAGGCGCGCGAAGTGGATGTCACCGATACCGGCGCCGATGAGGAAGGCGAGCGCGCGGCGCAGCCTGAGCGTGAGCGCGAGCCAGCCTTCGCGCCGCCCGACGAGCTACCCATCCTGCCGCTGCGCGGGCTGGTCGTCTATCCGCACACCACCGTCCCGCTGACCGTCGGACAGCCGCGCTCGGTCAAGCTGGTGGATGAGGTCGTCGCTGGCGACCGCGTGATCGGCCTGGTCGCCTCGCACGACCCGGAGCTAGAGACGCCAGGGCCAGACCAGGTGCACCTGATCGGCACAGTGGCCCAGATTCACCGGCTGTTCCGTGCCCCCGATGGCACGATCCGCCTGCTGGTGCAGGGCATGGCCCGCATCCGCGTCGCTGAGTTCACCGAGACGCAGCCCTACCTGCGCGCGCGCGTCGAGGCGGCCCCGGAGACGGTCGAGAGCGGCATCGAGGTCGAGGCGCTCATGCGCAACGTCGTCGAGCAGTTCAGCCGCATGGCCGACCTGGTGCCGAGCATCCCCGGCGAGCTAATCAGCGCCGCGCTCAACGTGGACGACCCGCTGCAACTGGTCTACGCGCTGGCTACCTACATCCGCCTGGACCTGGCTGACCAGCAAAAGCTGCTGGAGCTGGATTCCGTGCAGGAAAAGCTGCACACGCTGATGACGATCCTCAACAAAGAGCTAGAAGTGCTCGAATTGGGGCATCGCATCCAGACCGAGGCGCAGTCGGAGATGGAGAAGACGCAGCGCGAGTACTTCTTGCGCGAGCAGCTTAAAGCCATCCAGCGCGAGCTAGGCGAGGGCGACGAGCAGACTGTCGAGATTGAGGAGTTTCGGCAGAAGATCGAGGCGGCGGGGATGTCCGAAGAGTCCGCCCGCGAAGCCCGCCGCGAGCTAGACCGCATGGCCCGGCTGCCCACTGCCGCCGCCGAGTACGGCGTAATCCGCACTTACCTCGACTGGCTGGTTAACCTGCCCTGGAGCGTCCAGACCGAGGATAACCTCGACATCGCTCACGCGCGCGCTGTGCTCGACGAGGATCACTACGGTCTGAAAGACATCAAGGAGCGCATCCTGGAGTACCTGGCCGTGCGCAAGCTGCGCCAGGAGCGCGCCGGCGAGGAGAAGCGCGAGACCAAAGTGGACTACGTGCGCCGCGAGCGCGAAGGCGCCATCCTGTGCTTCGTCGGGCCGCCAGGCGTGGGCAAGACCTCGCTCGGCGCGTCCATCGCCCGCGCAATGGGCCGCAAGTTCACGCGCATGTCGCTGGGCGGCATCCGCGACGAAGCGGAGATTCGCGGCTTCCGTCGCACCTACATCGGGGCCATGCCGGGCCGCCTGATCCAGACCATGCGCCGCGTGGAGAGCCGCAACCCGGTGATCATGCTCGACGAGATTGACAAGCTGGGGCGCGACTTTCGCGGCGACCCCGCCTCGGCGCTGCTCGAAGTGCTCGACCCAGAGCAGAACTTCGAGTTTCGCGACCACTACCTGGACGTGGCCTACGACCTGTCGCAGGTCATGTTCATCACCACGGCCAACAGCCTCGACACGATCCCCATGCCGCTGCTCGACCGCATGGAGATCATCCAGCTCAACGGCTACACCGAGCAGGAGAAGGTACAGATCGCCCAGCGGTATCTCGTCCCGCGCCAGGTTCGTGAGAACGGCCTGCGCTCGGAAGAGCTGGCGTTCACCGATGAGGCGCTGCTGGAGATCATCCGCAACTACACGCGCGAGGCGGGCGTGCGCAACCTGGAGCGCGAGATCGGGCGCGTGGCGCGCAAAATGGTAACGCGCATCGCCGAGGGCAAGACGGAAGCCGCCGTCATTGACCAGCCCGACATCCGCGACCTGCTGGATCACCCGCGCTTCGGCTACCAGCCGGAGATCGAGGAGCGCATCACGGACACGCCGGGCGTGGCTATCGGCCTGTCGGTGACGGTCTTCGGCGGCGACGTGCTGTTCGTCGAGGCAGCGCAGATGCCGGGCGGCAAGGGCTTCCAGTACACGGGGCAGCTTGGCGAGGTGATGCAGGAGAGCGCGCGCGCGGCGCTCAGCTACATCCGCTCGAAGGCCAGCGATTTCGGCCTGCGCCCGGACTACTTCGACAAGCACGACATTCACCTGCACGTGCCCGCCGGAGCGGTGCCCAAAGACGGCCCGTCGGCAGGGGTGACGATGGCGACCGCGCTCATGTCGCTGATCACCGGGCGGCCCGTGCGCCGTAACGTCGCCATGACCGGCGAGATCACGCTGCGCGGCCAGGTGTTGCCCGTCGGCGGGATCAAGGCCAAGGTGCTGGCGGCGCACCGCGCCGGGCTGGACACCGTGATCCTGCCGCGCCGCAACGAGCCAGATGTCGAGGATGTACCCGAAGAAGTGCGCCAGGCGATGACCTTCATCCTGGTGGATGATGTCACAGCGGCGCTGGAGGCAGCCCTGACCCCGCCCAAACAGACCGGCAACGGGGCCGCAGCAGAGGCCGACGAGCAGGCTGAAGTCCAGCCGGACGCCGCCTCTGTGGGAAAAGCCTAACGCCAGCGCGGACGGCAATGCGCTGGCATCTGCAAGAAAGAAGGCCGTATTGCCCAGGATTCTGATCGTGGAAGATGATCGGACAACCGTCAAGCTGCTGCAAACGCTGCTGGAGCTGGACGGATTCGAGGTGGTGATGGCGCGGCGCGGCGAGGATGCGCTCAAGCTGACTCGCGAGCAGTCGCCCGATTTGATGCTGATTGATTACCACCTGAGCGACATGGCAGGCGTTGAAGTCGTGACCCGCTTGCGCGCCGAGCAACAGTTCGCCAAGCTGCCCATTGTCATGACCTCCGGGCTTGACCTGCAGGAAGAGGCGCTGGCCGCTGGCGCGAACCGCTTCCTGGCCAAGCCATTCGAGCCGGGCCGCCTGTCAGAGATCTTCCGCGATCTATTGGGGTAATGCCGCCTTCTCAACGTCGCAACACCATTGGTTAGAAGCTATTGCAGCGGGAGAACGGCACGAAACGGAACACGGAGCGCATCCCAGAATGATGCTTCCGGCGAAATGCCCCTGTAGGGGCGGGTTTGATGCACTTTAAGAAATAACCAGGATACCCTGCTGCTTGATGGCGCGGGGGTAGGGGCGTATTGCCATATGCCCCTACGGACCCGGCGCCGATCAAGGTGTTCTTGTAGGGGCGGGTTTGCAAACCCGCCCCTACGACCTCACCCCCGCTCGGCCCACTGAGGCGGGCCTCGCCGCCCTCTCTCCACGTTGGAGAGGGGGCAAGCCGAGCGTAGCGAGGCCGGGGGTGAGGTAAGCCAGGGCGCAGCAGAGCAGCGCCCCTACGTGCCCGGCACGGTATCCGCGTTAATTCTCTGCATCAATACGCCCCTACGGAGAGCGCCAGGGTACCCCCTGTGCGACAGCAGCACGCCCAAGCGGGATACGCTCCCGGAATACGCAGGCAGCGGCAAGAGATGGCCGGGCACAGCCCCCTATCCCCCGCCCCTGCCGCGTGAGTTCCGCCTCGTACCGGCCCTCCCCAAGACGGAGAGAGGCCCATTGTGAGCGGAAAATCGAAACGCTCGAAGATGCACTGGTACCGCATGGACCTGCATCTGCACACCCCCGGCTCAGCCGATTACCAGGAGCCGGATATCAGCTATGTGGACATCCTGCGCCAGGCCGAGCTACGCGGCCTGGACATCGTTGCCTTCACCGACCACAACACGGTGGCCGGTTACCGGGCGATGCTCGACGAGATCGAGCAGCTCACCCTGCTGGAGCGCCTGAACCGCATCCAGGCCAATGAGAAGCACAAGCTGGCCGAATACCGCCGGCTGTTGGAGCAGATTCTCGTCCTGCCCGGCTTCGAGTTCACGGCGACCTTCGGCTTTCACATCCTGGGCATCTTCGCCCCGGACACACCCATTCGCCAGCTTGAGCATATCCTGCTCAGCCTGAACATCCCCCCCGCCGCCCTCGACGAAGGCTCGTCGAACGTCGGGGCGTCGGCGGACGTGCTGACCGCCTACCGCCACATCAACGAGGCGGGCGGCATCGTCATCGCTGCGCACGCCAATTCGAGTCATGGCGTGGCGATGCGCGGCTTCGACTTTGGCGGGCAGACCAAGATCGCCTACACGCAAGACCCGTACCTGCACGCCCTGGAGATCACCGACCTGGATCGCAAGGGCCAGCGCAACACGGCCCGCTTCTTCGACGGCACCAAGCCCGAATACCCCCGCCGGATGCGCTGCATCCAGGGGTCGGACGCGCACCGCCTGCAAGCCGACCCGCGCAACAGCAAGCACCTGGGCGTCGGCGACCGCATCACCGAGGTGCTGCTGCCAGAGCGCACCTTCGGCGCGCTGCTGGACATGTTCGAGAGCAACGACTTCGCCAGCACGCGCCCCTACCGCGCCAGCCACGCCCCGTATGACCACGTGCAGGCGGCGCGCGAAGAGGGGCCGAGCATCGTCCAGGCGTTCCACGAGGGGTTGACGCGGCGCGGCGGGCGGCTCTTCGCCGTCATCGCTGACGTGTGTGCGTTCGCCAACACCAACGGCGGCACGATCTTCGTCGGTGCCAGCGCCAAGCCGAAGGACAAGCCGATCGGCATCCCGAACATCAGCGAAGCGATTGAGATGCTGCGCGACGAGATCGAGCACAAGATCACGCCGCCGCTCGCCGTAGACATTGACGTGCTGGAGACGCATAGCAAGCCAGTCGTGCGCATCCGCATCCCGCGCGGCGACGACCCACCCTACGCCATTGACGACAACAAGATTTATGTGCGCGACGAGGCGGAGACGAACCTGGCCGTGCGCGACGAGATCGTGCGGCTGGTCACCCAGGGCCAGTCGAAGGGCGAAGAGTCCGCCCTGCTGGAGCGGGGTGCCGCTTCCGCCGCCGCAGAGGAACCCGCTCCCGCCCCCGAAGAACCGGCCAGGCCGGAGACCGCTGTCGAAGCGCCGCGCACCGGCGTGGAGATCATCGGCTCCGAGCAGCGCAAGGGCGTGATGTACCACATGATGCGCGACCTGCGCAACGGCAACGTGGTCAAGAACGTCACGCGCTCGTCGGCGCGGCGGCTGTGGCACTACGCCATCAGCGAGCACGAATCCAGCCCTGTGCAGCCGGAGCAGGTGCAGTGGCGCGGCGACATCGGCCTGTGGAAGCGCTACAAGCGCGGCGGGACGGTGCGCCATGACCTGGTGCAACGCGCCAATGGCGAATTGCGCGTGTACTACGGCGTGACCTACGACGGGATGCACGGCCCCTGGCAGGCGTTCGCCGGGGAGGACGAGTAGGGCGCGGCGATTCCCGCTTGAGACGACTTCCGAAGTCCCCAAGACTTCGGAAGTCTGGCTGACGGGGCGCAGCAAAGCAGCGCCCCTGCGCGACCGTTCTCGCTGATCGCTGAATGATGACGGCTGATAGCCGCTTCTCACGGAGGAACCGTGCTGCGCTTTCTGACTGCGGGCGAAAGTCATGGCCCGGCGCTGACCGGCATCCTGGAAGGGATGCCCGCCGGTGTCCCGCTGACGCCTGACGACATCAACCGCGACCTGGCCCGCCGCCAGCACGGGTACGGGGGCGGTGGGCGGATGCAGATCGAGCGCGACCGGGTCCGCGTCACCGGCGGCGTGATGAACGGGCGCACGACCGGCGCGCCGATTGCCCTGGTCATCGAGAACCGCGACTGGAAGAACTGGGCGGAGCGCGACATCCCGCCCATGACCACGCCGCGCCCCGGTCACGCCGACCTGAGCGGCGCGCTCAAGTACGGTTACCGTGACCTGCGTCTGGCCCTGGAGCGGGCCAGCGCGCGCGAAACGGCGGTGCGCGTGGCGATGGGAGCTATCGCCCGGCGGCTGCTGGCCGAGTTCGGCATCACCGTCGGCGGGTACGTGACGGCCATCGGCGCGGAGACGGCGCACTTCGCCGACGACCCGCCCGATTACCCGGCCCGCTGCG
>MTKY01053588.1_pt1 | contig 15675 bp, 11 predicted proteins | sample 1042731 | NCBI WGS metagenome assembly MTKY01 (sample SAMN06212206, study PRJNA360538) | anaerobic digester metagenome | biome: Wastewater treatment plant; material: sludge; isolation source: anaerobic digester fed with sludge from wastewater treatment plant | place: Denmark: WWTP Soeholt ... | reverse complement strand
ACGACAAGGACGGCGTCGCCGGCGTGACGGTCAACGGCAGCGGCGCACCCCGCCCCCGGACGTGCGCCATCTGCTCCGCCCGGTTCACGCGGGCCTGCTGCACCTGGAACTGCTGCTGATCATCAGCGTGGCGCTCTGTGCGACGCGCGAGTTCGCCACCCTGGACAAGAGCGTCAAGCTGTACGGCTACGAGGGCGAGTGGCTGACCTCGTCAGCGCACTACGCGGCGATGGCCCTGCGCAAGTACGGCTATCTTCCCCTGTGGCAGCCCTTGCTGGAGTCCGGCGAGCCGCTGCTCGAAAGCCCCTTTTCCTTCGTGCTCAACCCGTTCAGCACTGTGCCGAGCCTGTTGCTGGGCGGCGTGAGCGGGATCAAGATCAGCGTCATGCTCACGGCGGTGCTGGCCGGGCTGGGCGGCTGGGTGTTGGGCCGCGTGCTGGGGCTGGGCGCGCTGGGAAGGGTGCTGCTCGGCCTGCTGCTGGCGGGCAAGGGCAACATGGTCGCCATGATCGGCGGCGGCTACTTCCAGCTTGGCACGGCGCAGGCGTACTTCCCCTGGATCATCGCCGGGATGGTGGGCACGCTGCGCTTCAAGCATCTGCGCTGGCCGGTCGCGCTGACGGCGGTGGCCTTCACGCTGCTGTTCCTGGCGGGCAACATCTGGTACACGCTGCCCATGTTGCTCTCGCTGGCGCTGCTCACAGCCCTTTATACCGTTGACCTGCGCCGCCGGGTGCTGGACTGGGCGGCGCTGCGCCGCGTGGGGGCGGCGGCGCTGCTGGCGGTCGGTCTGAGCGCCGTGCTGCTGCTGCCCATCTGGGCCAACCGCGCCCACATCGGCGGCCATCCCGACGACCAGGACGCAGGCGAGCCGGCTGACCGTCTGGCGGTGATCGAGCAATTCTACAACGGCGAGCAGAAGACCTACCTGCGCGGCGAAGCGCCGGGGCCGCCCCATTTCTACTACAGCTACATCAGCCCGCTGTGGTTCATCCTGCTGGTGTTCGTCGCCTTCCCGCTGGCGCGCCCCTACCGCTATCCCTGGCACCTGCGCCTGTGGGCGGCGGGGCTGCTGCTGGCCGGATTAGGCATCCTGTGGGGGGTGGGCGGCCACCCGATTATGAAGTTCCTCTACGCGCACGTGCCGGGCCTGGGACAGTGGCGCTTCGTCGGGCGGGCGCTGGCCCTGTCGTCGTTCTGGTTCGCCGTGCTCATTGCCCTGCGCGTGGATGCGCTGTGGTGCCTGCTCCAGCGGGCGCGCTGGCGGCGCGGGCTGCGGCGGCCCTGGCGTTGGGGCGTGCGCGCCGGGCAGATGGCGCTGGCGCTGGGCCTGCTGGTCGCCAGCCTGGCGGCAGCCCGCGACGTGGTGCGCAAGTGGACGGTCTTCGCTGGCGTGACTCCCGTTGACCAGATCAACGAGCTGTGTATCGAGTGGCTGCGCCAGGACAATCCCGCCGTGCAAGACCTGTCCATGTACCGCCAGAACTACGACATTGTGACGGTCTTTCTGGACAAGGAAGTGCGCCTGTACAACATTGAAGCGGACTACTGGCCGATTCCGCTCGCCTCGACTCTGGGGAGCTTCGACTGGACGGCGCTGCTGCCGCGCTACGCCACCGCCTGGGACCCGAACGTGCAGCAATACCTGTTCGAGCAGCGCTACGTCATGCTCCAGCGCAGCCCCGATCCCTGGTATAACGGGTATCATTGTGTCTACGAGCAGCCGGACACATTCAGCTATGCGTTCACCGTGCCGCTGCACACCCTGGAGTGGCTGCAGGGCGAGGTGACGCCGGAGCGGGCGACGCCGCTGCACGCCTACAACCGCCTGCCGGATCGCATTGCGTTGTGGGCGCGGGCGGGCGAGACGCGCTCGGTCGTGGTCGTGCAGGAGCGCGCCTATCCCGGCTGGCAGGTGACGGTGGACGGCGAAGACGCCCGCCTGGAGTCGGTCGGTGGGCTGATCGGCGTGGTCCTGCCGCCGGACGGGGAATGGCACATTGTGCGCTTCGCCTATCGCCCGCCGCTGTTCTACGCGGGCAGCGCGATCACGCTGGCGGCGGCGGCGCTTTGCGCCCTGTATCTGCTGAACGCCGACCGGCCCGTGCGGCGCGGCTGGCGCGCGCTGCGCCCGGCGCTTGAACGGGCTTTCTCTCGTGGCAAGGAGCACAGACGGTGAGCTATTCATCCCCGCAGACGCGCGATCCCCTGGCTGGCAAGCACGTCGTCGTGCTGGGCATCGCCCGGCAAGGGCGCGCGCTGGGTCGCTGGCTGCCCACTGTTGGCGCGCGCGTCACGCTGTCCGACAACCGCCCCGCCGAAGCGTTGGGCGAGGCATTGGATGGCCTGGATGGGGGGCGCGTCGCGCTGGCGCTGGGCGGGCATCCGCTGGCTCTGCTCGACGACTGTGACGTGCTGTGCGTCAGCGGGGGCGTGCCGCTGACGCTGCCCATCGTGCAGGAGGCGCTGCGGCGCGGCGTGCGCGTGACCAACGACGCGCAGCTTTTCCTGGAACGCTGCCCGGCCCTGGTGATCGGCATCACTGGCAGCGCGGGCAAAACGACGACGACCGCCCTGACCGGCGAGATGGGCCGCTGCGCCGGGCGGCGGACGTTCGTCGGCGGCAACATCGGCGATGTGCTGCTCGACGACCTGCCGACGATGCTCCCCGACGACCTGGTGGTGATGGAGCTGAGCAGCTTCCAGCTTGAGCTGATGACGGTCAGCCCGCCGGTGGCCGGGGTGCTCAACGTGACGCCGAACCATCTCGACCGGCACGGGCGCATGGCCGCTTACATCGCCGCCAAGTCGCACATCTACGCCCACCAGGATGCGCAGGATATCGCCGTCTTTGGCCGCGACGATCCCCACGCACGGGCCATGAGCGCCCACGCGCCGGGGCGCATGGCCGAGTTCTCGCTGGTCGAGCGGGTGCCTAGCGGTGCGTACCTGCGCGGCGACGAGCTACTGGTCACCGCCAGTGACAGCGCACCCGGCACGGTCTACGAGGTGGTGTGCCCGCGCGCGGCGATCCGGCTGCGCGGCGATCATAACGTGCTCAACGCGCTGGCTGCCTGCGCGCTGGCGGGCGCAGCGCGGCTGCCGGTGGAGGCGATGCGCGCCGCCATTGAGACGTTCAACGGCGTTGAGCACCGGCTGGAGACAGTTGCCGTGATTGGCGGTGTGACCTGGGTCAACGACAGCATCGCTACCGCGCCGGAGCGGGTGATCGCGGCGCTGCACAGTTACAGCGAGCCGCTTGTGCTGCTGGCTGGGGGCCGCGACAAGAACCTGCCCTGGGCGGAGATGGCAGCGCTGGCCGCGACGCGCTGCCCGGTGGTGATCTGCTTCGGTGAGTACGGGCCGCGCGTGGCCGAGCATATGGAGCAGGCGCGGCTGGCGCGTCCGGGGGCGCTTCTGGAGCGCGTCGAGGTGGTCAGTGACCTGGGGGCAGCGGTGGCCCGCGCGCGGGCGCTGGCTCGCCCCGGCGACGTGGTGCTGCTCAGTCCCGGCGGCACGTCCTACGACGCCTACATGGATTTCGCCGAGCGGGGGCAGCACTTCCGCGAGCTGGTGCGCGCCCTGGGCACGTGATGTCAAGCAGAGCAGGGCGTGGCAGCGCTGCGCCCGCACCGAACAGGAGATCATGATCTCATGCAATGGTACAACGAGCCGCCCGCATGGTCGGCGCAGGGGAACGCGGTGACGCTCAGCGTCGCTCCCAAGACAGATTTCTGGCGCAAGACGCACGATGGTGGCGTCCGCGACAACGGTCACTTCTACTACCGCCCCGTGAGCGGGGATTTCAGCGCCCAGGTGAAGTTCAGCGGCAAGTATACTGCTCTCTACGATCAGGCCGGGCTGATGGTGCGCGTGGACGCGGAGACGTGGCTCAAGTGCGGCGTCGAGTATGTGGGTGGCGTGCAGTACGCCAGCGCGGTCGTCACCCGCGACTATTCCGACTGGTCGGTGCTGCCGCTGGACGGCGCGCCGGAGACCGTGTGGGTGCGTGTGACGCGGCGCGGTGTCACGCTGGAAGTGCATGTCTCGCTGGATGGGGATCGGTTCGCGCTGCTGCGCCAGGCGTACCTGACGGAGGCGGCGCAGGTGCAGGTCGGGCTGATGGCCTGCGCGCCGACCGGTGAGGGCTTCGCGGCTGTGTTTGAGGGGTTCGAGGTGCGTTGACCTCACCCCCTGGCCTCGCTGCGCTCGGCCTTTCCCCCTTTTCGCTGTGGAGAGGGGGAGGCGAGGCGTGCCAGCGCCGAGTGGGAGTGAGGCAAACAGGGTACGGCCAAGCGACCTGACAGGTTTTGCACACGTCCCGATAATAGCGCCGGGCCGCTCCATACGGTAAGGTAGACGCACGCTCTGCGCTGCCCATGGTGGGCTGGCCGCCGGGCGCTGAAAGCTGATCGCTGAGGGCTTGAGAGCCTGTCATGACCAACGTCCCGCAGTACATTGACGACGACGCCGAGTTCAACTACGCCGACGCGCTGGTTCGCCCGCCGCGCGCCCAGGCTCCGCCGCCGGTGGATCGCCAGGAGGTGGCCGGACGCCGCCGCGCCTATGCTGCCGGGTTCGACCTGTACCTGGGGCTGGTGGTGGCCGGGCTGTGCGCGATTGGCCTGATGATGGTCTACAGCGCCTCGATTGATGTCAGCTACCAGGTGACGGGCAACGCCAGCAGCACGACCTATTTCTTCGTGCGCCAACTGCGCTCGATGGTGCTGGGCGTGGCGGTGCTGGTGCTGTTCTCGCGCCTGGATTACCACGTCTGGCGGCGGCTGGCCGTGCCCATGATCGGCGTGGTGATCGTGCTGCTGGTGCTGGTGCTGCGCTTTGGCGATACGCGCTTTGAGGCGCAGCGCTCGCTGATTGAAGGATCATTCCAGCCGGGCGAGCTAGCCAAGTTCACGGTTGTGCTCTACATGGCGGCATGGCTGGCCGCCAAGCGCAACCGCATCCGCCGCATCACCTACGGCATCGTCCCGTTCAGCATCCTGGTGGGCACGGTCGCCTTTCTGATCGTGCTCCAGCCAGACCTCAGCACGGCGGCTAGCGTCCTGGCGACGGCGTTGAGCATGTTTTTCATCGCCGGAGCGGACCTGTTCCAGATGGTCGCCATCGGCGGGGTGATGGGCGTGGCTGGCTGGCAGTTGCTCACTCACCTGGAGTACGCGCAGCAGCGTCTCACTTCGCACTGGGCCGCAGTCGAAGACCTGCGCCAGGCCAGCGATCACGTGCAGCAGGCGGTGACGGCCTTCATCAGCGGCGGGCTGACGGGGGTAGGCCTGGGCGAGGGCCGGCAGAAGTTCGCCAACAACCTGCCTTTCCCGCATACCGACAGCATCTTCGCCGTGATCGGCGAGGAGCTAGGGCTGCTGGGCACCTTCCTGGTCATCGCGTTGTTTGTCGTGCTGATCTTCCGGGGATTCACCATCGCCCGCTACGCGCCGGATGCGTTCGGCGGGCTGCTGGCGGCGGGTGTGACTTGCTGGATCGCCTACGATGCGCTGCTCAATATCGCGGTGATGACGGCCATGATCCCGCCGACAGGAGTGCCGCTGCCGTTCATCAGTTACGGCGGGTCGAGCCTGGTGGCGACGCTGGCGGGCGTGGGCGTGATGCTCAACGTCTCGCGGGCGGTCAGCCGCAGCGCGATTCCCAGGCGGCGGCAGGAGTGAAATGGAGACTAGGATGCTACTACCGTGCAAACACAGGGAAGAGGTCATCGTCCAGGTTCAGCCCACAATAGACTTGCTCACTGATCTGGACGAGACGCATCCACAAGTTTTGACTGAGCACAATATTCAGCCTGAGGATTACAGAGACGGACTGGTGTTCCGGTCTGCTGTGGAAAGCATTCGAGGGCGCTTTGTCGCGTCGTCCATGGCTGCACGAGAAGGCGTCGTGGGAGAAATCCTAGCTAATCTTAAGGGACGCTCTGTTATTGCTGATTACGAGCACAATCGCGGTCAGCAGCGTTTTGATTTCACTCTGGTGATGGAACGCGATCCAAACTACTTTGCTGCTCTGGAAGTGAAAGGTGGCGAAGGTAACAGCATTAACATTTCTGAGCGCCCGATATGGGCGCAAGAATTCGCGGTCTGGTGTCACCTTGATGGGGCGATTGTCAATCAGCCGTCTCAGGGAGCACGTTCAATCATCAATCGTCTAACCAATGAAATGGTGAGGAGAAATAAGCTTGTAGATGTTGCCTTTTTCAAGGATTCTCTGTGTGGTACACGCCTCAGGCCGTGTCCCAAATACGGAAGCCTCATGCAGAATCCCTCAGTGATTGCCCCAGACGTGTTCTTGTTTCCGTGTCGTGTGCCAACTTTGCGCGACCCCCAACCTCCAGTGCATGATCTGAGTTCGTTGCGTTTGCCGAGCCTGATTCTGGAGCTATTCGGGGTGGAAGAGGGAGCTAAAGCAGCCCATGTCTGGTATGTGAATGTCGAGATTATTGAGGATAGTCCAGGGAGAGTGAGACGGAGGACTGAAGTTCGCCATCAAAATGAAGTGGTTAAGAGCTGGGTGTCCCGATCTTGGAGAGCTGATGGTTGAGCAACAGAACGTTATGAGCAGGGTTGAACAGCTTCCTCTCTTCCCAGAAGAACGAATATCTGCATTGGGGCTTGATTCTCGCCTTTGGCATGGTTCCTTCAACAAGCGTGAGAGCACCCTTCAGCAGTTGTCTCCGTATGTCGGTAAGATGAAGTCGGGGATGGCGAAGGTGCTGATCGAAGTTTTTTCTAAGCCTGGGGATATCGTGCTCGATCCATTTTCAGGTTCTGGGGTTGTTCCTCTTGAAGCCGCCCTGTTAGAGCGAAAATCTTGGGCCAACGACCTAAGCCCCTATGCATATGTATTGACAAGAGGGAAGCTGGAAGCGCCTGCTACAAAACGACTGGCAATTGAAGATGCGATCAGAGTCATCAGCCTAGTAGAGCAGAAAGCCCCATCTGTTAGTATGAGCGGGGTTCCGGACTGGGTCCGCGAGTTTTTCCATCCGGACACACTTCGGGAAGTCTTGGTTGCGTTTGAGATTCTGTTGCAGGAGAAGAATCACTTCTTGCTCTCTTGCCTGTTGGGTATTCTCCATCATGTTCGTCCGGGCTTTTTGTCATATCCAGCGAGTCATTTAGTGCCCTATCTTCGCAAGAAGAAATACCCCCCTGACGAATTCCCGCAGATGTATCGCTATCGGGATTTGCGCTCACGACTGCTGGCAAAAGTTAACCGTGCCTATAAGCGTCCTCTCATACCTGCTAACTGGGAGCAGCGCAGTTATAAGGTGTGGCAGGTCAATTCGATGAATCTGCCAATAGCGTCTCAAGAGGTGGATGCCCTAATCTCAAGTCCGCCCTATTTCGGAGCACTGGATTATGCTCGTGACAACAGGCTGCGTCTATGGTTTCTGGGAGTGAAGAACTGGAAGAAGCTCGACAAAAGTCTAACTGCTGATGCACAAGTCTATTTGCCACAGATGGCTCTCTGCCTGTCCGAGATGAATCGGGTATTGAAGCCGGGAGGCTATTGTGTGCTAGTTCTGGGGGATGTGGAACGAAACGGTGAAACACGCCGCACAGCCGAGATTCTCGCCGAGTTGGCTTCAGAAGTCAGCCATGACGAGTTGATCACGGAGACAATCTACAACGATCTGATCCCGGACGATAGGCGCTCACGGCGGCGTACAAGAACGACAAAGTTTGAGCGAATCCTTGTAATGAGAAAACAATCTTAAGACCGACCTTGTCGGTTTCAGGCGACATGACAAGAAAAGAGGCCAGCCCCCGCTACGCAGTGACCGACCCGCTTCTATAGGTATTATAGGGACGAATGGGCGAGAATGTCAAGGTCATGCGAAACCGGTTCGAACACGCTGCCTCCCAGATCGGAGTGTCCGGCAGGCCAGCCGCTGACCACTGACAACCGAACACCTATGGAGACCGACTTGTGCGTATCATGATTTCTGCCGGGGGAACCGGCGGCGGCGTCTACCCTGCACTGGCTGTAGCCGGGGCGCTGCGCCGCCTGTATAGCGACCTGACGCTGACCTTTGTCGGCGCGCGCGGCGACATGGCCCGCGACCTCATCCAGCGTGCCAATGTGACGTTCGACGGCTATCACGAAGTGCTGGCCGGGCCGCTGCATGGCATTTCGCGCCGGGGACAGATCGCCAGCGCGGTTAAGATCGCGCTGGGTGTCGTGCAGTCGTTGATCCTGGCGATCCGGCTGCGGCCCCAGGTCTTGTTTCTCACAGGCGGGTGGGTCGGCTTCCCGATGGCAGCGGCGTGCTGGCTGCTGCGCCGCCCCATTGTGATCTATGTGCCGGACATCGAGCCGGGCCTGACGCTCAAGCTGCTGGGGCGCTACTTCGCCCACACCATCGCCGCGACCGTGCCGGAGACTGCTGCCTTTTTCCCCGGCAAGCGTGTGGTGACGACCGGCTACCCGCTGCGCCCGGAGATTCTCAGCGCCAGCCGCGACGAAGGCATCCAGGCCCTGGGACTCGACCCGGCGCGCAAGACGCTGCTGGTCTTCGGCGGCAGCCGGGGATCGCGCAGCATCAACACGGCGATGGCCCAGGTCGCGCCGGCGCTGCTGGCCGACGGCGTCCAGATTGTGCACATTTCCGGGCAGCTTGACTGGGAGACCGTCCAGGAGCAGCACGCCGCGCTGAGCAAGGCGCAGCGGGCGCACTGCCAGATTCACGCCTTTCTGCCGGACATCGGGGGGGCGTTTGCCGCCGCCGATCTGGTGGTCAGCCGGGCAGGGGCGGCTACGCTGGCTGAGTACCCGGAGATGGCGCTGCCCGCGATTCTCGTGCCGTATCCCTGGGCATGGCGTTACCAGAAGGTCAACGCCGACTGGCTGGTTGAGCGCGGGGCTGCGCTGCGGCTGGACGACGAGCGACTGGGCGACGAGCTGTTGCCCACCGTGCGCGCTCTGTTCCGCGACGAGGAGCGGCTGGCGGCGATGCGCACGGCAATGGCCGCGCTCAGGCGCTCGGACGGCGCGGAGAATATCGCGCGGCTGCTGGCCGAGCGGGCGAGGGGATAGGGCGCGACGCTGCCACTTTGCCACTGCGATCAGTTCGCTTACAATAGTGAGCGGGGCCACGCTGCGCCACACCCGGCGCGCGCCGTAGAGGGTCCGCCTGCGGGGGACGATGCGCCATGATACAACTGTCAAGCTTCATGATCTTGATGATTGGGATGTTCGCCATGATCGGCTTCATGCGCGGCTGGACGAAGGAGCTGATCGCGACGGCGGGCATCGTGCTGGCCCTGTTCACGCTCAAGCAGTTCGAGACGATCCTCATTGATCCGCTGACCAGCGGGCAGCAAGGCTCGAAGTTCTGGCTGCAAGCGACGATTCTGCTGGCTATCGCCTTCTTCGCCTACCAGACGCCGCCAGAGATGCTCTCGCGCACCGGGCGCGGGCGCTCCAACCGCGAAGGGCTGCAAGATGGCATTCTCGGCGCGATCGTCGGCGGGTGGAACGGCTACCTGCTGATCGGCTCGCTGTGGTGGTATCTGGACAACCTCGAATACCCCCTCAGCCCGTACATCATCCCGGTCGCTCCCGGATCGGCCAGCGCCGACATGGTCAACATCCTGCCGCTAAGCTGGATGCTGGGCGGCGACGGGGGTATCCTCTCGGTCATGATGATCGCGCTGTTCGTCTTCGTGATCGTCGTGGTGATCTGACGCGCTTCAGGGTCATCTCAGTGGCCTGAGGGCGGGGAGCCTGGCGGCGATGCGCTTCGCGCAACTCAAACTCGAAAACTGGCGCAATTTCGACCAGGTGGATGTGCGTCTCCAAGACCGCGCATTCTTGGTCGGGCCAAATGCTTCCGGCAAGTCGAACTTTCTGGACGTGTTTCGCTTCCTGCGTGACCTGGTGGTGCCCGGCGGTGGTTTTGAGCAAGCGGTGACGAGTCGCGGAGGCGTCTCCAGCATCAGAAATCTCGCAGCGCGCCGGTATTCAGGTATTGTGGTAGAGGTGTGTTTGCAGGCGGATGGCGCAGAGTGCGACTGGCGTTATCGGATCGCCTTCGCTCAAGACAAACAGCGCCGCCCTGTCCTTAAGGACGAGCGCGTTTGGCACGGGGAAGACCTTATCCTCGACCGCCCGGACCGTGACGATCAGGATGATCCGGAACGCCTGCGCCAGACGCACCTGGAACAAACCTTTGCCAACCGCGATTTCCGGCCCATTGCTGATTTCTTCGAGAAAGTCAGCTACTTTCATCTGGTGCCGCAGTTGGTGCGCTCCCCCGACCGGTGGCAAGGGGACATGGTTGATCCCTACGGGGGAGATTTCCTGGAGCGGATGGCTCGCACCAATGCCAGGACGCGCGGCGCTCGCTTAAACAGAATCACTGCGGCTCTGCAGGTAGCCGTCCCCCAGCTACGAGAGCTTCGTCTGGAAAAGGACGAGCGGGGAGTGCCGCACCTGTCCGGTAACTACGAGCACTGGCGTCCTCATGGCGCGTGGCAGACTGAAGCTGATTTCTCAGACGGCACGCTGCGCTTGCTAGGACTGCTCTGGTCATTGCTGGAAGGCGGCGGTCCGCTTCTGCTGGAAGAGCCGGAGTTGTCTTTGCATCCGGCGGTCGTGCGCCATATACCGCAGATGATGTGGCGGGTGCTGCGCGATCGCAAGGACGCGCGCCAGGTGATTGTGAGCACTCACAGCGCCGAGCTGCTCTCCGAGGGCATTGCGGCGGACGAGATATTGCTTTTCATCCCTGAGCAGGAGGGGAGTCAGGTTAGGGTAGGGGCCGACATTGTCGAGATCAGGACTCTACTGGAAGCGGGGGTGTCGCCGGGCGACGTAGCCATTTCCTACACGCAGCCGGAGAAGGCCACTCAGTTGGCGCTGTGGTGAGGACTTGACATGCCCGACGGCGCGCCCGCTCCTAACCTGCTTGTGGAGGGTCTCACAGACAGGGTTGTCGTCCAACGCCTCCTCGAATTGGTGGGACTTCCCTGTGGCAGAACCTTTGGAGAGAAAGGGAAGGGCTACCTGCTGCGCGTGCTGCCAGATTACAACCAAGCCGCCAGATTCTCGCCCTGGGTGGCGGTTGTTGACCTTGATCAAGCGCCTGAGTGTGCCCCCCAACTGGTGAGCCAGTATCTGCCGCACCCAGGTCGGTGGATGCGGTTCCGGGTGGCGGTGCGCGCCATCGAGTCCTGGCTGCTGGCTGATGTTGAAACCCTGGCCGACTTTCTGGCAATCCCGAAAGCCAGAGTCCCTTCCTTGCCTGAGGCTGAGCCTGACCCCAAAGCGACCCTGGTTAACCTGGCGCGCCACAGTCGTTATCCGGCTATTGTTCACGACATGGTTCCGCGCCCTGGCAGTGGGGCAAAGGTCGGGCCAGCCTATACCGCCCGCCTCATTGAATATGTGACGGTGGCAAGCTCCTCGCAGTGGCGTCCTGACGTGGCTGCCCAACGCTCGGACAGTCTGCATCGCTGTATCGTTGCCCTGAATACGCTCAAACAGTGGACTCCTGCCCCATGATGCTCTCCCCCGGCCAACATATCCATATCATCGGCATCGGCGGCTTCGGCATGTCGGCCATCGCCCGTGTGCTGTTGGGGCGCGGCTACGCGGTCAGCGGCTCCGACCTGCACGCCAACGACCTGACGCGCGCCCTGGCCGCCGCTGGCGCGACGATCTACGAGGGGCACGCGGGGGCCAATGTCACCGGAGCCGACCTTGTGGTGGCCACGTCAGCGGTGCAAGAGAATAACCCGGAGATTGTGGCGGCACGTGCGGCAGGCATCCCTGTGTTGCGACGGCGCGACCTGCTCGGCGCGCTGATGGCCGGGCAGGTGGGCATTGCCGTTGCCGGGACGCACGGCAAGACGACAACGACCGCCCTGCTGGTCCACGTGCTGCGTGAGGCCGGGCTGGACCCGACCTACATCATCGGCGGGGTGCTGGCCAACACCGGCAGCAACGCCGGAGTCGGGCGCGGGCCGCACTTCGTCATTGAGGCGGATGAGTACGACCGCATGTTCCTCGGTCTGCGCCCACAGGTGGCCGTCGTCACCACCATCGAGCACGATCACCCGGATTGCTACCCCACACTGGAAGACGTGCGCGCGGCCTTCGCCGAGTTCGCGGCGCTGCTGCCGGGCGATGGGCTGCTGGTCGTCTGCGCGGACGATCCGGAGGCGCGCACCCTGGGCGACTCGCGCCGCGCCGCCGGGCATCCCGTCGCTTTCTACGCTATCTCTGGCACTGCTGGTGAGGGGAGCACGGGGGATGAGGCGTTCTGGCGCGCCAGCGATCTCACCCCCGATTCCGCTGGCGGCATGACCTTCACCGTCTGGCGTGGGGCACGGGGCCTGGGGCGCGTCCGGCTCGCCCTGGCCGGGGGGCACAACGTCCTCAACGCCCTGGCCGCGATTGCCGTCGCCGCTCAGGTGGGCGTGCCCTTCGCAGTCACGACGGGGGCGTTGGGCAGCTTCCTGGGCGCGGGCCGCCGCACCGAGACGCTGGGCGTCGTCGGGGGCGTGACTGTGATCAGCGACTACGCCCATCACCCGACCGCCGTGCGCGTCACGCTGGAGGCGCTGCGCGCCCGCCCTGGCCTCCGCGATCTGTGGGCGGTCTGGCAGCCGCACACCTACGGGCGGATGCGCGCCCTGGCCGGCGAGTTCGCCGCCGCATTCACCCCCGCCGATCACGTGCTGGTCACCGACGTGTATTCGGTGCGCGAGACGGTTACGCCGGGCCTGGACGCGGCGGGCATGGCCGGGCGGATTGCCGCTGCCGGGCATCCCGATGTGCGCTATACTGGCCCACTGGATGCGACAGCGGAGGCGCTGATCGCCTGCGTCCGGCCCGGTGACGTGATCGTGCTGCTCTCGGCGGGCGACGCGCCGCAGGTGGGCCACCAGGTGCTCGCCGCGCTGAGTTCCGGGGAGGGGCAACCATGAGCGAACGCTACCAGCCGCTGGCCGAGCGATTCGGGGCGGCAATGAAGCGCGACGAGCCGTTGGCCCGCTACACGGTGGCGCGCCTGGGCGGCCCGGCGGACGCGCTGGTGGTCGCCAACAGCACGACCGACCTGACCGACGCGGTGACACTGGCCGCACGCCACCACATCCCCTGGATCGTGTTGGGCGGCGGCGCGAACGTGCTGGTGGCCGACGCCGGCTATCGCGGCCTGGTGATCATCAACCACACCAAAGCCGTGCGCTTTGAAGAAGGCGGGCGGGTCGTGGCCGAGAGCGGCGCGAACCTCTCGACGCTGGCGCGGCGCTGCATGAACCAGGGCCTGGCCGGGCTGGAATGGGCGGTCAACGTGCCGGGCACGGTCGGCGGGGCGGTGATTAACAACGCCGGCGCGCACGGCGGCGACATGGCCGGCTCGCTGCGCTGGGTGGAAATCCTCAGCCTGGAGGATCGCCCGCATGTCGAGCTGTGGGGCGTCGGCCAGATGCGCTACGACTACCGCGCGTCCGTCCTCAAGGGCCAGCGGGGGCGTTACGTCGTCCTGGCCGCCACGCTGATTCTGGAGCCGGGCCACGATCCCGACGCGCTCAACGCGCGCGCCGACGGCTTTGTCGCTCATCGCAAGCGCACGCAGCCGCCGGGCGCGTCGCTGGGCAGCATCTTCAAGAACCCGCCGGACGACTATGCCGGCCGTCTGATCGAAGCGGCGGGCCTCAAAGGGACGGCCATCGGCGGGGTGCAAATCTCGCCGGTGCACGCCAATTTCATCGTCAACACCGGCGAGGGCACGGCGGCTGACTACCGCGCGCTGATCGCGCTGGCGCAGCACACCGTGCACGACAAGTTGGGCGTCGCGCTGGAACTGGAGATCGAGTTGATCGGGGAGTGGGAAGACGAGTGATCGGTCGTTTTACTTCTATATGTTCTAAATTGGCGAAGTTCTCTCGTGTGAGTCCTGCAAAAAACCTTTGGATTGAATTCTGGACACACCTATGTTTTGCTGTTCTTATGTTTTTGGTGTTGTTCAGAGAAGGGTTCTCGGTAGACAGATTGGGGCTGTCCGCTTTTGCGGGCAGTTTCGTCGCCTTGGTGTTGATGCCGGGCTATCAAGTTTGCGAGGAGCAAACCGGAGAAAAGATTGGAGTCATCCAGGGGTGGAGCGTCATCCTGCGCATTATCTATCTTACATCCCGTGCTTTCTCACTTCTCCTATATCGAGTTCCCTGGCCTGGGGTTGCGCGGCTGGGCGGGAATGTAATATTTACGATAGCAATATTTCAATTGATACAGGCGATTTATCTTTGGGTATTGCTATATAATGATCCCCGAAAAGGAGACCCCAAGCAGGGTGAAACAAAGTAATAAGAGGCCGTTTGAGAAGTCTTTCTAACCCCTATCCCCCCGGCCCCCTTTCCCCGCAAGCGGAGAAAGGGGGAGCAAGCTCAAGTCCCTCCCTGCTGGCGGGGAGGGATTTAGGGTGGGGTTGTCCTTCTTCTCAAACAGCCCCTTACTGATCAGCGAGAATTGACCGCTGACAACCAACACAAATCACCAATAACCAACTACCCTTTGGGGGAGCAACGCCGCATGACACACGAGGCACGACTACTGGGCCGGGGCCGCATCACAGACCTGGCATGGACACCGGACGGGCGCGCATTGGGCGTGGCGGGATCGCTGGGCATCTGGCTGTACGACGCGACGAACCTGGACGCGCCGCCGCGCCTGGCCGTGCCCCACGACGATCCGCTGCTCAACCTGGCCTTCAGCCCGGACGGAAGCCTGATCGCCGCCGGGACGGACGGCGGGACGGTGCGCGTCTGGGCGCTGGCTGAGGGCCAGGAACCGGCGCTGCGCCACGTCTTCGAGGGCTTCTACGGGCAGGTGGATGCGGTGGCCTTCAGCCCGGACGGGGCGCTGCTGGCCGCCAGCGGGCAGGATGGCGTGGTGCGCGTGTGGGAGCTTGCGCGCGGGCGGCAATGCTTCACCATCAACCCACAGCGCTACGATCCCGCCGACGAGGACGGTCCGCCGCCGGTCTACGGCCTGTCGTGGATGCCGGATGGCAAGCTGCTGGCGACGGGCAGCTTCGATGGTTTTGTCCGGCTGTGGGATGCGGCGACGGGGGCCTTCGTGCGCGAGATGCACGGTGCGGGCGCGTGGATCGCGCATATTGCGTGCAGCCCCAATGGGGCGACGATAGCCGCCGCGCGCGTGGATGGCACGGCCTGGGTGTGGGACGCCCGGACGGGCGAAGACCTGTTCATCATGGAGGCCCACGCTGGCGTGACCGAGCGCGTCGTCTACAGCACGCAGTGGGACACCGCCGGGCCGACGCTGGCCTCGTGCGGCAGCGACGGCGAAGTTGTGCTGTGGTCTGCCGCGACAGGCGACTACCTGGGCAGCCTGGGCGGTCACGCCGGCGGCGTGATTGCCGCGTCGTTCAGCCCGGATGGCAAATGCATCGCCGTCGCCAGTTGGGATCACGCCATCCGTGTCTGGCAGGTGGATGCGACGACTGGCACGGCCCAGCTTGCCCACACGGTGCAGGGGCACATGGATAGCGTGCACACGCTGGCCTGGCACCCGACGGAGCCGGTGCTGGTGACGGCCAGCGACGAGGATGTGCTGCGCATCTGGGATGCCGACGCCGGGACGCTGCGCGCGACGCGGCTCGGCGAGCCGTTGGCGCTG